>Ga0315310_10002447_pt1 | contig 11585 bp, 11 predicted proteins | sample TDP5_MG_FD_203630 | JGI IMG/M metagenome (GOLD analysis project Ga0315310, IMG submission 203630) | Freshwater sediment microbial communities from Lake Towuti, South Sulawesi, Indonesia - TDP5 | ecosystem: Environmental > Aquatic > Freshwater > Lake > Sediment | place: Indonesia: South Sulawesi... | reverse complement strand
ACGGAACCTCTCGCATGGAATTTCTCGGGAAAACCATGCCCCACGAATGTCTGAAGCAAGAAGCATCAAACGACCGCTGGATTCCCATACCAGAAGAAGTACGCGAACTGTACATTCAGGTCGGGCGACCAAGACCGCTTTATAGAGCTCTCAAACTCGAGCAGTTTCTGAAGCTGAAGAAGACACGAATCTACTACAAACGAGAAGACCTGTCGCCCACAGGCTCACACAAGACCAACACAGCGTTGGCACAAGCCTATTTCGCAGCCAAAGAAGGCAAATCCACGCTGGTAACAGAAACAGGCGCTGGACAATGGGGCACAGCTCTGACACACGCAGCTCGACTTATGGGCTTAGACGCCGTGGTCTTCTGGGTCCGCTCAGTCTACAACTGGAAGGCAGATAGACTCACTTTCATGCGCTTGCTGGGTGCTACGGTGCACGCTTCACCGAGCAAAGAAACCGAAACAGGCAGAAAACTACTGAAAAAGGATGCGAACCACCACGGATCACTCGGCATAGCTGTATCCGAAGGCTTAGAATACGCGGACAAACACTCGGACTCGGTCTACGGCTTAGGCTCAGTTCTAAACCACGTGCTCATACACCAATCCGTAATCGGCTTAGAAACCATCAAACAGTTCGAAATCGCCGACGACAAACCCGACCTCATAGTCGGATGCTTAGGCGGAGGCAGCAACTTCGGCGGCATCGCACTGCCCTTCGCAGGCGAAGTCCTGCAGAAGAAACGCAAATGCGAATTCCTAGCATCACAGTCTGAAGTTGCGCCTAACCTGGTTAAAGGCAAGTACGAATATGATTTCGGCGACGTTGCAGAACACACGCCGCTACTGAAAATGTACACGCTTGGACACAAAACCGACATGAACCCGATCAAAGCAGATGGACTCAGGTATCATGCGGCTGCACCGTTGATAAGCGCCCTCAGAAACATAGGCATCGTAAAGGCCAAGGCATATCCTGCGGATGAGAAGGCAATATTCGAAGCTGCGAGAACGTTCCTGCAATGCGAAGGCTGGCTCATCGCACCCGAATCAAGCTACGCCGTAAGAGCAACGATTGATGAGGCGCTGAGGAATGAGAAAAGCGGCGAAGAAAAAGCGATATTAATGAATATCAGTGGACACGGATTCCTAGATATACCAGCCTACAGAGAAAAACTAGGAATATAGAGCAAAAGCTCAGGCTCTACCTTCTTTTTCCACTTCTTTAATCGTGTCGCATATGATGTCTAGTGCAGAGTCTGCCAGTTCTTTGGTTATGACCAACGGTGGAGCGACTCGTATGGTCGATTTGCCACAAGTTATGACTACAACGCCGCGTTTCCAGCTTCGCATCATTACTTCCTCAGCCTTTTTTGGTGCAGGCGTTTTCGACTTCTTGTTTTCAACGATTTCGGCGCCTATCATCAAGCCTTTACCACGTACATCACCTAGAATTCCGCTTGTCTCCTTAAACTCGTTCAGCCGTTTCATGATGTAGTTGCCCTGTTTCACCGCGCTTTCCATCAAGCGTTCTTTTTCAATCACATCTAAGACAGCGAGAGAAGCTGCGCAGGCGACTGGGTTGCCTCCGAATGTGGAAGCGTGGGTTCCGCCTTCCCAGTCCATGACTTTAGCTCGAGCAACGATGGCGCTCAGAGGCAAACCGGATGCCAGAGACTTGGCCAAGCACATGATGTCCGGCTCAGTCTTCCAGTTCTCTATAGCGCAGAACTTGCCTGTTCGTCCCATGCCAGCCTGCACTTCATCATCAATCATGAGTATGCCGTATTTGTCTGCAAGTTTCTTCAGCCTTGGAAAGAATTCAGGTGGAGGCACCACATAGCCGCCTTCGCCTTGAATGGGTTCAAAGACGAAAGCTGCAACATCTTCAGGTGGAACATACTTCTGCAGCACGTACTCGTCTATGAAGTCGACGCACCAGAGGTCGCAGTCAGGATAGGTCAACTTGTAGGGGCAACGGTAGCAGTAGGCGTAGGGCACATGTGTCACGCCTGGAACCAGCGGAAAGAAGTGTCTCCGCTGCACAGGCTTGCTCGAAGTGAACGATACAGCGCCCATAGTTCGACCGTGGAACGCGCTGATGAAAGCTATGAACAACTGTCGCCTCGTGTGCCAACGCGCCAGTTTAGCTGCACCTTCAATCGATTCGGCGCCGCTGTTGCCGAAGAAGACTTTTTTCTCCCATTTGCCCGGAGTTAGTTGCGTCAGTTTGTCGCCCAAGTCAACAACTTCACGGTACAGGAAGTCAGTGATTGAATAGTGCAGGTAGCGGTCGCATTGGTTCTTTATAGCTTCAACAACTTTGGGATGATTGTGCCCAACGTTCAAGCAGACGAGGCCAGAATTGAAGTCGATGTATTCGTTGCCATCGACATCTCGTAGGATGCAGCCGCTTCCACCTTCGATGGCAAGCGGATAAAACCTGACAAACGATTGTGAAATCACGCGTTCATCTCGTTTCACAAGCTCGCGTGCTTTGGGACCTGGAGGTCGAACCACAATCTTTGGATAATCAGCCATGTTCTCATCCATCCTTGAAAGAGTATCCGTTAAGAAGCCTCGGCTTTTATAGGCATTTCTGTTGAAAAGCAGAAAAACCATTATTGGAATGGCTCAGATGGCTGCAAGCTCAAGGAGCTGGGATGAAAGGTGAGGTCTTTCTTGGTCTAGGCTTTGGTGACTGTTATTTCAATGGTGGAAACGTTTGATCTTCGACCGTCCTGCCCTGTTACCTCTTCAGTTCCGATCTGGATGTCTACCAGCTTCAAGTCTTTGACAAAGGATCTTCTAAGCACTTCAATAGTGTCCACAGCTCTGCTGATCGCTCTGCCCCGCGCTTTAATGCACACCTTACTTCCCTGAACATTGAAGAAAGTGAGGCACGCGATCACATAGTTCATCACGGGCTTCTTGCCGATGAAGACCACATTTTCTTCAGCCTTTTGCGACTTCTCAGGTTGCTTCGGTTTTTCCTCAGTCATGCGCTTTCCTCCTTTAACAGTGAATATTCAATGTGCTTCGGCGAATCATAGCTCTTACTGTAGCTTCTTATATTTTTCCCACGATTCATCAATCCAGCGCTTCAATTCATCAATATCATCTGGCGTAATGGAATCAAAGCGACCTTGATGCTTCAAGTATTCCTCAACTGGCTTGCGCTTGGCTTTATCCACAAGAGCACCACTGGGCTGACTGAATTCAAACGTGCCGTTGACGATTTCATAAAGCGGCCAAATTCCCGTCTGAACCGCGAGTCTTCCAAGTTCAACGGTTTTCTCGGTTGAGAAGCGCCAGCCTGGCGGACACGGAGTAAGAACTTGAAGATATCGTGTCCCTGTCATCGCCTTTGCTTTTCTCAGTTTGTCGACAAAGTCAGTTGGATAGGATACGCAGGCTGTGGCAATGTAGGGTATTCCATGCGCCGCCATAATCATCGGAACGTCTTTTTTGTGCTCCCGCTTACCCGTTGGAGTTGTCGTTGTACGTGAGCCAAAAGGCGAAGAACCACTACGCTGAAAACCTGTGTTTCCATACGCTTCGTTGTCATAGCATACGTAGATGAAGTTGGTTCGTCTCTCTGCCGCGCCGGACAAAGCCTGCAGGCCTATGTCAACTGTGCCGCCGTCTCCAGCCCAAGCTAACACTGTGACATCTTTCACGCCTCTGGCTTCAAACGCAGCAACCACACCAGACGCAGCCGCAGCAGCTGCTTCGAACGCTATGTTTAGGCATGGATTGCTGAAGGCAGTAAAGGGAAAGGCGCTCTGAAGCACAGATGTGCAGCAAGCTGGCACGACAAACACGGTTCTGGGTCCTAGTGCTTTCTGTGCTAGTCTTATGCCTATTGTGGCTCCGCATCCAGCGCATGCAGCGTGACCTGGAAGAAAATTCTCCTCGACGGGAAGTTCTTTCAATGTTGTCATGGCTTTCACTCCCTCAGACCTATCCAATTCACTTCTCTCTCAACCCTTCCAGCCTTCAGGTACTGAAGAGATTTGTTGACCATTGCCTCAATGTCGTGAACGGTTACGTCACGTCCACCTAAGCCAGCTATGAAGCCTGCTGTTGACGGCGGCTCTTTTCCAGAACACAACGACGCCTTGATCTCAGTGTGTAACGGGCCTTCCATTCCAAACGAAACTTGACGGTCGATCACAGTCAACATTTGTGCATTCTTCGCAATGTTCTGAATTTCGTCTTTGGGGAAAGGTCTGAAAACCCTGACGCGGGCAGCGCCTACCTTATGACCTTGGCTTCTGAGTCTGTTAACTGCGAGTTTGGCTTCACTTCCGATTGTTCCCATTGAGAATATGATTAGGTCAGCGTCTTCACACATATGCTTCTCAATATGTCCCCCGTGTTCAGTGCCGAATCGGCGTCCATAGTCCTTGTCGATTTCAGGAATCAGCCTCCGCGCATTTTCCAACGCCTCGTACATGAAGTACCTGAATTCCATGTACCATTCTGGATAGACTATGCTGCCGTGTGTGACCGGGTTGTCAACATCGAGCAGCCACGGAGGATTGTAAGGCGGCAGAAAATCATCTATCTCGTCTTGATCTGGAATCCTGACAGGCATGGACGTGTGGGACAGGATAAAGCCTTCAAAGCATATCATGGCTGGCATGAAGACGCGTTTGTCCTCACACAGCTTGTAGGCTTGAATGATTGTGTCAAAAATCTCCTGATTGTCAGCACAATAAAACTGAATCCAACCCGTGTCACGTTGAGCAAGCGAATCACTGAAGTCTGCCCAGATGTTCCACGGCGGTCCCATGGCGCGGTTTACATTAGCCATAACTATTGGAAGCCGAGCCGCAGACGCCCACTGAAGCATCTCATGCATCAATGCCAAACCATGCGCTGAAGTCGCAGTGAATGTACGAGCTCCTCCTACAGCCGCACCTATGCAGGCAGCCATGGCGCTGTGCTCTGACTCAACTCTAATATACTTGGCGTCCATTTGCCCAGTTTCAACCAAGTCTGCAATCTGCTCAACCACAGTGGTCTGTGGAGTAATTGGATAGGCAGCGATGACTTGGGCTCTTGCCGCCTTGCAAGCAAGTCCAGCAACGCGGTTTCCAGTCTCAACGATAACTTGGGTCAATTATGTCTCTGCCTCCCGTTCCATAACAATCATCTTAAGCGGACACTCATGAGCGCAAATGCCGCAGCCCTTGCAGTAATCATAGTTGATTTTAGGCGAACTGTCCTTGTCAAGTTCAATACATCCTTCGGGACAGAAAACCCAGCAGATCCTGCATTTAGTGCATTTTTCACGGTTCACCTCAGGTCGAAAAGTTCGCCAAGAGCCAGTCTTACCCGTGCTTGCAATACGCGGCTTAGAAAGCGGAGTGAGCGGTAGATCGTCTTTGTTCTTCGGAGGTTTTGCCATTGGCGCCACCATGGTAGAAGTAGACCTTAGTATAATGTCGAGGGTTAAAGTGTTTCGCATAAGCACGAAAAACGTTTAGCCCAATCAAACCATGGAGGTCTACCAGTTCTTCACCAATCGCTCATATGCCAATGTTGCTGCTTTTGCGTTTTTTTCGCCTGCAGCTCCATGCCAAGTGTCTTTGATGGCTTGGATCACGCTCTCCAGCTTGACTTCTTCTGTTGCTCTGGCAAAAGCGCCAAGCATCGTTGTATTGAGGACAGGAAGCCCAGCGACCAGAAGCCCCAGTTCCAAAGCTATGCCAGTAGCATCAACAGTTGCTACGCGACTGTGCTTGAGATTCAGTTCTTCAGGCTTCTTGCGCGTGTTCACGATGACCAAACCGTCTTTCTTCAGCCCCTCAGTGACGTCGACTAAGTCCAGAAGACCAGAGTCCAGAACAACCACATAGTCGGGATTGTAAACTTGGCTTCGAACCAGAATAGGCTCATCGGATAAACGGGCAAACGCTTTCACTGGTGCCCCACGACGTTCAGCGCCAAAAAAAGGAATGGCTTGAACCCACTTGCCCTCTTTGAAAGCAGCACGAGCCAACAGCTCAGCAGCTGTTACCCCGCCTTGACCGCCACGACCATGAATCCTTATCTCTTTCAGCACCACACTTCTGCTCCAAAGCTTAGAATCACAGAAAAGACCTACCAGATATTTAGTTTTGCCCTGCAGAAGTCGACTTCCAAAATGCGCGCGGGGCTAATCGTTGGAAACAGGTTTGATCCTAACAGTGATGAGCAAGAGCATGTTCACAAAGTTGATGAACACGGCTACCCAAAAAGCAGCATGCGAACTCCAACTCACGTACACAAACAATAGAGCAATAGGACCAGCGAAGCCCCCTAGGTCCATGAACGTACGGTAGAAGCCAAGCATTCCTCCCCTCGCAGAGGGCGGCGAAAGATCTGAAAGCAGCACGATCAGACTAGTGAAAACCAAGCCTTCCCCGAACCCTTCGAAGAAGCCCGCGGCGAGGAACGCCTCCAAACTAAATATTGCCGTGAACGCAGCTAGGCATCCTGCGTCGATCAAGAAACCCGCCAACACAATGGTTTTCCTACCGAATCTGTCGGCTAGAAAGCCAGAGCTGAACGCAGCCAACACGTGGCCTGCGACACGCAGACTGATAATCAAGCCGATATGTGCCTCGGGAAACAGAAGTTCTTTGTTAAGATAGAGCTGGAGAACCGTGGCAAAGATCCCCTGCATCACAAGCATGCGGAAGAAAGTGATCACGGATACTGAGACTATGCCCCAGTTCCGAAGGTATCCGATCGTCTGTCCAATGGACTGCTTGGCTCTGGGATCCCGGATATTCCTGACTGATCTGAGGCTCCTTGAGGAAACAGACAGCGCAAAGGAGCCTAGGACCATCACTAGTGCAACGTAGAAGACGCCCGTGTGACCCAGTGCTCCAGCTAAGAGAGCGCCAACAGGGGCACCGACGAAGCCTCCGAGGAACTCGATGCTATTGAATATTCCTAGAGCTCGACCCCGCGTCTTTGATTCGAAGAGGTCTATGATGAGCGCCGCGTTGTTCATGAAGTAAAGTGCAGTTCCTAGGCCCCAGAAGGCTCGGCCAATGATGAGAACATAGACTGAGTTAGCTTGAGTGCATAAGAAGGCTCCGATTGCGGTCAACCCGATCCCTACTATGAGAAGCTTCCGTCTCCCGATGCGGTCTGAGATGATGCCCGCTGGCACTTCGATGAACAGCCTGGAGAGGAAGAAAGCAGAGACAGCCAAACCCACAAACACTCCTGAAGGGTCAAGTTCTTCAGCTAATATTGGCAGAAACGCCGCCATGAGACTCAGCCCCATGACTACGGCAAAGCCGACGAGGACCATTTCGAAATAGAGCCGTGGATACGACCTGAACCCCGTGAGTCTCACCCTTAGCGTTCCGGCATCAAACCCTTTGGAGGCATAGATCGCTCGGTTGCGAGTCCTCATAGGAAGCGCTCAGATTTTATTAAGCCTTTGTTGGACTCTGCTCTGGAGAGTCCATCCAATTCACGTAGTGCCAAAAAAAGCGACTGGAAGCGATTAGAGACAAACGAGAGATATACGAGTCTGTTGATTCTGCAAGTCCGGAGAGAATAAGTAGACTTCGCGAAACGATCAGATCCGTAAGAAAAACTGAAGAAGAAGAGACCCCTTAGCGCCATTCTTCAGAATCAAGTCAAGCATAGCCTAACAGCCTTACGAGTCATGGTTCTCTATAACCTCAGAAACCTTCTTCACGTGCGCCTCTTCATGCTGGAAATCCTTATATCAACGTTTAATCTTTTGCAAGTGGTTCTAGTAAGGAACGATAAGGAAATGTTAGCTGAGATTCGCTGGCATGGCAGAGGCGGACAAGGCATAGTCAGCGTGAGCCGCTTGCTGGCTGAAGCCGCCTTACTGGACAAGAAGCACGTTCAGTCCTTTCCTGAGTTTGGACCCGAAAGGTCTGGTGCACCTGTACGCGGATTTACACGAATTTCAGATGAACCCATCAGCGTCCATAGTCAGATTTACAATCCGAACGTGGTTGTGGTTGTTGACCCCACAATGGTGAATCCTAGCGTGGCAGCGGGGTTGGCTGAAAACGGCACAATAATCGCTAACACTGAACGCACAGCGGATGAATTGAAGAAGATTTTGTCAATTCAGAAAGCGCATGTGTACTCCGTTAATGCCCGAAGGATAGCACTGGACGTCCTAGGGCGTCCAATTTACAACACGGCTATGTTGGGAGCCCTGCTCAAAGTTGTTCCACTCACGTCATTCAAATCGATAACAGAAGTCGTCAAATTGCGTTTCCCAGGAACGTTGGGCGACAAGAATGTTGAAGCAGTCAAAAGAGCCTTTGAGGAGGTTACAGGCAGTTGAGCGCGAACGAGAAATCAGGATGGAAGTCCCTGCCCATGGCGGCAACAGTCACCGAACCTGGCTCTTCACTCAAGTACAAGACCGGTGATTGGCGAGCCTTCAGACCTGTTGTTAACAAGGAGAAATGCGTTAACTGCTTGTTCTGCTGGATCTACTGTCCCGACAGCGCCATTATAAGAGAAGAAAAATGGGTTGAAATCAACTATGACTACTGCAAGGGCTGCGGAATATGCGCACACGAATGTCCTACAAAAGCCATCACAATGGAGGAAGAAAAGAAATGACAGTTATGGGCATGACAGGCGACGAAGCAGTAGCCCACGCAGCTAAACAGAGCAACGTCGACATCGTAGCCGCTTATCCCATTACGCCTCAAACCATCATAGTTGAAAGATTCAGCAAGTACGTAGCCGACGGAGAAGTTCACACAGGATACGTCTGCGTTGAATCAGAGCACTCAGCTCTTTCAGCTTGCATTGGCTCCAGCTTAACAGGGGCTAGAGTCTTCACCGCAACATCCAGCCAAGGCTTAGCCTTGATGCACGAGATGATGTACATAGCCTCTGGTCTTCGATGCCCAATCGTTATGGGCGTGGCCAACAGGGCTCTGTCAGCGCCTATCAACATTCATGGCGACCACTCGGACATGATGGGTTCAAGAGACAGCGGCTGGGTTCAAATCTACGTTGAAAACGCGCAGGAAGCCTACGACTGGACCATTCAGGCTTTCAAGATTGCTGAAGACAAAGATGTGCAGCTTCCTGTGTCAGTGAATCTTGACGGCTTCATCATCACGCACTGCATGGAAGGCGTGGATGTGCTTGATGACAGTGTTGTCTCCAAATTCCTACAGACTAGAAAACCCATGTTCAAGCTTGACCCAGAGAAGCCTATCACGGTTGGAGCCCTGTGCTTCACCGATTACTATTATGAGTTCAAGAGACAACAGGTTGAAGCCTTCAGCCGTATTCAAGCGGTTCTGGATCGCGTAGCCAAGGAGTTCAAAGGCATTAGCGGCAGAAGTTACAGTGCCATTGAAACTTATGGAATGGAAGACGCTGAGGCTGCTGTGCTCTGTTTGGGCAGCACTGCTGGAACAGCCCGTGAAGTCGCTCACAGATTAAGAGCTGAGGGAAAGAAAGTTGGAGTCGTGAAGATATGGCTTTACCGCCCGTTTCCGATAGACGAAGTCAGAGCTGCCCTAAAGAACGTGAAGGCGCTAGCGGTGTTCGACAAAGCCATCAGTTTCGGAGCTCAGTACGGCGCAGTATGTTCCGACGTGGTTTCAGCCTTGCACACTGTTGACAAGAGTCCTCGAATCTTCAACGTGATCTTCGGACTGGGCGGCAGAGACGTAAAACCCTCAGACATTGAACATGTCTTTAACGAAGCGTTAGAAACAGCGAGAAGCGGCGTGGTTAAACAGGAGACTTTGTTCTTGGGGGTGCGAGAGTAATGGTGGTACTGAAGGAGTTACCGACAGAGGAACTCTTCGCTTCAGGTCACAGATTATGCGCTGGCTGCGGCGAGGGCACTATCAACCGAATGACTATGAAAGCACTCAGAGGACCAACGGTAATAATCGCGGCTACAGGATGCAACGAAGTGGCATCAACAATTTACCCATACACTTCATGGAAGCTGCCGTGGGCTCACATAGCCTTTGAAAACGCGGCTGCAGTTGCTTCAGGCGTGGTGGAGGCGTACAAGGCTATGGCTCGACGAGGCGTGAAACAAGGACACATCGACGTTATCGCTATGGCTGGAGACGGCGGCACCTACGACATAGGTATCCAAGCCTTGAGTGGAGCAATGGAAAGAGGACACGACTTCCTCTACATCTGCGTCGACAACGAGGCTTACATGAACACGGGCATCCAGAGGTCTGGTTCAACGCCCCACGGCGCTGACACAACCACAAGCCCGGCTGGCAACGTCATTCCAGGCAAGCCAGAGTGGAAGAAAGATCTCATCGGCATATGTGCAGCTCACGGAATCGAATACGCAGCGACGGCTTCACCAGCCTACTGGAACGACTACATCACAAAGGTGCGAAAAGGAATCGAGGTCAATGGTCCAGCAGTCATAAATGTGCTGTCCCCATGTCCCTTAGGATGGCGTCACGAATCGGCACGCAGCATCGAGATGGTCAGACTGGCGGTTGAAACCCGATACTTCCCGATCTACGAGTTTGAACGCGGCAAGTACAAGCTAAACCTAAATATCTCAAAGCCGAAGCCAGCAGAGGAATTCCTCAAGGCACAGGGAAGATTCAGCCACCTGTTCAAACCCACATACAGAAAAGATGTGATCGACGAAATCCAGCAAAACGTAGACGCAAACTGGAACAGAATACTGAAGTTATGCGCAAATTCTTAATTGACAACTCGCCTACATGATGAAAAGGATATGAATGAAGCCTATATTCGGCGCTTGCGGCATCTATTGTGAACTATGCCCTTTATATCGTGACGCGAAATGTGAAGGATGCTCTAAACGAAACGAATGGTACAAGCCAACATGCAAATTGTTTTCATGCTCAACCAGTAAAGGTTTGAAATGCTGCCTTGAGTGCGAGGAATTTCCATGCGAGACCCATTACAGGGAAGATATGGTTTACACCAAGGAATCACTGAACACTTGGAAGGAGCTAATGTCCAAGCCCAGAGAATACTTTATTCAAGTAAAGAAGCAACGATTAAAGAAAGAGAGATAATCACGGAATCACAATGCAACAGTCACTGTTACATCGCAAACATTAGTGCCAGTTGGACCAGTAAAGACAAGGTCGCCTAACTTCGAGAAGAACGTGTAGGAATCGTTGTTTGCCAGAAACTCGCGTGGGTTCAACTCCAACTCGCGAGTGCGCTTTAGAGTTTTTCCGTCAGCGATAGCTCCTGCAGCATCGGTTGGTCCGTCAACTCCATCCGTGCTCACAGAGGCTATAACTACTCCGTCCATGTTGCCTATTTTCAACGCGGCTGCAAGCGCAATTTCCTGGTTTCTTCCGCCCTTCCCCTTGCCGACAACGGTGACTGTAGTTTCTCCTCCTGCAACAATGCCAGCTGGTTTCGGAACAGGGTTGCCGGAAGCAACGACTTCTTTTGCCATTGAAGCCAGCATCGTGCCCACATCTCTCGCCTGTCCTTCAAGTGTTGACGTGAGAAGCAACGAGTTGAGCCGCGCCTTCCGAAAAGCCATGTAAGCGGCTTGACTGGCGGTGAAATTGTTTCCGATGA
>Ga0315310_10002446_pt1 | contig 11587 bp, 14 predicted proteins | sample TDP5_MG_FD_203630 | JGI IMG/M metagenome (GOLD analysis project Ga0315310, IMG submission 203630) | Freshwater sediment microbial communities from Lake Towuti, South Sulawesi, Indonesia - TDP5 | ecosystem: Environmental > Aquatic > Freshwater > Lake > Sediment | place: Indonesia: South Sulawesi... | reverse complement strand
CCCTTTTCGCGAAGGCCAGCATCGTTCATCAGGAAGCTGCCGTGATAGTATTCTCTGAAGCTCCTGGCCAGGTCATGGTCTAAGGTCCCACAAGTCGTTACGACGACGTCGAAGATTTTCCTCTTGACCAACTCTTTGATCACGCCTCTTGTGCCCGTCGCTACTATGCAGGCTGGAAAAGAGAGGAACTTTAGGCAGTTCTTTTCCCTCAACATTCTTTCAAGGATGTCTACGGCCACGCCGACCTTCTTCGCTACGAACCCGCCGGACTCGTACATCTTTTTAAGTAGCTCATCGATCTCTCCACTCTCACTAACATCGATGTCTTTTACCGGCTTCATTCCACCGCCTCAAAAAATTCATTATAGTTTAGACTCCCCTATGTATAAGAAGTTATCAAACGAAAGAACTTGTGTTGGAGGATTGCGCATCAAAAAAGTAGCTCATAATGTATGCCTTCTTTTTCAAGTGCGTTAGCAAGTTCCATTTTCTTCAGGACGAAGAAGGTGTTGGTCATCGCACATTCCATTTTATACTTTCTATATACCCGGTCTGCGTAGTGGTAGTTCAATCTGTCGACGAGGACATTGTCTACTTTTCCGCTCAGCTGTGCCGCTAGCCCTTCGGTCTTCGGGAGTATAGGTGCTATCATCGTGAAGGTCTTGACACCAGCGGAATGTAGCTTCTCTAACGCTTCGATCCTTTGTTTGATCGGTGGTGAATTGGGTTCAAAGATCCTTCTAATATCTTCGTCTGCTGTGGTGATTGTGAACCCTACCTCGATTTCTTCAAACTTTCTCAGCAATTCTAGATCGCGTAGCACGAGAGGGGACTTCGTCTGGACTGTGACAGGCCAGGCTTCTTTTAACAGAATTTTGAGACAGCCTTTCGTTAGTTCATATTTTTTCTCAAGTGGCTGGTAGGGGTCGCATACTCCGCTTATCCAGACTTTTCCAACCTTCTTCTTTTTTATCTCATTCTCCAGTAGGCTTGTTGCGTTGATCTTCACGTCGACGAAGTTGCCCCACTCTTCATTATGACCAGTAAACCTCTTCATGAATCGTGCATAGCAGTATGTGCATCCGTGCTCACAACCAACGTAAGGATTGATGGTGTAATCGGAAACTTTTGATTTAGATAGGATAGCTTTTGCATAGACTTCCTTCACGATCATGGAACCATCATCCTCGATCGACCGGTTTCTCAATCCAGTGTCTCTCTTAACGTATGGATTATCATCTGTCTTCAACTTATCTCTGACAGGTAATACTAATTCTTTAATTCATACGCTGTTTTACAGAAGCTAGAAGGTTACTACGGAGCCGGAAATGAGGCGATTTAGTAAGATGAAGAAGCTTCCACCTAAGTGTCCTCGTTGCAGGAAACGGCTTGTCGAAGTGTTTGAGAACGAATATAATACCTTTGTCTTTGATCCAGCTTCGGCGACATACAAGATTGCCAGAAATAGGTGGCTCTCGCTCTTGAGAAAGAGCATTAGAGTTGAGGGGTAAGGCTTTAAGTTATTAAACCTTTAATTCACAGGGAGAAGCATGAAAACACTTGAAGAAATAAAAAGCATTCTAGCTGAACGTAAGGAAGAATTAAGGCAAAAATATAAAGTGAAAGAGATCGGGATTTTCGGCTCTTTTGTTAAGGGCAAACAAAGGAAAAGGAGCGATATTGATATCTTGGTTGAGTTTGAAGAACCCATAGGACTTTTTGAATTTATTGATTTAGAAGAATATCTTGGAAAATTGCTTGACTCAAAAGTTGATCTTGTTTCTAAAGGAGCATTGAAACCGAGGATTGGGGAACACATTCTTAAAGAAGTTGTCTACCCATGAGAAAAAGAGATTATAGAGACTATCTCAAAGACATAATTGATTCAATCGAGGATACAAAATCTTTTACTGAAAATATGACTTTTGAAGATTTTGCCAAAGACAGAAAGACAATAAACGCAGTGATAAGAAGTATTGAGGTCATCGGGGAGGCAGCAAAGAAGATTCCCAAGTCGATTAGAGATAGATATCCTTCCATTCCTTGGAAGAAGATTGCTGGGATGAGAAACAAGATGATCCATGAATATTTTGGGGTTGATATCGAAATTTTATGGAAGACGATAAAGGGGGATGTCCCTCCACTTAAACCATTAATTCAAGAGATTTTGGAAAGCTTAAGTGATCGGTGACCCTGGTTTCAGTGTGGACCTAAGTGAGAACAAGGCCTCCAAAGGATCGTTAAGACTGTGGTACAGCAACCAAATATGCGAAGTAGAATCTTGAGGGGCTTATTGGATGAGATTCATCTGTAGGAATCGTTGAAGGCTCATTTTCTGGGTCATAAGGGAAGCTTCGTTCCGGCTCCCTTTTTCTTAGCTTTCTCGTAGATGAGCATGGCAGTTGCCATGTCTTCTATAGCTAGACCTAAGTTCATTGACATAATGCGTTCATCGGGGTCTTCGCGTCCAGGTTTCTTGCCGCTGACAATTTCGCTTAGGTCTGCGTATACTTGGGGTATGTAGGAAAAATAGCCGAGTTTTCTGTAGTACTTCAGTTGTTCGCTGTCATCGGTACAAAACTTGTCCATGGAGTGCATGGCCTCTGGTTTCCAATATGAGTCGAAGTCCAGGGGGCATGCAAAGCCGCCGTCCTTGAACCATGAAGCTTCGATTACGGGTTGAGGATTTTTCAAGATCGGACCGGCAGTAACTACTATATCGCAGTTTTCAACGGCTTTTTCGGGCGAGTTCACAGGGACAACTTTCACACCATGTTTAGCGGTCATCTCCTCCACATATCTACGCAGATTCTCAGCATGAATGTCGTATGCCTTTACCTCTTCTAGGTTTCTGCAGACAACAACCAGAGCTTCGAGGTTGCTCCTGCCTTGGACGCCGCAGCCGAGAATGCCCAGGGTCTTTGAGTCTTCTCTGGCCAAATGCTTGGCAGCGACTGCGGTTGCTGCGCCTGTTCTCATGGCTGTTATCCAGGTGCAGTCCATAACACTTATGGGGAAACCGGTTTCATGGTCGTTCAAGATGAGCAAACCGGATATGTACGGTAGATTGTGCTTTGGATTTTCTGGAAATCCGCTTACCCATTTGATGCCTGCGGACCTCATCTTTGGCAGGTAGGCGGGCATGGCGTGAATAAAAGCATCCTCTTGAGGGTGAATCCCAGGTTTTGGCGGCACTTCAGCCCTCCCATGTGCTTTCTCGATGAAGGCCTCTTCGACAGCTTTGATGATCTCTTCCATGGAAACGTCTAGCTTCTCTATTTCAGCTCGAGAGAGATATAGAAGATCTCCCAAAGAACTCATGATAGAAACCTCTTTGTAAACATCATATAAAAGTGTCATGTTTGAAAATCTTGGCAAGAAGGCACTATAACTTATGTATGATTCTGCCCTTTTCTATGACCTCGATGATGAATCGGTTTGATTCAAACTTTACGAAGGTAAAGAGCCTATATATACCCCCCTCCCCGGTCGAAGGAGAGGGGGCTCCTGGAGTTCCGAGGAGGATCTCCTGACAAAATGTACCTTGGGGGTGCCTCCTTTGAGGAGATCACTAAAGCCCTGCCAGGAAGAACCTATAGGTCGATCGAACACAAGATCCTGAGGCTCGGACTGAAGAGGCCCCCTTCCCATGGGGTGGAGGGGGGAGGCCCACGAAAAATTTTTTGCCACAAATCGTGGCCGAGAGGATTATCGAGCGTAAAGAAGCATTGAAGATTCTTGCTGGCGCCATCGAGATGCTGCAGACTTTCAATACTACATTAGTTCGATTGAAACTTATGAGGCCCATCTTCTCGTCGGCCTCTATCACCTATTTCAATACTACATTAGTTCGATTCAAACTTGCCCACGCGCGACATTTTTCCGCTCCTCGTTGTCAAGTACTTGGCAAATATACCTGTCCACTGCCGAAGTCTGCGCCACAACCCACTCTAAGGAAACAGCATGAGGCTATTAGCCACCTTTCTTGGAAGACTGGAAAACAATGAGAGAAAGGTTTATCTGTTTACAGTGCGTATACAAAATCATGAGTGTGGTTATCCCCGTCAGAGTTCCAAGAAAGGTGGCTCAAGAAATCGAGAAACTAGTTGACGCTGGCATTTATCCAAACCGAAGTAACCTAATTCGAGAGTCCTTGAGAAGACTCATAGTCTCTGAGGGCGTGAGTGCACCAAAAACCGCTCTTGCAAAATCTGTTGCAACACTTGTCTCAGTGATGATCTCTAGGGAGGAGAAAACCGTCACCGACATCATACTTTTTGGCTCTGTAGCTCGCGGGGAAGTAACCGCTGAAAGTGACATAGACCTCCTCGTCTTGGTTGAAAACGCAGAAGGTTGGATGATTAGACAGCGTCTTTATGATTTGATCTACCCAATAATCCCAGCTCTAGGGGTGGATGTTTCCTTAATCGTGACGGATAAAAAAGGTTTCATCCATTCGGCTGGAGAAGGAGAACCCTTTGCCCTGTCCATTATAGAAGAGGGTGTACAATTACGAGGAAGCTTTCTAGATGAGTATAACAAAGGCGCATTTGGAAAAGGCCATTGAAAGATTAAGGGTGGCTGAGAAACTCTTTCGTGACGGCGAATATGAAGACGCCATTTCAAGGGCATATTACGCCATGTATCATGCGGCTAGAGCTGTATTATCCACCGTGAAGATCTTCCCTAAGACGCATGAAGGGGTAGTTTCAGAATTCGGCAGAAAATTTGTATTAGCAGAAATTCTCCCAGGAGAATTGGGTAAAAACCTAGCCGATGCAAAAGCCGCAAGAGAAACCTACGAATACAGTGTTACAGCAACTGCTGGAAAAACAGAAGCAGAAACAATATTATCAAATGCTCAAAAATTCGTTAACATGATAAGGAAACACTTGGAAAAATGCGTGTGACGAAACAAGCCTTAGGTTCAAATTGCTGGAATCATGACGTTCTCGTCCACGAATATTTTGGCGTGGGTTTGGACCTCTTATGGAATGTTGTCGAGAGAGATTTACCAGCCCTATGGCAGAAGATTTCAAAGATTTTGGAGAAAATGAATGCTGAAAAGCTTTGAGCCGAGGGCCCGCATCGCCCTTCAAACTGCATATGCATATTTGTATTGGAAAATTCGGCGCTGAGATTCAAACAAAAATCCATTAAAATGGAATTGAAAGTTATTGATCCCATTATCGGATCCGCTAACGATACATATAGGTGTTTGAAGAGGCTGCAAACCAAAAATTTAATCGTTGAGAGATGTCCGACGAAACTATAATATACCTCCCTACCTTTTTTGGGTCTCAGGGAGCCTTTCAATTCCCCTTGGGATTGCTCCTTAAACCAAAAACATTTCAATACTACATTAGTTCGATTCAAACTTGCCCACGCGCGACATTTTTCCGCTCCTCGTTGTCAAGTACTTGGCAAATATGCCTGTGCTATTGCCGAAGTCTGCGCCACAACCCACTCTAAGGAAACAGCAAGTCTAAGCCTTTGAGCTTCTAAAGATAGATTTCGATTATCTGCTTCTTAACGAATATGTATATGATTATAACGCTGATCAGAAACTCTCCCAAAAGGTAAGTGCCATTATATATCGCAGACGCAACCGCACCCTCCAGAGTGAGGCCTGTAAAGAAAATTATGCCCGAAAGGAATGAAGAGATGAACCTGCCTACAATCGCGACTGCCACACCGACCAATGGATGCTTTCTGAAAAGCCCAGCCAAGCCCAAGGCCGCAAAAGCCACAGGATAATCAAGCAAGGCCTGAACCGGATGGATCACATAGCCTCCAAGCGACATGTGGACCAGTCCATAAACGGCGCCAGCAAAAAACCCGAAACGAGGACCACGTCTTAGAGAGAACCAGATCAGCGGCACCATGCCCGCCACAGTGATAGAACCCCCCTGTGGGAGACTATAGATAGGGGGCAAAACATCCTTCAAGATAACAGACAGAGCAACAACAACAGAGGTCTCAGTCAAAATCTTGGTTGGGATCCTCATCTTTCATCCCTACGCCAGCATTATCTGGATCAGGTTCAAGGGGTCGATGGCGATACAGCCATCCTCTCAGCCGGGTAAGCCCAGCTCCCCCTAGGATTATTGTAAGAGGACAGAGAACACATATATGTCTTACGGCTTGTAACCCCATCTTAAAGGCGCACAAGAGAAACTCTTAAATGATGGAAAAACGCAATAAGAAAGCCACAAGTGAGGCAAATGGTCGAGTACAGAAAGATCAGCATAAAGAAAGAGCTGGCTGATGCGGTAGAGAAACTTATTGAAGCTAACCGAGAGTACGGGTACCGCAGCATCGCAGCCTTCTTAGAGGACGCAGCAAGACGGAGGATAGAAGAGATCAACTACATGAACAACACAGTCAGAGGACCCGGTTTCCGAAACAAGAAATGAGACTCAGCTAAATCCTCTACTGTTTATGTTGAATATCTAGTTAATTTGAAACTTTATCGATTTTTCACTTCTTCAGTCTTCGTCGAGCCCTTCTACAAGAAAAGTTCCTTCTCCTTGGGCCTGATCAGATCGGTCGCCCTAGCGGTCTCGCTACGAGGATACCTGTAGCCCCTAATGATTGCCACAGGTACACTCTCCCCGGCCTGACCCATCACAAGCTCCGCAGTGGAGGCTAGCTCGTCAACGACAGCCATCTGCTTGACCCTCAAAACATAGCCAAAGAGGTCTTTCTCCCCCCTTCTATCAAAAAACGGGTTTATACCCGAGACGCCGATGGCGACATCTACGTGGCCGCGACGGAGCGGCCTCCCGAAAGTGTCTGATACTATAACGGCAACATCCTTCCCAGTCAGTTCCTTCACACGATCCCTAATCTTCGATGCTGACTCATCCGGGTTCTCAGGGAGCAGCGATGCTGCGTCTCCGCCAGAAACGTTGGATACGTCCACCGCAGAGTTTGCACAGACCCACCCATGCTTCGTCTCCGTAATGAGATGATGCCCAGACATTCTGGCCACCGCCTTCGACTCCATCAGGATCAGTTCAACCAGCTCAGCCTTCTTCTTAGCCATCTTTGAAACCATACTCGCAAACTTAGAAGGCCTCACACTGCTAAACTTCACAATTCTGCCCTCTGCTTTAGATACAATTTTTTGAGCAACAACAATCACGTCTCCGTCCTGAAACGGAGTTCCCTGCTTTTGAGCTGCCTCTGAAATGATCTTACCAACGTCATCGTTTTCCTTAATGACAGGAACACCGCGGACTCCGATAATCGAGACCTGCGTGTTCTCTCCCATTTCAGTTGGAGCTGGTTTCATGGTTTAGAGCCCCCTTTCAAGGTTTATCTTCACTCTGATAACATAGCACGCGCATATATTGTTATAGAGTTATAAACTCTGAAAGGCTGATTGAAAGGCAAGTGTGAGAAAATGACCAAAGTTGGAGAGGTTTATCTCTGTAAAGTATGCGGCAACAAGGTTAGAGTCTTGGAAGCCGGAAAGGGCACCCTTGTCTGTTGCGGAAAACCAATGACACTAGTAGGATCTTAGAAATGGAAAGGGTGTGACAGAGTCTATGCGCAAAATCGGCACCAGAGAAATTGCCGTAGCTAGCACTCTTGGTGCTCTTTCAGCGTTGTCTGAAATAATGCCAGGACCGCCATTTGATATTCGATTTCCACTCGTACCGCCGCCCACGCGCGTTTCCTGGGACATCACAGGCGTACCCATGATGGTCAGCCTGCTCCTCTACGGACCCTTATGCTCTATACTTACGTGCTTGATCGGGTGTTCAATCATATTCCTCCGAGGCAATGTCTACGGGGGCATCTTTAAGGTCATTGCAGAGGTATCCACTTTACTAGGGTTCGCAGCACTCAAAAAAGGCATAGTTGTCAAAACAACGGTTGCAACAGCTTCAAGAGTCGTCGTAATGACGATCTCAAACTATTATCTGCTTCAACTCTTCTACGGCATGCCAGAGCCCTTTGTACTAGGCTTGTTAGCGCCTATGGCAGTGTTCAACGTTACACAAGCCCTGATCAACATCGTTCCCGCGTATTTCATCTGGTTACGGATACGCAAACCCTAAGAACATATCCAAGACGGAAGTTGTGTGCGTTCTATCGCGCGCGATCCGAAGTTGAAATCTGGTGCGGCGGGCAGGATTCGAACCTGCGAACCCCTACGGGAAGAGATCTTGAGTCTCGGGATGAAACATTCTCCCGCCTTTGACCTAACTTGGCTACCGCCGCCAAAAAACCTAAGTAGTTTTTTATAATTTAAGGATTCCCATTGAGGCAAGCTCATTCGTTTGTCGGCACGCTTAAACGAGTATGAGTGTACCCAAATTTTCGCCCTTGACCACCCGTTCGATGTTTCCAACGTTTCTTCCATCAACGATCCTGGTTGGGATTCTAGACCTCTTCACTATTTTGATCGCAACGGGATCGAAGAGTTCGTAGCCTCCAGCCCAAAGCTCCTCACCAAGAACCTTCTTCAAAAGCTCGTCTGCACCAATCTCATCCAGTTTCTTTGCATTAGGATCTTTCTTCGGGTCGGCCGTATAGACGCCGTCCACATCCGTTGCATTGATGAGCAAGTCCGCACTGATCGACTCGGCCGAGATGGCCGCGACGGCGTTTGTTGACTGCCCTGGCTGAAGACCTCCCAAAACGACTATCTTTCCGGTCTCGAACGCCTTCCTCAACTCCTCAACGCCTGTTGGAGGCTCAGGATAAGCGTCTCCCCCGAGCCTTGAGATCAGCAACCTAGCGTTCAGCCTTGAAACCTGTATGCCAATCAAATCGCAAACGACCTCAGACCCACCCAATCTCCTTGCCGCATCGATGTATTTCCTCGCATCCTCGCCTCCACCCGTGACTACTATTAATCTATGACCTTCACTCCTAAGCTTCTTGAACATCTCGGCGTAGGCAGAAACAATCTCAAAATCCAATCTGGACGGAAACGCATATCTCCCGATCTTAACAGCAATCTTCAACTGTCGTTCACGCTTCACTCTTTCACGCGTCAACTATATAAGCCGCGTTCAAATTTAGTCTTTTGAAGCGCCTCGGCTTATTACCTTTTTTGGAGGCAAGTTCGGATGTCGATGGACAAAAGTTCGCTGTCGATGTTTCGCCTTAAGAGGACTTTGGATAGCCTAGCCTCCAAAACGGGGAGGCACACAGAACTCGTCTCGCTTTATGTGCCGCCTGACAGACAGATCAGCGACGTCATGAACAACCTCAGGCAGGAACTAGGCACAGCCTCAAACATCAAGTCTAAGGTGACGAGGAAGAATGTTTTAGACGCCATAGAGAAGGTTATTCAGCGTCTGAAGCTCTTTAAGAAGCCTCCTGAAAATGGTCTAGTCATCTTCTCTGGAGCCATCCCCCAAAACGGCGCTGGAAGCGAGCAGATAGAAACCTATGTGCTTGTTCCCCCCGAACCGATAACGATCTACTACTATAGATGCGACAGCAAGTTCTACATCGAACCGTTAATGGAACTTCTCAGAGAAAAGGATACTTATGGAATACTAGTCGTAGATGGAAATGGAGCAGCGTTCGCAACCCTGAAGGGTAGGAGGCTAGAGGTGGTGGAGAAGATAACCTCTGGTATCCCGGGGAAGCATAGGGCAGGAGGTCAATCGGCTCGCAGGTTCGAGAGACTCAGGGAGGCCCAGGTTAACGAATACTATAAGCGGGTGGGTGAGCATGGAAACAACATTTTCCTAAAGATTCCTGATCTAAAGGGGATCATAATCGGTGGACCTGGACCTACAAAGAGTGACTTCGAGGGCGGCGACTATCTCCATTATACTCTCAAGGGCAAGGTCCTTGGGATAATAGACACGGCCTACGTGGATGAGCAGGGGATGAAGGAGGTTGTTGAGAAGTCGCCACAGATCTTGCAGAATGTTCGCTACTTTGAGGAGAAAAAGCTTGTTCAAGAGTTTCTCTACGAACTTGGGCACGAAACCGGTCTGGCGACCTACGGTGAAGAAGAGGTCCGCAGACATCTGTCCAACGGTTTGCTCAGACTACTCCTCCTCTCAGAAGAGCTGGACAGAGTCAGAGCCCAGACTAAGTGCACGAACTGTGAATACATAGAAGAGCAAACGATTAGTTCCTCTGAACTTCAGAAAAAAAGTGATGAAGTCACCAGCAAAATCTGCCCGAAATGCGGCACTCAAAATCTTACAATAACTGACACGAAAGACATCATCGACGAGCTGGCAGAGATGGCAGAGAAAACAGGCACGGCGGTTGAACTCATATCAACGGGGACAGAGGAGGGGGTTGAGCTTGAGAAGAGCTTCGGAGGTGTGGCTGGCATTCTACGTTTCAAACAGCTCTAAGATCTTGCTTCAATCTCTTTGGCCTTTGCGACTAAATCTTCTATCTTCGACATTAGAGAGTTTACGCCAATTTTAGGAATCCCGTCGCGCGCGCAGAGAATAGAAACTAGCACCCGTTCTTAATGTTATGCATGGCAACTAGGTCTTTCTTGAACGCGTCTAATTCTTCAGGAATCTTGATCTTCATGCTCTCTCTGAGAGACAGACCTTTTTCTTTCTTTTTGTTCCAAACCATCGAGTTAAACTCGGTAAGCTTCCCGGTTAGCTTCGTGAGTTCCGTCTCCCACTTTGCTTCTGGAAAAGACTCGCTGTGTATGCTGGTCTTGTTATCGATCTTGAGCCAGAGATGGTCGGTGATAAAAGGCATGATTGGTGCCAAAAGTTTGAGAACAACACTCAAGCACGTGTTCAATGTAAACCAAGCGGCCTTCTGCTCTGATTGAGAGAATCCCCTTCCGTAGGCTCTAGACTTGACCATTTCAACGTAATGTGGGGCAAAAATGTTCCAGACAAACTCCCTGATGGAAACTGCTGCATCATTGAACCTATATTCCAGATAGTCTCTCTTGATAGTTTCTATTAAAACTGATAGCTCCGCCAAGATCCATTTGTCGGCCGCCGTCAACTCAACTTCCTCACAGAGGGGAAAAGCCGAGATAAACCTTGAGACGTTCCAAAGCTTTGTCAAGAATTTGGATGTCCCCTCTATCCTCTCGAATGAGCACCTTATGTCCTTTCGGGCGATGTCTCCTTCCAAGCAAGACCATATCCTAAACGCTTCAGCCCCGAATTTCCCGATTACGTCCTGTGGGTCGATGACGTTGCCCATGCTTTTACTCATCTTCCGCCCCTCCTCGTCAAGGACGTGCATGTTTATCCACACGTGTTTGAAAGGCCTCTTTTTGAAGAGGTGATAAGTCTTCAGCAGCGTGAAATAGAGCCAGTTCCTCACAATCTCCTTGCCTTGCGGCCTGACATAGCAGGGGAAGCGCTTGTTGAAGAAGCCTTTGTCCCAGAGGTACCCCATTATGTAGACCTCAGAGGAGCAGGAGTCAAACCAAGTGTCGAAAGTCCTCTCCTCGCCCAAGAAGCCCTCGCCACCACACCTTGGGCATGTCTTGATCGGAGGGTCTTCCCTCCAAGGCTGGTAATACTCTCCCGGCTCCGGCACATATGTGAAGCCACATTTCTTGCAATACCAGAGGGGAATCTCGGTTCCATAATACCTCCTCCTCGATAGAACC
>Ga0315310_10002445_pt1 | contig 11587 bp, 12 predicted proteins | sample TDP5_MG_FD_203630 | JGI IMG/M metagenome (GOLD analysis project Ga0315310, IMG submission 203630) | Freshwater sediment microbial communities from Lake Towuti, South Sulawesi, Indonesia - TDP5 | ecosystem: Environmental > Aquatic > Freshwater > Lake > Sediment | place: Indonesia: South Sulawesi... | reverse complement strand
TAGGTGTAGATATAGCTGAAATGCCTAGTGATGTAACGAGAATCTTGAGGAAGAGACTGGAATGAGTGTTGAGAGCCTAGAGGATTGGCGTAGAACCCACTACTCAAACATGATCAACCCCAGCTTAAACGGCCGGAGGGTCACCGTCTTCGGTTGGGTTGAGGATGTTCGAGATCTAGGTGGAATAACGTTCATAACTCTACGGGATAGAGAGGGGCTCCTGCAGATAACTGTTCTACGCAAGAAGACTCCTGAGAAGATCCTCAAGAAGATCGGTAGGATCGGTAGGCAGTTCGCTATAGGCGTCAAAGGTAAAGTGAGAAGCCATGGAGAGGCACCGAGAGGAGTTGAAGTCATCCCTGAGGATATCAAGATCCTCGCGACCGCGACTCATCCGCTTCCATTGGATCCGACTGGAAGGGTTCCAGCTGACATAGATGTTAGACTGGATGCTAGAGTTCTAGATCTCCGTAGGCCTGAGTGCAGAGCTATATTCAAGATCAGACATGAAGTCGTCGAAGCGCTACGCCGCTTCTTCATAGAGAACCGCTTCATAGAAGTTCACACGCCGAAGATAATCGCGGCTGCCGCTGAAGGCGGCGCAGCCCTCTTCCCTGTCGAGTACTTCGAGCAGAAAGCCTTCTTAGCTCAAAGCCCTGAACTCTACAAGGAGCAGCTTACAACGGTCTTCGAGAAAGTCTTCGAGATAGGGACCTACTTCAGAGCTGAGGAGTCGCATACAAGGCGCCACTTGAATGAATTCGTCTCGGTCGATATGGAGGAAGCTTTCGCAACAGTTGATGATGTAATGGATGTGCAAGAAGAATTGACTCGCTCTATCGTGAGCCACGTGGTGAAAGCTTGCCCGGCTGAACTTGAGACCCTAGGCGCGAGCCTTAAAGTGCCTGATCAACGTTTCAAAAGGTACACCTATAGTGAGATTATAGAGGAGTTGAGGAAGAGAAACATCGAAGTTGAATGGGGAGAGGATATTCCGACGCCCGCATACCGGGAACTCGGCGAATTGCATAAGCAAGAATACTACTTCATAGTTGACTGGCCGTCGAAGGTTAGACCATTCTACATCAAGCCGAGAGAGGACAAACCTGAGTTATGCTATGCCTTCGACTTCATGTACGAATGGATCGAGATAACCTCAGGCGGATCGCGTGTCGACTCGAAGGACGTATTTGTTAGCAGGTTGAAGGAGCAGAATCTAGACCCGAAATCTTTCGACTTCTATCTGAAGATATTCGATTACGGTATGCCTCCTCACGCAGGGTTCGGCATGGGGTTGGAGAGGCTCCTCATGGCGTTGGTTGGCAAGGAGAACATTAGAGAGGTCGTACTTTTCCCAAGAGATCGATTCAGACTCACACCTTAAGCGACGCCTAGTTCTACTTGGCTCCCAGCTCCCTCTTCTTCCACCGCAAATTGTCTCCACGACATTTCCGACATCTATATGCTGAACTCGGGTTCCTAGCGCCGCAATCTCTACAAACCTTGTAGAAAAGCCTATGTTTTTGAGCTAACTGCTTCTTGAAGACATCAGTGATCGGCACGGTCACTCCGCCTCCATCTAGCGCGCTTAACATAAAGCCGACTGAAATATATGTCTTTGTCAACCTTCTTGCGCGAGAAGTTCTTCTAATAATCGTTTTAAGAGTAGCTGTTCTTGGCATCGCGTACAAGTTGACCTTAATCAAAATGCCGGCGCTTCCTAGAAAGTTGCCAACGTAGAAAGAGATAAAATTTTGATTTCCAAGTGAGGCAAGTAGATATGTGGGAATGATTTTGGGATCGGACGATGAACTTGATGAGATAAGTGCAGCGATTGCGGCATGTCAAAGATGTGGACTTGTCAATACTAGGACCAAGACTGTTCCAGGTGAAGGCTCGCATAGAGCTGAGGTGATGTTCATCGGCGAAGCGCCTGGCAGAGATGAAGACGCTCAAGGAAGGCCTTTCGTTGGGAGAGCTGGTAAGCTTCTTGAGAGGCTTCTAGCTGAGATCGGGATTAGAAGAAGCGAAGTTTTCATCGGGAACGTGTTGAAATGTAGACCTGTTTCTTCTGAAGGTAAAGATCGGAAGCCGACTGAGCGAGAGGTTTCAGCTTGCTCGCACTTCCTCGACAGCCAAATCGAGAAGATCAAGCCCAAAGTTATCTGCACACTCGGGGATACTGCAACACAATATATTCTTCGAAAGTACGGCATAAAGCCAGACGCGATTAGCAAGATCCATGGCAAAGTTTTTGAAGCGGATAAGCTGAAGATAATCCCTCTTTATCATCCTGCCGCTGCATTGTATACATATCGCCTAGAAAGAGTTATGAAAGAGGATTTTAGGAAGCTTAAGTCGATACTGAGTCAAAAGACTTTAGAGGGTTTCGGCTCTTAGCTCTCGCTTAATTGTTTGAGTCAGTTTCACCGATCTATCCACTTTTAATCTGGATAGAGATTTATATTCGTCGGGTTATCTTCGAAGAAGAGTGATCTGTTAAAGAGAGCGTACAGCCGGATTGTCCACTCAGATAAAATGGCTTAACGACATAATCCTTCCTGAGCAGACTACAGACCTCGGACTACTGGAAGGCATAGAGGTTGCGAGCTACCCCTCTAGCAGACTTTGTCTACTTTGTAAAGGAGGCAGAATGCTCTGCGGTAAGCTTCGCTGCCCTGTGATCGCGAAAGCGCAATCGCTGGCGAAGTATGGGGAGTTGCTGAATTCTGACGTCGTGGATGGGTCTACTCCTCCCGGAGTCTTTGTTGGCCGAATGGGTTATCCACGAGTCTATATCGGGCCGATGGTCCCTCCTTATCACGGTGATACTGAGATTCTCGATACCCCTGAGATGTGGATAGGGAAATCTATTGAGCAGATCATCGATTACAGATTCTCTTTGATCAGAGGGAAAGCTCGCGCAAGCGTTTATGATGCTCAATATGGAGGAGGGCTCCTTCAAACACTTCAAGAGTTGGCGATGGGGATCCATCCCGCCGATTCCCAAGTGACTTTCACCAAGAGGCCGAGGAAGATTCTGACTTTGAGTGAGGAGACTCAGCCTTTCGGCCCTTCAGCCCCTTTGAAGTCTTTTAGGACAACTCATGTTAGTGTGGACAAGAGGATTGAGAAAGCTTACTACGATAGGGACTTGAAGGCTGCTGACGCTTTCTGGGAGCTGTACAGTAAAGGAGTATTGGTGACTAGGATTCAGAGGGCTTTGAGCATCGGGATGTTCGGTGTCGGTCAGAGGAGGAAGCTCGTTCCAACAAGATGGAGTATTACAGCTGTTGATAGCGGCCTCTCTTTGAGGCTTGTGGATGAGATCAAGCAGTATGAGACGATCGATGAGTATAGGGTCTACAGCTTCAGGAATCTTGACAATATCTTCGTGGCTATCCTGATGCCTGAACGCTGGAGCTTCGAGTGGATTGAGGCTTGGTTCCCTAAAACGACTTGGAACGTCGATGGAACCGCTCCAGCCTTGATGGGCGACTATGAAAGCTATGGCGGCCGAACCACTTACGCCAGTGTTGGAGGATGCTACTATTCTACAAGGTTGGCTGTCGCTGAAAGGCTTAGCATCGAACGGAAACAGGCTTCTGCTCTCGTTCTGAGAGAGATTCATCCAGGCTACATCGTTCCTGTCGGAGTTTGGAATGTTAGGGAGAGTGTTCGAAGCACTTTAAGGACTCAGCCCGCCAAGCTCGACACCCTCCAGAAAGCTTTGGTCTACGCGAGTTCGAAGTTGACGATCCCTTTGAGGAAGTGGATTGAGAACAGCGTTATGCTGAAGCAAGCATTGTTCCAGAAGAAGATTACAGATTTCTTTCGTGGAGACAGAAATTGAATGGTTGACGTAGAATACTCCTACGTGAATTGCAAGACAGCTCTATCTTTGAGCAGACTGCCCGGGCTCTATTATTCCTTGAACCCCTACTTCGGCTGCGAGCACGGCTGCGTCTACTGCTACAGCCGATCCGTATTTCGAGATAGAGAACTTGCATTGAGTTGGGGGCGTTTTGTCAAAGCTAAGAGCAATATCTTAGATGTTCTCTCTCGTGAGGTGAACCGGAAACCCTCTAGAGTTGTCGGAGTCAGTACAGTGACCGACCCATATCAGCCTTTTGAGTCTAGGCTCCAGTTGACTAGACGCTGCATCGAGATACTATCTCGGCACAACTTTCCAATTTCTATTCAAACAAAGTCCGCCCTGGTTCTACGGGACCTAGACTTGATCAAACAGAATAACTTCGATGTTGGAGTTACCGTTACCACAATGGACTCTGGTTTGGCTAGTAGGCTTGAGCCGAGAGCTTCCAGACCTGACGCGAGAGCCAGCGTGTTGGAGGAGTTTGCTTCTAGGTCTGTCAAGACATGGGTTTTCCTTGGACCTATCATCCCACATGTGAACGATGATGAAGGGAGTATCTCACAGGTCGTTGACGTCGCTGCGAAGACGAAGAGCAGGCTCCTCTTCGATAAGTTGAACCTCAGGCCTTGGGTTCTCGAGTCTATAAGGCCTTTCATGGAATCGGAGCGCCCGGGTGTTTGGGATCGCCTACCTGAGCTGGTCGGAGGGAAATCTGACTATTGGTTGAATCTTTCATCTCTGATCCGTCGGATATGTGCTGAAAAAAATGTTCCATGCGAGTCTGCTTTTCCTTCCTAGTTATGAATGGCCGGCGGCTCTCAAAGTTACTGTCATAGGAATACTTAGAAGCTGGGCCCCGATCTTTTCTGCGCCATTTCCTTCTGGCTCAGATTTCTCCCTTGAACCTTGTCGATTCAGTAGAATGATTCTTGCTGAGTTTCAGTATAGCGATCTCAACCTACTGAATCGTCCACAAAAGTCAAGGAGGGAGCATCTGGCTGAGGAGCCGCCTTCTTGAAGTGCCTATTCATTACGGCTGGAAATCTTTTATTCTAGGTTAGCAGTTCTTTGAGGAATCTTTGGTATTGTCTCAGTTTGCTCAGTTTGGTTGTGATCAAGGTTTTTTCTATGTTAGAATCTGGTTTATGAGACATTCGTTATACCTCGTTAGGGCTCTGCTAAAATCTAAATATTCACTTTGAGCTCTTGCTTCAAATGTTATTCTTTCTCCTTCGTGCCTAGAATAGACGATCTTGCTGTACTTTATAACTTGATGTTTAAGAAGTGGTGGAGATGCGTTAAGGATTATCAAATCCACTTCATTTCCCAATATCTTAGACAGTTCATTCACTAAGTGCAAGTAGTACTCAAGCGTCTTCTCGGGAGTTTCAGAGAGCAGGACGGCTATGTCGATGTCGCTATCTGCCGTACGAGTCTTCCTGGCATATGAGCAAACAAATAAGCAACTGAAACCCTCTTCTCGCCTCTCAAGAAAGTAATCAAATCTTTTAGGATTTCGTCTCGCACTTCTTCACACTTTCACAATTGACTCTCCTTAGCTCATTCATATCTATGTTGATGCGGTCGGAACTAAAAGCTGAAAGTTCATTTCGACCTTCTCATAGATTACATCGATGACATGAGAGCCTTTCTCTTCAATTTGCTGTGAACTCTTACAAGGCATGTTCTGCATCTCTTCTTTCGGCAGAAGTCTCTTCCCGACCTGACTAAGGCTGCTTCACATGCGAAAGGCTTATTACATGTTTTCTCTTAAAATCATGAGAAGGGTGAGATATATGACAGAGTATGTGACCGTGACAGAGCGGGGCATGACCACCATCCCCGCCAGACTGAAGAGGAAGTACGGGATAAAGTCAGGTATGAAACTTGAGGTGGTCGAAGAAGAGAAGGGGATACTCTTCGTGCCGATTCCGAAGCTCGAAGATCTATTTGGTGTTGATGGAGACTTGGCGTTGGAGATGATAAAGGAACTCAAGATGGAGAAGAGGAAAGAGATTGAACGTGACAAAGCGAAGCTCCAGCTACGTCTTTGACACAGGTGCTCTAGCCCTCCACTTTGCCGGAGGCAGTCAAGGAGAAAAAGTGAAAACTTACTTCGATCAGGTGTTAGGTGGGAAGAGGGAGGGCTACATATCAGAGGCTACTATGGCAGAATACTTCTACAAGACTTGCCAGAAACTCGGAATAGATGTAGCCTCGATACGAGCTAAATCCATAAGACAGTCAAAAATCAAGACTGTGCCTGTCGATGAGACCGTATCAACAATCGCTGGAGAACTTAAGTGCAGATACGCCGACAAGATCTCCATAGCCGATGCATTCGCAGTTGCCACAGCGAAATCAAAGAGAAGTGAACTCTTAACCACGGACGAGGCTGTAGCCAGTCTAAAGGAGATAGAAACAAAACATATCCCAGTCTAGTGAGGGCCACTCATTTCCATTGCCCATATAACGTTGGGCTCTTACGACCGCTCTCGATTATTCTTATACCCGCTTTCTGAGTAGCCTATCAACCTTCTCTCCTAGTACCTTTTGATCAAAGGAGGCCTGCGACATATTAGCGTGATTTATAGGCTTGACATTGAACCTCTACAAGGCATGTTCTGCATCTCTTCTTTCGGCAGAAGTCTCTCCCCAGCCTGACCAAGGCGGCTTCAAAGTCGATGAAGCCACCTTCCTTGATTCCACTTCGCCCCCAAACATCTTTCAACCGCTTGAGTATCAGTAACTTCTCCTTCTCATCTTTTCCAGCGAGCTTTGTGAAGCCGAGGTTCCTTGAGGCTTGCACAACCAGCTCTTGAGGCATCGGATCCGCTTTTTCCCATATGCCTCTCAACTCCCGGAGGAATATGCTGACGGTTACAGGTCCTATACCTTTGCCGAGTCCCATCAGCCTCTCTTCTAGATCCCGGGGACCTGAAGCTACTTTATGAAGATTCCTCAAGTCTCCTCTGTATCTCTTCTCTAGCGATTCCATTACTTCAAGGAGTTTAGTAGCCGTCTTGAAGTCATAGCGAACATAGCCTCCTTCATCAAGTACTTCAACGAGTCCGTCCCATCCCGTCTTCAAGATCTTGCTCGGTGTTAGAAGATTCCTCGCCTCGAACTCGCGGTAGGTATTGACCACAATCTTCTCCGTTATTCTCGCTCCAAAGAGGATTGAAGCAAAGAACCATTTGAAGATCTCAGAAGACCTCTTGGTTTCCAGATCTATTCCAAGCTTCTTCGAGAACCTTTCTCCTAGTTCTCGGATTAAGATTCGAGTCGGCTCGCTAGTTCGCATCTCAGCTCACTTGCCGTCGACTTGAAATTCTAAGTGAATCCTATCTCTTTGAAGAGTTTGGTCGCTGTTTTCGTAAGCCTGTACTGCGAGAGCTCCCTAGCCTTCACCCACCTCGCTTTCGAGATGTTTTGAAGCTTCCCTCCCACTGGATGAGCTAGGAAGTCGACCAAGACGTAGTGGAATTTGAGTCTCCTCGATCTGTCGTAGACTATATTGTCAATAACATCGATCAGCTTGTCTATTTCCACTTCTAAGCCAGTTTCCTCTCTAACCTCACGTTTCACAGCGTCTCTAACCGACTCGCCGAGTTCGACCAGCCCACCTGGAATTGACCAGAATCCTTTGCCCGGTTCATGTGTACGCTTCACCAAGACGATTGAGTTGCCTTTCTTGACAACGGCGCCGACCGCTACCATCGGTAGCTTGGGGTATTCTCGTTTCATTAAGGTCCCCATTGTCTGGTCCTGAAGGCTCTTGCCAGTATTATTGGGTTTATGCCCATTTTAATTGGATGCCTTTTGCTTCTAGATGTGCTATTGCTGTTTGATAAAGGTCGGTCACCCGTTTCCGCATCCTGGTGGAGACTAGGTTAAGTAAGACCAGTAGCATAAGGGAATAACTGATTGAGTAGTGATGGTCGATACTCGAGGAGCTGTCGAAAGCCTTTGTTGCCGAAGAACGCAAAGCACTTCTTGGCTGTACTGATAGCTGTAACTGTTCTTTCGGTAGCATTGGGGAGTGCAGCCCTCTCTGCGGCTAGAGAGGAAAGCATTAGGCTCCAAAGTAGCCGAACTCAAATGCAACGCGACCTCGGAGCAGTTCCGGTAGCGTTTAAGCAGATGGGAGGGCTCTTCCTAGACAACAAGACTCAAGTTGTATTCCTGTTCAGCACCACCTGCCCAGCTTGCGAGGAGAGTACGAAGCGGTCGATCAACGAATTATGCTTGACTTGGCGAGGAAACCTCACCTATGACGAGGTCTCGCTTAGCATAATCAACTACTACAATAAGAAGGAGATTGGAGAGGCCTACTTCAAAGCATTCGACATTCCAAGAAACGAGACCAGCGGACCTGTACTGGTTGTCCACAACTCGAGAGAAGGCCTGATCTACTATCCTCCATTTGAAGATATGAAAGTTCAAAAAGGAGTATACTACTTAACTAGAGGATCTCTGACAGAAGGCGTACAGACGAAAAGCGAGGGAAGATTCTCTCAACTTCTGATCTATGCTCTTGGAACAGTCTCCGGCTTCAACCCCTGCTTGGTCGCACTAGCATCCTTCTTCTTCGCAAGTGCAACCCAGACCGAACTTAAGAGAGCGGCTAGGAGGATTGGTCTAATCTCGCTTGGACTGGTATATGCGTACATACTCTTCTTCTCGCTTATAATCTCAAACCCCACCGTCATGGGTTCTTTAGAAGCGTCGACCTGGCTGATTGCATCCATCTTGGCTGTCGTGGGTCTACTCCATTTTGTAGAAGTTGGTCAAGACCTCTATTCTAGGAGGCATGGAAGCGGAGGCGATACCGAAGCTAAAGTGCTTTTATTCAGAACACCTAAACCCCTTAAGGGATTTATTGCAAGGGTTCGGGAACTTAACAGTCCTATATTTGATTTCGCGCTAGGCATGGTCTTTTCACTCATAAAGCTCCCGTGCATAGCAATGCTCTTCGTTGTCATGTTGGTTAACTCCACTACGCCGCTAACAGATACCATGATCTTCACGTTTGGAGTTGCCTCCCCAGTCATCCTAATGGGTGCACTAATAGGATTCGGAATGGTCAACGTGAACCGTCTAAGTGTGATCCGATTCAAAGGAAGGGTGGTCCAGAGGGCGGTTATAGGTGCAGCCCTGCTAATATCAGCTTTCTTGGTGCTCTCTTAAAGCTCTGAGATTTCTTGCTCGTTGCCTGTCGGCTGAACAAAGCTTAACGTATCGCTCCAGTTCTACCGTTCCTTCCTTTTGAACAGTAGCCAACCTCTATCTGCATTCACCATTATGTATCTACCCTTCAGCCGCTGGCCCTTCAACTCGAACTCGATCTTCTTCCCGGCTTCTAATTCAATCAACTCATACTCCCCTTTGTCCCAGATCTCAACCGTTCCCGCACCGTAGCCGTCGGTTATCTCGCCCTCGAAGGATGCGTAAGACATCTCGTGATCGACCTGAGGAATACCGAGTCTGCGCACCCCGGGATCTATTGGAGGCTCCTTCCTGTAAGCCCACGATTTCAGAACGCCGTTCATCTCAAGCCTGAAGTCGTAGTGTAAGCCTGCTCGACGAGCTTTATGGGCTTGCACAACGAAGACCGGCATGCTGGATCTCAGCTCTCCTAAAGTTGGATACTCCAAGCTTTATAGGCTTCGAAGATCCTTCGCAGTTCTTCCAAAGGTTCTTCATGGTAGTCAACTCTCAAGTCGATGAAAGGTCTAACCCCTCTATACTCACGTCGCTTCATAACAAGGAGGGCTGCGGACCGCTTGCCCCTCTTATCTCCTCCAGCCTTCTGTCCCGCCTCAAGAGCTACCAGCAATCTCTCCTCGAGCTCTCCGCGACTAGCCTCGAACGCTTCAGCCATCGCTTGGATAACCTGTTCGCCGACGAGCATATTCCCAGCAGCGACATAGTTCTCGCGTATCAAATGTCCTTTCCAGTCTACATTCGCTTTTCCTGTGAAGGCTGCAGTTCTACCGTGAGCGTCGATCATTATCACTTGCCTCGATTCTCTTTCAGGATCTTCTCTCAGCATTCTCTCCAATGCTTCTCGCGGTGAGAGACCTGACCGCAAGAGTTCTAGCCCCCGAGCTCCATAGATTACGTTGGTCAACGCTTGAGTTGCAATCGCGCCGACACCTGCCTCCGCATAAGGAACAACGCTCCCTACTGCTGGAATAGCGGTCGCTACGCACACGCCTACCTCATTCGTTTTGGAGCATCTCGCAACCAAAGAGAAAGTTGCGCTTAACTGTTGAATCAATTCCCTCATCATACTCTATGAGAGAATTGCTTTTAAGAACACGCTAGCACTTGTCATTTAGAAACTCGGGCCGGTGGTCCAGTCTGGCTAAGACGTCCGCCTCACACGCGGAAGGTCGAGGGTTCGAGTCCCTCCCGGCCCACCAAATCGTATTTGGAAGATAAAGGTTCAAAGCGTAAGCTAGAGCACAATTCAGAACAAGATGTACTAACGATATTTGTGGGCCTGAAGGGCTTTCATATGCAGAAAGGGTTCAGCCTGTGATGCTATGAAAAGAAAACCGGTCTACGCATCCAAATGCCTTCGAGCAGAATGTTCCAAGCGAACACTCTCTAGTCTCTTCGACGCATTCGGAGGCATCGACACTTTACTTCATGATCGTCGTAGAGTCTTAATTAAACCGAACGTTAATTTCGCAACAAGAGAGAGCGGGGTCAACACAAATCTTGCCATAGTAGAAAGCTTGATTCAGTTGCTTACGGATTCAGGAGCAGGCGAGGTTGCGATCGGTGAAGGTTCAGGAATAGAGTCGAATACCTCGAGGATCTTCCAAACTACAGGATACGATGAAATAGCTGAGGAGACTGGCGCCAGACTTATCGATTTCGATGATTCAGACAAAGTGAAACTTGAGGTGCCTGATGGGATAGCTTTGAAAGATCTCGAAATCCCTAAGCCTCTCTTGGACTATGATGTTCTTGTCAACGTTCCTGTGGTGAAGACAAGCATCTGCACCACCGTGACTCTCTGCCTGAAGAACTTGATGGGAATATTATCCAAGCGATATAAGGTCAAAGCTCACCTCTCAGGGCTGAGCCAAGCCATAGTTGACATCCATAAGGCTGTGAAGCCTGAATTGAACATTCTAGACGCTACTATAGGAATGGAAGGATTAGGTCCTATCAGCGGGACACCGAAGAGAACCGACTGGATATTGATGAGCAGATCTGCTGTTGAACTCGACTCCATTACAGCCAAATTCATGGGTGTAGAGCCAGGCGATATAGAGCATATCAAACTCGCAAGTGAACAAGGATTAGGTACAATAAAGGCCAATGAGATCGATTTGAGCGGAATAGACCTTAGTAAAGACTCTTTCAGCTTTGCTCTTCCCAGCTCAACTCCAAACGTTCCTAGAGGAATCCGCCTGAGTCTTGGAGAGGCTTGTAGAAACTGTATAGGTCCTTACAATGTAGCCGTCTTCCGCATAGATAAGAATGGGAGATTGCCAGATCTAGAAGGGTTGGAGATACTCATCGGAAAAGGTGTTAAATCTTCAGGGAAAGGAATGCGAACTCTAGCGATAGGTAACTGCTGCATGCCGATTCAAGACAAGGTAGACTGCTATGTTCCAGGGTGCCCTCCACCTGGGATACTGATAGGTGACTCGATCAAGGTTCTCTGCAGCATCGAGAAGGAACCTACGA
>Ga0315310_10002441_pt1 | contig 11599 bp, 15 predicted proteins | sample TDP5_MG_FD_203630 | JGI IMG/M metagenome (GOLD analysis project Ga0315310, IMG submission 203630) | Freshwater sediment microbial communities from Lake Towuti, South Sulawesi, Indonesia - TDP5 | ecosystem: Environmental > Aquatic > Freshwater > Lake > Sediment | place: Indonesia: South Sulawesi... | reverse complement strand
ATTTCAGTTTCCACCTATTTACGGAGTTTTTGACACAGGCTACGGAGTTGTTTACATCTTCGGTGAACAACACGAGGACATGGTTGAAGACGTCATAGTACACGAAACACTGCACTACGTTCTTCAAAAAGTAGCGGGCAAAAGAGCAAGCCTGAAACTAGACAGGGTTTATGGAAAAATCTCCACCCTCAAAGATTAAGTCGGGTTATCCTCTGTCACTTTAAGCGCTCTATTATGGCACCTTTGATTGAACAGTGTAATTCCCTCAACCAGAAGAGAATATGGGCATGCCACGTGTAGTGACAGGTAATGCGCGGAAAACTATTTTGAACTTCGATTTGAACCCAGTTTTATTTTCTTCTCCTCTCTGAAATTATTAATACCTCGTAGAAGTGCGGCGTAGGTGATCCTTCCAACAAGGGCTCCACTTTTGCCCATGCTTTTTGTCGTTCATCGCTAAGGTGCATAGTCATAAAGGTTTTCTCACTTTCATGCTCCACGATAGCAACGTAGTTTTCTTTCCCTTTCGTAGGTTTGAGCAGTCGCCTCGATATGAATCCGTCAAACTTCTCGTAGACTGTGTTTGACCATGCGAACCACTTCTTAAATTCATCGTCTTTTCCCTTCTTGATTGACGGAAATTCAACCAAATTTACAAACGTGATTTTCACCTCCCTAGACTTTGTTCAGTTGAATCACTCGCCGGCTCAACGTGAATCACACAATGTTCACAACCTGTCTCTCGACTGACTTTTTCTTGAACCTCTTCGGCTATTCTGTCTGCTTCTTCAATCGGTGTGCCCTTCGCGACCTCTATGTGAAAACCCGTGTGAACAACATTTGGTCCAACATACTCGGCCTTCAATTCATGAACACCCAAGACACCTTTCACTGACTTTGCTGTTGACTGCACTTTTTCAATGAATTCTCTGCTGGGCGCTCGGCCTATTAGCTAGTGGACGTTGTCCTTAAAGAGGTATAAACCGCCCAGGGCAATAACCGTAGCCACGAATAAGGATGCTAGCGGGTCAGCTAAGTCGTATCCTTGTGCAACGAGGAGCACAGCCATTATTGCGGCCACGTAAGAAACCTCGTCCTTGAGGAGAGCAACCAGTTGCGCTTTTGCTGAGGCACTTCTTGTCTTCACTCTTGAAATGTCTATGATAGGAATAGCGACCATGAACATTCCTACTAATATCACTATCAAAGCGAGACTTGTGTTTTGGAATTCGCCAGCGTCTGGGCCCTGGAAGAATTTTGGAATAGCCTCTCGAAATGTCTCAAGGCTCATAAAAGAAATCAGAATTGTGGCCGAGACCAGTGCCGCAACGTTTGGGGCTCTTCCGTGGCCAAACATGTGGAATTCGTCTGCTGGTTTCCGTGACCAAAAGGCAGATAACAGAAGAAAGGTGGAGATTAAAACGTCGCTTAGCATTTCTAACGCTTGCGCTAACAAGACTAGAATGTTGGTCAAATAGTAGGTTGCTAGTTGCATAATAGCTAGTATCAGGTAGCTTGTCAAAGCGATTTTTATGCCGCGTGTTTCTGTGGCGTGTTTGATCATCCAAGCCGTCCTCTAGCCTAGTGTTCGTGTCCGCCCATTCCTTCTTCGCCGTGTTCTCCTCCGCCCTTAATGTTCGTGTATAAGTGGTGCGAATATAGGACAAATCCAAGATTCGCCTGTACGTACTCTCTCGCTGCATCCACATCGTTTTCATCGTATTTCTTCTTAGCCATGGCATGTTTGAATCGTTTTTGCAGTTCTTGCTCTGCAGCGTGCGTTAAGAGTTGTATCACTTCTTTGGGGTTTCCCTGTTCGATTGCTTTGTCCGCTTTGGGCACCACTGGACCCCAGTCGAGCCCCGCGGGTTTAAGGCCTGTATAAGGCGCTCCTTCGCCTTCTCTGTGCAAGCGCACAGCTGTTTCAAAGAACCAATAATCAGCGAGTCCAGCAGCGCCTCTGCCTAGTTTTCTCGCACGAAGAGTTTTTTTAAAAGCGTTCTTCAGTTCATCCTCAGCCTTTTTTGGCACCCAAGGAAGTATGAGGTTAACATTTCCCGTTTTCAAAGCCTTTTTTGCAGCCTTGACAACTGGTCCGTCCATCGTGTCACAATGTGGTGGCATGCAATCACCTCCAAGCGAATGTGTATTCTATTTCTTTATATGAATAACTATGGTTTGTGGCGCATCGTACGTGCGAGTCAGCGGTCTTCTAACCTCGAAATTTTTTTGTTTCTTTAGGGGTTTTATCTTTAATGTGCCCTTCTTTTAATGGGTGGGGGTTTCATCTTGAGGGAGAAAGGAGGATAAGAAAACAAGGTTCGCTGTTTTCCCATCAACCCCCAAGATATTGTTTGGTAACAGAGGAATATAGTTCTACTGTTTAGAATACACAAACCTCACCTGTTCATGGCGTTGCCAAATTGCGCATTTTCCTGATCATTCCGTTCCAGATTATACTTTCCAGTCTGTATTCCTTAAGCGAGAAGGACGGCCATTATGCTGCTCAGGAACACGCCGTCGAAAGTGCCTGCTCCGCCTAGGCTACACAATTAACTAAGACTGAGCTGTCTGCCAAAATAAGCCAAGCCTAAATTAAGTTTCAATCTGGCACCTGGGAAGAGGTTTACATCTCGGTTTAAATTCTCGGCGAATTTTTGCCCTGACTCCAGATTCAGTAAGCTATGAGACAAAGAAAAAACATCAACGTAGTATCCTATTCGCTTGAGTGTATTTCTTTTAGCCATAAGCGCTTAGGATGTAAATCATCCCAATAAGGTATCGCTGTGTAGATATTGAAGATTCGCCTCAATTCTGCAACAGGTTGTGTATGTTCGTCTACCCTTAGATCAATGTACGGATATTCTTCATCTTTGATAACCAAAAGCGCAGCCGATACCTATGCTTGGATAATTTTCTTGTTAGCGAGCAAATTTCCAGCTACAACGTAACCTTTCCCCTCGTAATGCCCGCTGATCGGCTGAACTTGTTTTCCCGTGAAGGCTGCAACATTTCCGTCGGCATCTACAATGCTTAGCTGGCGTTTTTCCTTGCCAGTGTCAACCCGGAGCAATCGTTTTAGCACTTCAGTTGGCGACAGATTTTGCTCAAGAAGGTTCAGTCCATCAATACCAAAGTAAGGATTAGACCATGCCTGAGTAGCGATTGCTCCAACTCGAGCCCTCGCAAAGGGATTAATTGCTCCGACTGCAGAAATGGCAGTAGAGACGGATATACCAAGCTCGCCTGTCTGTTGGCAATGGGCGACAATCGAAAAAGTCGTCAAGTTCATCTGCGGCCTCTGAGTTACCGATTTGGTGAACCCGTAAACTCTCTCCTTATTTATTTTAGTTTTATCTTTAGTGTTTACCATAAGGATTTACACAGAATTAGAATTCCAAAAAATTAAGATTTATCAGCAAAACAAAGTTGGAATGTAGGTGAGCCTTCTTTGAAACTCTATTTGTCATCTGAGGTTGAGCGGGATTTACGAAAAGCTATCTCCCAAAATAATATGGATAAGTTTAGCGAATTGGCATCTACTCTCAACTGGGGAAAACCCTCATGGTCAGCTTCTCAGCTGTTGTTACAAGTTTTAGACAATGATGAGAAAAAAATGTGGCTTTGGGCAAAAAATCTTTCTACCAACAAAAATCCTAACACTCGAAGATATGCCTCAAATGTTCTTCGGATGTTATGGAACAAAGACAAGAATAGAGTTGAAAAAATTCTGACCGCCCTTGCTGATGATGTTCATTGGCTTGTGCGTGAAGAAGCTCATGGTGCTTGGGGTGAACTTCTCATTAATCATTTTCAGCAAATTTCTCAAATCCTTCAAACTTTCAGCACACATTCATCACCGAACCTAAGAAGATGTGTTGCAATTGCGGTGCGAAGTGCTGGAAATTTAAGAAGGGAGAAGTGGGCAGAGTCTCTTATTCGTTTGCTAGAACCTCTTCTTCCCGACAAGACTCCTTATGTGAGGAAGAACCTCGGATCTTATGTAATAGGTGATGGTTTGCTTCGTTGTTATCCAAGCTTAACTCTGAAATATCTACGTAGATGGGCTCGCAGCAGATCTGAAGGCACACGCTGGAACGTAGCCATGTCGTTCGCATCTTTCGGAGGCAACAAGAACTGGCGAGAAGGTGTTGAGATATTAACACAACTTGCAACCGATAAAAGACGATACGTATGGCGAGCCGTGGCTTCCGCATTGCTTTATCTGGCGCGCAGACACCCTGAAGTCCAAGATGCGCTTAAAACATGGCTGAAAGATTCCAAAAGAGCCCAAGTGGCTGAAACTGTTCTCGAGTACTTGACAAAGAAGATTTAGAAAGTGCTTGCATCGTTTAAACGTTAAACATGATATTTGGCGCCGGGGGTGGGATCTGAACCCAATTCATGATTTAACATCTCCTGCCATACTTGTCCTCAATATTTCACATCGGCTTCTCTGTCACGGAATTTCAGCTTCTTCAGGTTGTCTACAATTAGGACTGTTTCTATGGGTTTGAATCCCATTTTCAGGCAAAACTCTAGTCCCTGCTTGTCGAGGCAGAATGTTTCAGTCACAATGTTTACGTTTTCCCATTTTGCCTTCTTGAGCAGTGTGTTGAAGAGTTTGGAAGCTACTCCCATTCTTTGGAATTCTTGTTTGACTGCGATGTGATACAAATGAAAATATTGCCGAAAAACTCGTTTTCGTGGACCTCCTGCGAAAATGCCATGTAGCCTATGACCTTCCCATTCAATTCCGCAACATATACGTTCTTTAAGTCCTCTTCTTTCTCATACATTTCCTGTTTCAACTCTTTCGTGTTAAACTTGATACCAACCAATGCACCCAGATGGTTGTGCATCTCAAACGTCAACTCATTTATTGCGTCTAAATCTTTAACCAAAGCACTACGGATTCGTATCATTTCGAAACCTTCATTCTATGTAAGGCAACCATACGTATAATGATGCAGGCGTTGGCAGAATTACTCGAATCTAAACCCAACTTAGATACCCTGCCATCACGTAATTGATGGAGTCGAGCTATTTTTTTCTCTATGAAACGATTATGTCGTAGCATATGTAATGCCGTTCTTTCTGAGACAAAAATCAAGTGCTTATGAGTCATAGCATCTTTCTCAAGAATTGCATCCAGGCTAAGGTCTCTCCATTTTGCCAACTCTTTCATAATCTAATTTCTTTTGAAAGTTTAGCGCCCAATGCGCTTTTTCATTGGTAAGAAGTCTTAATCGTTTCAGGCCTGTTTTCTTTGCTTCATCTTCGATGTGTTTCATGAGTGACGTTCCTATACCTTGCTCTGGTGTTTGGAGAGTACATAGACCCAGTGTATCTGTCCCAACTCAGGGTTTTCGGTTTGCAAAGCGGCAACGCCTGCAATTTCACCTTCGAGCTAGTAGGCGTAGAAGGTCATCCTCGTAAAATTTCTTAAAGGTTCTCCAAACGTCAGCACCGGACCTTGCGTCCCCGAATACATTTTGTTGTAACCTGAGTTAGTCCAGGCAAGCATTATGAAATAGCGTTACATGCATCATCTTATGAATTCTTGTAGATCATAGTAATAACTCGTTTCACATCTTGGTGGATTCTACCTAGCTGTGCAATCTTTTTGGTCAGAAGTTCAATTAGGATCGGGAATATTGTATTTAGACTTCCCTCAATATGTTGCCTGCAAAACTCTTCGATGACATCTTTGCCTGGGCTGAGTTCAATCCATTTTTGATCCCACTCTGCTTCAATTTCCTTCTGAATGTCTCCTCTAAGTTCCTTCAATTTATCTACGCTGAACCCCTGAATCTTAGACAACCTCCTCTCACGGATGGTTTCGAGCGAACCATCGATGTTTTTAGGATCGATCTTCACTTGCTTGAATAGTTCCTGGTTCATCCAACTCTCAAGTCTTCTTGCTACTACCACATTTTGAAGATCGGTTGCTATGCGCTTAAACTCTCGTTCAAGTTCGGCTGCATCTTCGAATTTCGTTTTACATCTAACCGAAGGCCTTTTTTATAATTCTGGACATTTTTCCGTTGAAAAGATTAGAATAGGCACTTTAACTATAATGATGTCCCAAAACGTTGCAGAATGGGGAAAACTGTTGTTCAGGGAGAAAGTCATCGAGTTTGCAGCAAAAATAAACCAGTTATACAAGTATCTGATTCTTGTCTCCATAGCCTTCGGCGGGTTGTTCCCACAGCTAGGACCGCCCCTCAGGTTTTTTATGCCATATCTAATAGCAATAATGACAGGGGCTTTGGCATTAACCTGTAGCAGGAAAGACCTCTACGGGGTTCTTAGAGATCCTTCGAATCTGTTGCTGGGTTTGGCGTTTATGTTTGGGGTCGCACCGCTTCTGAGCTATATTTTGTCTTTGGTTCTTCTCTCAGCGAGTTTCGACGCCGCCACAGGTCTCATTTTAGTGGCGTCAACTCCGAGCCCTTGGGCTGTAGGCGTGTGGACAGGGCTAGCTGGCGGCGAAGTCACGTTAGCTCTCGGTTTGTTAGTGTCTTCAATGATGCTTAGCGTCTTTCTCATACCCATTTTGATGGCGTTTTTCGTTGGAGCGTACGTTAAACTAGACGCTTTGCGTATGTCAACTGACCTTGCTTTTATGATTCTTCTTCCAATTGTTTTTGTGGCAGGTATCAAATCTAGGATTAGGGCGAATTTAGAGCGTTTCAATCCTGTTTTCTTTTCGGTTTCATCCATAGCCGCTGTTATTGTTGGGGCAATCGTGGGAGCTACTGTTTTTCCGATTCTCTGGCGTCCAGAAGCTGGAGTCTTTCTACCTATGGTGACTCTGGCGGCTGCTATTCAGTGTTTGCTGAGTTACTCGGTGAGTTACTTTGCGTTTCGTGTCGTGTTGAAGAGGAGCCTGAGACATTCTATCGCTTTAACTTATTCCGTTGGCTCCAGAAACAACTCCCTAGCTATGGCTATTGCCTTGACATACTTTTCTCCCTTCGTTGCTCTACCATCAGTTGTATACCTCGTAACGCAAATCATAGCCTCAAGCGTAATGTTGAAGATCTTTGAACGTAAAAATAAGTGAATTTTCGGATGCAATAAACTTGGACGTTAGTGAGAACATGTGTAACGCCATATGCCACGATGCTTCCGCTAAAAAAGCCGTAAAATACGCTTACTTAGCGATGGTGCAGTGTTAGCATCAAATCTGCGTTTGAATTCTGATGTCGTTCTTCAGTTCTTGGCAACATCAAAATTTTCATAAAGTGGTTCATTGAATGTGCGTTGGAGGAAACAGAATTTGAAATTCATCAAGTTAAGTGGTAAAAGCAGTTTTGCCCGTGGCTTAACCTTAGGAAAAATGATAAAAGATGTTTGTCTTCACAACCTCTCGTTCATTGAACAAAAATTGATTGATGATGGCTTGAGTCTGGAGTATGGGCTCAGATTGGCATTAGAAAATGAAAAAGCTTTGGCAAAACATTTTCCAGAGCTGTTAGAAGAGATTCGAGGTCTTGCGGAAGGCGCACAGTTGCCATATAGACACATACTCCTTGAGACCGCTTTTCCGTTTACAGTTAATGCTTGTCCAAACTGTACAATTATTTCCGCTTTTGGCACTACTACGACCGACGGGGCACTTCTGGTTGGCAGAAACTATGACTTTCTTCTAGACTTCAAGAAATGCAACCAGCTTCGAATTGTGACGGAGAAAAACAAGAAATTTTCTTTCGTAGGCGGCACCGTCACAACATTGGGAGTTGAAGAAGGGTTGAACAATGAAGGCTTATTCATTGGTGAAGCTGGCTGGGAGCCGAAAGAGTTGCCGTCATCTGGTGGTTTGTCTTCAAGGCAGGTTATGCAGCTGGTCTTGGAGAACTGTGTTTCTGTTGACACAGCAATTGATTTCATTCGTCAGACTCCGAAATTCGCTAACAATGCTGGAACTTGCTATTTGCTTGCCGACAAGAGAGAAGCTGTCATAATCGAAATGGGTTTGACCAGAAGTTGCTTGAGAGAATCGGAAGAAGACACGTTGGTTGCGTCTAACGCTTTTCTAACCCTAATCGCAGAAGAGACCAAGCCTCCTGAACCAACAGCGTTTTCTAGGTATGACTTTGCTAGAAAATATCTTCATGAGAACAAGGGCAAAGTAGACAACAAGCTAATGCGAGAACTTCTTTCGGACCACAGCATCCCTATATGCACTCATAACGAAATCAACACAATACGCTCCGTCATCGCAAAGACGAATGAAAGGAAGATGCTGGTGGCTGATGGCTATCCTTGCGCCTCAGAATTCAGGGAAGTTTTGATTCTAACATGATTTTGGAACGTTTTGCCAAATGTGAATCTAAAAAGTAGATATGGTAGAAAATGCCCCACTATGTTTCACTGAACTTGGCAATCGTCTTTATAATGGACCAAGTCGCTTGATCAAACGCCAGCGAAAGAAAGAGAGGGAAAGAGACGGGTGTTTACTTCTTTTCTTTTGATTTTGTCCTCTTTCCGTAGTCACAGGTCTCGATTATTGGGCACTCCGAGCATTTTGGGTTCTGTGCCTTGCACGTGTACTTGGCTAACAACCAGAGCAATCCGCCTACTCTCTCGCCTTTGTCCCAAGGTATGAAGTTCTTCAGCGCCAGTTGGATCTCTTCGTATTTTGCGTCTGGTCTAACTAAGCCGAGTCGTTTGGCGATTCTATCCATGTGGGTGTCAACAACGAAGACTTGCTTGTAGCCGTGGCGGCTGGCAAGCAACACATCGGCTGTTTTGGGACCAATCCCAGGCAGCTCCATCAGCTTTTCCCTAGCCTTCTGCTTTGGAAGCGCAAGAACCGGAATCATATTGCCCCTGAACTTTTCCAAAACAGCCTTCGACAGTTCTCTAATCCTCTTGGCTTTCACGTTGTAGAGTCCGCCGCTTCTGATCGTTCCTCGAATATCTGCTTCCTTCGCGTGGGCCAAAACCTCGGGCTTAATCTCAAACTTGGCTGCCAATCCGTTGTAGGCTCGGATGCAGTTGGCCTCGCTGGTGTTTTGAGAGAGAACAGTCATGATAAGGTGTTTGAACTGGTCCTTGGAAGTTTCTTCGGGATAATGCACGGGCCACCATTTGGGACCATACTTCTCCTCTAAAACCGGAATGAGTTTCACGTCTAGAGTTTTCAAGCTTGCTCATCACCATCAGGTCTTATCTTTTGAAATGTTCAAGGGTGAACATGTTTCCATCTGGGTCAACAAAAGTGGCTGTTCGGGCGCCCCAAGGCTGGTCCATGGGCTGTGTGACAAATTTGACTCCTTTCTCTTTGAGACTTTGGTAGGCTTTTTCTATGTTGTCTGCCAGCAGAAAGATTTCCAACTTTCCACCTAGTTTGAGTCCAAGCTGTACTCCTCCAACATCGAAAACTACGTAATTTGACCATTCACGAATCTTCTTAAGGCCGAGAACGTTTTCATAAAAGGCGGCAGCTCTCTTTAAATCCGACACAGGGAGGGCAATATGGTATATCCTTTCAATCAGGGCTACTCACCCCTAACTTTTCTTAGCCTTGTCCTTTGTGCTCTTTCATATGTTCAACTAATTCAAGGTAACTCTGACAGAATTTTCCGCAGATTTTGCATTTGAATGACTCGAGAATGAACTCATTTCCTTCTGGGTCGACAATTGTTGCAATACGAGCACCCCAGGGCTGATCTCTTGGTTCCGTGACGAACTTTGCCCCCTTCTCCTTAAGGTCTTGGCAGGCTTTATCGACGTCATCGACAAGCAAGAAAATCTCCAGTCTGCCAGCCCCTAAGCCGAGCTCTACTCCGCCAACGTTAAAAATGGCATAGGTGGGGCCTTCACTCTTTTTCTCAAGACCAACAATGTTTTCGTAGAAGGCCACAGCTTTCTTCAGATCAGACACACCGATCTTGATATGCGGCATCCTCAAAACATGACCGCTCTTCTCCATTATGGTATCCCCTCTGTTTATTCTTGAGTTCTTATAACTAAGAGGTTATTAATCTTGCGGTTATTTAATTTTCCGTGTGAGAGTTGTAACAAATGGGCAACAAAAACGCTGGAACACACATATTGAAGTTTTTCTTGCACTTGTATAAATTCTTTAGAAGATCCGTTAGTCTTATGTTAGTAGGTCAGGCGCATTGTCCTCAGAAACCCGCCAAATCATCATGAACAAGATCTACAAGGAGCCGAAAACTGTAACTCAACTTGCAATGGAAATAGGTCTGTAGCAGCCTGCCATCTATACGCATGTCACCGAGTTATTGAATGAAGGCTTGATTAAGGAAGTTGAGTCACCCACTTTTCCGGTAATCTTGAAGTCGGATTTGGACATTCTAGAACCCATTCTAGAAATTCAAACAAGAAGGCTTTTTTCCAGAGATATCTAAAAGAAATCGAGAAAAATGGGTTTTTGGGCTGAAGAAGTTGAGATAGAAGAGATCCAAAAAGCAAATGAAAAAAAGCTCTTGATCAGGTGAGAAGCAATGGTGCGGGGGATTAGGTTTGAATCTTGGCTTAGATTTTTGGAATTTGAACCCGCGGAGAGGCTCATACTAAAAAACTGTAATCTTATTTAGCCGACTCATCTGACTCCATCATACCAAACATATTTCCTTCGGGGTCCTTGAAGTAGACCAACCAGCCAACACCCGGAACAGCATGCTTAGGGACCACAATCATACCTCCATTCTTCTTAACCTTCTCCGCAAACTCATCAACCGAAGGAACGTCAATAGTGTTGACTGTGCACGGTCCCGACTCAGGTTCAGTTCTCCTAGACAACCCACCATCAATACCAGGCTTATCCTTCTCACCTGTCGCAATTAACCAGTACTCTACAGGTCCCTCCCACTTCACAATTTTCCATCCAAACACTTTTTCATAGAAATTCACTGCTCGTTCGGGCTTTTCAGCGCAGATCTCGAAATGTACAACTCTTGGCATTCCATCACCGACAAGAACCTGACTCAGTAAATGCGTATAAATATGTTTCTACTAAAATCCAAAGCAGTTTTTGAGATTGTCTGGAAGAGCAAGAAATCAATCAATAATGTCTAGATGAACGAGCACGGAAAGAATTGGGGAGAAGTCTATAAATGATGCGTAAGAGTCGATCACAAAAGAGAGGGAAGATTAGTCTTCCGTTTTAGAGCTTGTTTGTTTGGCTTTTTGAAGATCGCCTTGCAGGAATTTTGGTCGAATTGTAGCCATACTTGAAAGACCTTGGATGCCGACTGCCTGTATGGTTTCAAGCGGTAGGGCAAGCAATATGGTATTGCTCTGATCTTTGCTCACTTGCTTAATAGTTTCAAGAATTCTCAGTTGCATGGCGTTTGGATCGCTGAGATTCAGAGCGGCTTTTTTTAAGGTCTCAGAAGCTTGTAGTTCAGCGTTTGCCTTGATTATTATTGCCCTTGATTCCCTTTCTGATTCAGCTTGCACTGCGAAGGCCCGTTTCATATCATCAGGTAAGAAGATTTCTTGTAGTTCTGCTTTCGTTATGTCAACACCCCACTCTGCGGATAACTCATCTACGATATTTTTGAGTGATTTGGCCACTTGTTCTCTGCTTGCCAAAAGGTCATCCAAAGTGTATTGCCCA
>Ga0315310_10002439_pt1 | contig 11602 bp, 16 predicted proteins | sample TDP5_MG_FD_203630 | JGI IMG/M metagenome (GOLD analysis project Ga0315310, IMG submission 203630) | Freshwater sediment microbial communities from Lake Towuti, South Sulawesi, Indonesia - TDP5 | ecosystem: Environmental > Aquatic > Freshwater > Lake > Sediment | place: Indonesia: South Sulawesi... | reverse complement strand
GGGCGAGGCACTAAGCTACCCAATGTCTCTGGCAGGTTTCTCGGCGTCTGGGGACAGGGAGTTTTGATGACTGTTGAAGCATCCGATGAGGACGGAAGGCAGCCATCAGTTCCACCGTTTCCCCCGCCGCATCCTCCTAGCCTATTTACGAAATATATTTTAGATGTAGGATTTCCCTTTGCTCAAACCAAACTTGGAGGGCATAGATCAGGGCGTTTGAATAGAAACCAACCTTATCCTGCCCAGTACTCATACAATAATCGGTAAAGTATTCGTCTGTCACCCTAGGAATTATGAGGGACACACAAACCTCGTTATCGGATGGCGGAAGCCCAACTTCGATGGCATACATCATGAGGTTATAATAGAACTCATTCTTCCCCAACCCCGCTCTCTTGTAATAAGGGGCGAACGACTTGTCCAACTCCCTGGGGAGCCTTAGGCTAACACAGACCGCTCCCTTGAGCGGAACCCCCACATCGAGAGGGTAAGAGCGGGACAGGATAGTGAACACGCTAAGGAAGGCTATCGATCCTATTATATTCAGGAAGCGATAAGGCTCAGCGAGGCAAAATTCAAACGTGATGGAGGTCAATAAAGTTGATAAAGAAATTAAGTATGGTATGGGTATTACCCCTACACAGATTTGCCGAAGGCGGAACGTTCTCTTCATTTCTGCTCCCTTAGAAGTCTATGAATATCTGGCTGTAGTTGGTGTAGCCCGGGTCTCCATTCTCTGGTCCGAAGTCTGCCCCCGCCTCACCGAATAAGGTTATCGATGCCCTGCATTTTACCCTGAGGTAGACGAGGTACTCGTGTCCCCCCGTGAGGTTAACGGTTATGCTCTTGGAGTAGTCCTCGTCGACGGGCACTGTCCCCCATCCACTTAAATATTTATGGTAGATGAATGTTGACCATTCCTCCCCCGTGGTCTTATCCTTGACCAAGAGCTCTATCCACGTCTCCGCGACACCTCCACCCGCGGTCGTCGCCCCGTAGTAGTGGCCCGACATCGTTATCACGGCATAGTCAGTCCCGGAGCCCTGGACGACGAAGTCTTTCCCGACCCAGGCCCAGGCTTCTCCCCCGCCCCAGCCGACTGGACCCACGACGACGGCTGCCGTGGCCTTGGGCTCGGGCTCGTAGTGGTTGGATCCCCAGTACATCTGGACCCAGCCCCATGAATTCTTGCCGGCGTCCCCGACATCGGCGTTGTAGAAGTACCTGTCCACCCCCAGCGTGACGGTGTCTCCCCCGACCTCAGCACGGGCTGTATTCAGGGGTACTATGAACTGCAGCATGAGGAGCATTGGGATGATTCCCAGAACTACTAGTTTATTTTTTCTCATTCTAACACCTCCCCATTTAATGGTTTTCTTTACCTATAAATGGTTTTTCCTATCTTACACCATTTAGGGTTCTTTTTAACCCCTTTTTGGATCACTTATGGTAAATTTTATATCCCTCCTTTCCCGATAAATAGTCGGTGCGACTAGGGGGGGCATACAAGCCTTCAGGGGCGCCAATTCCTGTTTGCTCCTCCGCTTCTCGCACTGGGTTGTGAAAAAGTTGGGTGAGCAGGAAGTCAACCTGCAGTTATGGGATGAGCTTATGAGGGTGCCCCACGGCGATATACCCTCTGCCCTTGAGGTCCATCGGAGGATCAGGGACGCTAACCCCTTGTTCTATGTGAAGTGTGCCTCTTGGTATAACGATCATGGTGATGTGAGGGACCATAAGGTTGCCTTCGTTAGAACCCTTTTCGAGAGCCAGGATCCCGTCCTTCGGGACGCTGCCTGGGCGCTACTCCAGGAACTGCCTCTTCCTCTAGTTGAGCAGGTGGTCCTGGAGAAGAACCCCCGTTGCCTACGGAGCGCCGTCATCCACTACCTAGCGAGTATGGATGAGGGGGAGCTAAGCTATCATCTTCTCAGGGGTTCCCGAGACATCAAGCGGATGGTTAGGCGGCTCCACATCCCCACGAGCAGGAGCGATGACGATAACCTCCGCAGGATAGGGGTGGAGCTCTTCAGTAAGAAGCCTGAGCTGAGGAGCATCTTCAGGAAGCTGGAGCAGGCTGAGACGCCGGAAGAGGTTGCAGGTCTACTCCGTGCGACCAGTATACCCGCCTACATCGCCGTCTCAGCCATCAAGGTGCGAACCCCCGAGATCATGAGGATCCTCATCAGGAACATGAGCGTCAACGAACTCCTTCAGAGCCTGAACAGCCTAGGCAAGATGGGGGTCATCAGGCCCAACATGGATATCATCAGGGGTAAGATCCAGAGGGCCCTCGACGACAGGCGACTCAACATAGGGAGGATAAGGAGTATTCAGAGGCACCTAGACGCGGAGCTGGTGCCTGCGGAGATCTTTGACAACCTGACCTACGTTACACAGGAGAGGGCGCGAAGGGAGAGCAGGATCGAAAAGAAGGTGGCCATCATCTTCGACACTTCGGGGAGCATGAGCACCAGCATAACCACGGCTCGGCAGCTCGCCGTAACCCTAGCCATCGCCTGTAAGACCCCTCCGCTGATGTTCACAGCCTCCCAGAGCCCGTACCAGATTAGGCCGGAGGAGTGGACCTTCAGCCACGTGGAGAGGCAGATGGACCTCATCAGGCCGGTCGGGGGGACGCCCCTCGGCTCGGGCCTGGCGCTGCTCAGGCGGATCGGCGAGAAGGTAGACGGGATAATCCTGATCAGCGACCTGGCTGAGAACCAGCCGCCCTTCTTCATCACCGAGTTCGAGGCCCTGACCTACAGGCCGAGCATAATATTCATCCATGTGCCTGGGGAGGGGGATGTCCTCAGCCAGCAGCTCAGGGAGAGGCGCATAGACTTCGAGAGGGTTGACATAAGCACCGTGGACCAGTACAGCATCGACCAGATAGTGGATCTCGTGGGCAGGCTCAGCCCCTTCGAGACAATCCTAGACATCATGGCGTACCCGATACCTGAGAGGTCGCCTGAGACTAAGCAGCCCAATTACTGGAAGGAGCCAATGGGAAATGAATGAGGAACTTCCTAGAAACTTGGTCTTAAGACTTAATGCCTGGGAGGCCGGCGTCCTCATGGGTTTAATAGCTGAGGATGAAAGAGCGAAGGTATCTCTGAAAACTGTTTTTGAACAATTGTTAGATATGAAGAAACAGTTAGAAAAAGAGGCTGGTGTGAAAAAATATCTGCTCCCTAATGGATTAATAAGAATCACGGACGCCATGGGTAATACAATCATTAGGGCGCCCTATGAGTGGGAAAAAGTGGATCTACGGAGGTGATATGGTGGTCGAGGAAAATCCCTTGGAAAAGGGAACCGTTCTTCAGGCAGTTAGGGATGGGAATATCTCCTGGTATCGACGCATAGATGAGAATGTCTTTGAAAGAATCATAAGACTACTAGAGCTTCTACCAGATGAAGATGCTTTAGCTCAACTCGATAAGGCCATTAAGATCTTAGAGGAGCCGAAAAGGGAGATCACTAAACACATAGTCGATGAATTAACATCAACGACCGATCTACCGAAATTCCTTCAAGAGGCTCTTATGGCCCTGCCTATGGAACAACTCAAGGAGATGGAAGAGAAGGTATCGGAGTTGAAGATGCATCGGGAACCCGGCGGAGACTGCCTGATCATCGCATACGGAGGAAAGGTTCAGAGAATAAACCTCTAAAAGAACTGGGGTGAATAAAATGATTGAATCAGAGATATCTAACCCCACCATGGCGTATAAGAGCAGGAAGACAGGAAAACTCGTATTCGCTATGAAGAAGATCGATTATAAGGGAAGCCTCTACTATATCTTCAGAATCCACGAGGAGAACATCGAGGAAGAGGACAAGGAATCTTGGGAAAGGGCTTGGAAAGAATTATGTGAGATGTCTCGGTTGATTAAGATTCCCCTATACGACGCGCAGGAGATAGGGGAGAGGATTAGCGAAGCCATAAAGGACATGAAGCCCTGGGAAGGGCAGAGAGATGTTGAGATAGAAATCTACGACCACGGTTCAGGTGAACTCCACATAGTTACGAAAGGGCTAACATTAGGGGGGACTAAGGTTGTCTCATAAAGAGGTCTATGAGTTTCCCGCAGCCATGCTCCCCGGCGACAGGAAGGTCAAGACATGGGTCGGGGAGGGCTTCAAGGAGTTCGTGGTGAGGAGGCCCAGGGTCGGAATCTATGTCTTCAGGGGCGAGGGCTTCTACGCCGAGGCAGTAAGGGAGGCTGAGCCCCAGGAGAGGGAGGAGGTCTTCAAGGACAACCCCGTCGTTAACTGTATAACCAGCATGTACGACGAGGATCAGAGCCTCTGGTACTGCCACCCAGCCAACCTAAACCAGCCCATGGCGTCCCAGATGGGGTTCCCCGCGCCCCTCTACTTTCAGACCGAGAAGATCAGCCTCCTCCAGCCTATTAAGGCCTGGGCGGTGAGGAGGTGGAGGAGGCGTGTCCTAGTCTTCAAGGAGGTGAACTACCGGTACCCGACGGAGAACCTAGACAGGATGAGGGACAGGGTCGAGCAGCCCTTCTCCAATCCCTTCGGCACGCCGGAGGAGTGGAGGGCCTACACCTTCGCGGTGGACAGATTCACGCCTAGGCTTGAGCGACTGGTGAGGGAGGCCCTGAGATTCGTGGGAGCAGAGTTCGTTGGTCTCCAAGACATCGGCCACGGTCAATACAGGGTCAGCTACTCCTTCGCAGGGCAAGAAGACCATGTGAAGATCAATGATAGGCTCATCTGTCTCAGCTCGGGAATCTGTCTCAATGGCCACGACTCCGACTTCGACCTCGGAAGCGTGGTCTTGGTGAAACATAGAAGGGAGGGTTGGTGAGACCGTGGAGCAGAGGTTCCTCCATGAACTACTCCTCAGGGATGTCAAGGGACTTAGGGGTAAATGCCTCACGATAGCAGGCTGCGGGGCTCTAGGGAGCTGGGCTGCCCTGCTATTGGCCAAGGCTGGGGCTGACACCTTCAGGCTCATCGACAGGGACCGAGTCGAGGAGCACAACCTCTCCACCCAGTTCTTCCCTCCTTGGAGCCTCGGCTCAACGAAGGCCCAAGCCCTATCCCAGATCCTCTACCAGTTCTACAAATGCGGGGTCGAGAGGCACCCCATAGAGCTGACAAGGAGCAACGCCCTCCAGCTCCTCAGGGGGAGCAACCTAGTCATCTGCAGCTTCGACAACAAGGAGGGCAGAGAGACCGTTAAGGACATCTGCCTCAGGCACGGGGTCCCGTGCGTCTTCGGCGCCATGCACGGGGAACACTTCTACGCCCACATCGAATGGGCCGAGGACTTCGACATCCCCGAAGACCCAGCCCACTATGAGATAGACCCCTGCGACTACCCCTTAGCCGTCAGTCTAAGCGTCTTCACATCAAGCCTCTTGGCCGAGGCGGCCATACGGTTTTTGTTGGATGGGGAGAGGAGGAAGGCCCGTACGGGGATGCTGGAGGTTTTAGGGCGGTGAATGCCCCCAGTCTCTCTAAGAGGAGAACTCTGGTGGTAAAGAGCTTGGGGAAGGGACCTAAATCTGTCAGCGAGATCAGGAAGGATACGGACCTCCCTCAGACAACCATCTACAGGTATCTCAAGAGCTTCACACGTGGAGGACTAGTTGAGAAGGTCGAGGGGCAACGCTACGCCCTCACCTCCAAGGGACGCATGGTATACGACTACATATTGGAAAATAACTGAACGCCCTTTCCCGCCTAATGGAAAAATTTTTATATTCCCTCCCCTACCTCCCTTTCGGTGTGTCCAAGCGGGGACTTACAAGCAAATAGCTCAGCTTGGTCGAGCTTCGGACTTCAGATCCGATGACCCGGGTTCAAATCCCGGTTTGCGGGTAAGAAGTTCCCGCTGCCCACACACACGGAAAAGGTGTAAAGAATGAAGTTGAAAGTGATTCGAGGGGGAGAAGCCATCCCTCTTGAGGTGTCCGAAGATATGCTTGGAGCAACTGATGAGCAGATCCTCAGCTACGTCGCGGAAACCCTGAAGATAAATACGGAAGGCATGGAGGTTGACCGCACACCCGAGGGAATCCTGGTTCGACCTCGACCAACCTACGGCTAATTTTTGCGAGGTGGGGCAGGCAGCGTAGGTTCAACTCCTACACGGAGCCATCCCATCTTATCACCTCATCCTGACCCGTGAACCATCAAAGAGCACCAGCTCAGCCAATCGACCTCGGATCTCTACATAGTGAATCTCCCTCCTCTGGAACAGGTCCTCCAGCTCTTCGCCCACGATATGAACAGGTAGAACTCCGTATACGCCCTTACTGAACACAACCCTCTGAACCCAGTTCCGCTGGTGTTTACCCGAGCCTCGAGGTCTGCCCCTCTTCCGCTTGCCTGTGACGGGGTCGACCTGAACATTTCTTTCAGGCTGCTCGAGATAAATTTGCTCTGTCCTATCCATATTAATTCCTCGTGGTAGAGAGTGGTGTTAAACCTTTAAATATTTTTTCTCTCAGAGTTCGGTTAAGCACTTAAATACTGGTTTTACCCCCACTAGTTGATTATGAATTGGGTCGAGGAGCATTGAAACTGTGTGGGGAGGCAACAGACGTGTTGAAGTGTCCTAGATGCGGTGAGCCAGAAATCCTCAGAGAAAGGGTTGACGATAAGATACTCATAGTATTTGGCTGCATGCTCTCCGTGTATCTTCCAGCCGACAAGGATGAAGAGGAAATCCAGAGGATATTGGATGAGTGGGACAGGTCGGGGAAGATGGATGAGTGGCTGAAAACTGCAATGCGCCTGGGGGTTGATTGATTGTTCCTCCTAATCGCCGTCGCGATGGTGTTCTTCACTATAGGAGTTTGGTTTGGATACTGGGTTGGAACCCATAGAGAAGAAGAATGATTCTACCCCTTCCTCCCACCAGTACATACATGGCGGAGACAGAGACAAAATTCACCTTTTTTGGGTTTTAGTTAGGATATCAAAATCAGTCCCATAAAGAGTGGGCTTGAATCTAGGCGTCTCGACTCCTATCCAACTCCCGGAGCAGGGGCACGAGCTCCTCTATGAACCTCTCCTTCTCCCTGTAGGTCTCCCCCTCTATGAACTCGATGAGCTTGTTGACCAGCCCTCGGTAGGGGGCTATGACTCGGCGGAGTTTGAGCTCCACCACCTCGTGGATGAGGGTATCCCAGGCCTGGGATGGGTCCACATCATGGATGACGATGAGGCTCTGTTCCGGTATGGTCTCGCCCCTCCTCTTGGCCTCGGGGTCTGGGCCCCAGACGACTCTGTACTCTAGGCCTAGGCGCGAAAGCGCCCTGTTCATCTCCCCCTCCAACGGCTGGATTACCTCGGTGGTCTTGGCTCGGGCCCCTGTCGTCTCCGATCACCGTGTTCGACTGTCGAATTACTATGAATAATTTTAAATTATTTATTTAAAAAGTTATGGTTCTTATTGGTAGCTGGCACCACGCTTCAGTTTCAGAGAAAAATAAAGTCTATTGGGCTCTCTTGCGCATGAGGAACCTTCCGCCGTTGAGCTCCTGTACCAGTTCCCAGCCCTCCTCCAGCATCCTCAGCATCTCGGGCTCTCCTGTCGCGACCCTGTGCTCCTTGGCTGGTTCCTCACTCAGCCTCCTGAACTCCTCTACGGCTTCGTCCACAGACTTGCCCCTTGCCAGGATCTCCTTTAACTTCAGGAGCTTCTCCTCCTCGAATCCGAGGAGCCTCGCTGTGTCTAGGAGCTGCTTCTTCCTCATCTCCTCCTCGGAGACGGGGCTGCCTAGGAGGTAGGGGCGGCACCGCTTGTAGGCTTCCCTCATGTTCTCTATGAGGTCGTCGGGGAGCACTGCCTTGTTGCTGCTGTATCGGGCGGAGATTGTGCCTTGGTGTCCCATCCAGTAGACCCTGTAGTTGTTGTCTAGGACGCCGTCGCTAACCGCCAAGAGGAGGCGAGTGCAGAAGAAGCTGCGGAGGACGTAGGGCCTGAGATCGTAGGTCGGCCTCATAGCTGACCGTATGTCTCTGCCCACCACCGCGGCGACGAGGTGTAGGCTCTTCTTATCCGCGCCGAGACCCCTCTTCCTGTAACCTGAGGTCACGGCGACGAGGGGCGACGCCTCGGTCAGCTCATCGTCCCTCCTCTCAAGGTAGGCCAAGATGTCCCTACAGGTCTCCTCAGGGAAGAAGGTCCTGTACTTATGCCCCGCCTTGGAGAGCTCCGTCCGGACGACGACGAGAGTCGGAACAGCCTTGAACTTGAGGTCCTCGATGTCCAGCTCTGGGAGGTCCCCCAGCTTGAGGCCGTCTACGAGCTTCTGGTGCCCGAGGACCTGGGGACGCAGCCCTCCATAGGCTAATCCTCCCACGCAGATCCTGCCCCTGGGGGAGGCGGCGCTCCTTATGTACTTAACCTGCTCCGGTGTAGGGACCTGCTCGTCGTCGAGGGTCGGCGTCGAATCGCGATTGCTGATCTTGATCTTCCTCACCAGCTCCACCCCATGCCAGTTCGCCCAGCTCCGAACACTCTTCAGGTAGCCATCGATAGTCCCAGGCGCATAACCCTCCCTCTCCTGCCCACCCACAAAGGAGATCAACATCTTCTCAAACTGGTCCCTATCCACCTTGATCCGAGCCGTCAACTCCCCGAGGCTCCAACCCATCAACCCCAAGAAACGATAAAGCACCCGAGCCTTCTCAATCGCCGTCGTCGGAGAACCCCTAGCCAAGTTATCAAACCAAAGCCTAAAATCCTCATCACCCTCATAGAGGGGATACCACCTCGCCCCCCTCGGAACCCTCCAATCCTGAACCTCACCACTATTCTTAGGACCCCGCCGCGCCCCCCACACACTACCAACCATCACCAATCAACCCAAAAAACACAAAACAAACCTATAAACGTATCGAAACGAACTCTCCAATAAGTGGGCCCGAGGATATCCGCTTATTGGAGAGTCCATTTTTTCTGGGTTTGTTATTTTTTTCTGGGTGTTGGTTTTTTCTGAGGGGTGTTTAGCTGGTCTTTCTGTTCCATTTATTGGAGAGTGTTTTATGGGTTTGTTTGAGGGGCAACTGCGCGTCTGATGGAGTCCGTGATTCTGGAGGTGGACTACGGCGGACCCTTGTGTGGGAGCCTATGTTCAAAGGGACGACGTCGATGTGGAGCGGGAATGGACCAGGAGTACGACTCTTCATCGTCCCAGCGGGTTCAGAAATGGACGGCCATCGCAAATGCCATGAAGACGGCCTTAGACTTCGTGGACACATCCAAGTTGACGATCCGAGAGGAAATAAACTAGCTAGTTATTTCAGGCTTCTCATTACTTGTAACTTATCCGTAGGTTCCATGAATCAAGGAACGATAATGTTAAATAAATTCGAGCATCATCAATAATTGATGTGACAAACTATGAGTGACAAAGATATACTACCTAAGTCTATACAAACAAGTGATGGGGATTTAGAATCATCGCAGCTAAATAAAAACATCTATGACGATTTTAGAAAAATGGTTAAGGATTATGAACGGTCACGTAGAGACTACGAGTTGTACCAACATCCAAATAGAATCATAGATTTGATAAAAGAATATTATGAAGCTATAGCTAAATTGGCGGGACATGAAAATGAGTGCAACAAGAAGCCTCTTACAGCAGTTGGAGTCTAACAGAAAATCAAAAATCATATCTCTAGTCTACAGTAATGGGGCGTCCATGGAAGATGACGACGTAGACATAGTTAACGAGATACTTGAAAAGTTAACTGACGGAAAAAAGATCGACACAATAGAGATGATAGTGTCTTCACTGGGTGGAGATGCTAACGCAGCATATAGCATAGCTAAGCTAACTAGAAGATATTGTGATAAATTCAATGTCATATTACCCCGTAGAGCCAAAAGTGGTGCCTCACTACTTTCTCTGGGCAGTGATAAGATTATCATGAGTAAAATAGCAGAATTAGGTCCTATAGATCCCATAGTTAGCCATCCTATGCTACCAAGTACAATGATTCCCGCCAGATGTTGCCCATATTTTATAGAAAGCGTATTGCCCAAAGTATCTAGGATGGGCGTTGAAGATTATTTTTTAAAGGTTGATTATGCACATGTTGGTTATTGCATGATGGCAGTTGAACTGGCTAGAGATTATGCAAAAAGGCTACTGACTTCTTTTCACTTCAAAGACCAACCTGATAAGGTTAAATCTATAGAAGACTTAATTAAGAAATTAACTGGGTATCCATCACATGGTTTTGTTATTGACATCGATGAAGCGAAGGAACTTGGACTTAATGTCGAAGAGTTAAATGAAGATGACTGGAAAATACTCTCCTCACTTTATAAAAAATATCAAGAAGAACTAAATGACATTGGGATGGTAATTGAGACATCTATCAGGACTCATAAACTGAAAAGACCAAAACCGACTATCTGGTAAATTTCACTTTTATTCTAGACCTGACACTTCTTAGATAAAGCCCCGAAACGCACGCGTTTGATGGAGTCCGTGATCCTAGAGGTGGACCACGGCGGACCCTTGTGTGGGAGCCCTACTTCCCTAAAATTCAAAACCTTAAGCGTACCATTCAACGGTGAAGGGTGGAATAAACAAAGAGTAAAGGAGGCAAATGAGTGGTTCTAGTTGGTTTGACGAAGGAGGAGGTTTCTCGGAGGGCTATACAGTTTTTCGGGGATATGGGTTATAACATGATTTCTCGAACCGAGGAATCCATCGTCTTTGAGGATGGACGGGACATCAGTATGGTGACCTTGATTCTTGGAACAATTTTTCTTCTATTTCCCGCCATCTTGTATTACTTGTTGGCTAACAAACATATGGTAAATGTGACCATTCGTGAGGTATCGGGTGGGGTGAACGTGGAGTGTTCGACGAATACTACTGGGGCGTTGAGTGATGGGCAAGACTTCCTTACCAGTTTGTCCGCTCCTCACTTGGTTTAGAGCTCGTCACCATCTGGAGGATGCCGAAGGATAGACGTCAGGAGACTCTTCGAACGATTGAGAATTTTCTAAAGGAGAGCGATGCTCTGGGAGGTGAGGGCGGATGGATGAGGAGTTTAAACCTGAGGAGGCTTCAGAAGATTGCGAGAGACCATGTCCTGCACCGCGACCTAGGCAAATGCCTCGTCTGCGGGTCCCGGGACCGAGTTGAGGCTGCATATGTAGTCCATCCTCCCAGCATCAACCTCCTGAGCCGAAGCTGTGAGGATGCTGAACAGTTTGAGAGAGACATGGCGCCCTTCTTCAGGCCTGAGAACATGGTTCTACTCTGCCGCCTAGGCATCTTAGCGGTTCGCCCAACCAAATCTTTATTGCTATGTAATAGTTTTAAAGTTTTTCTTTTTAGGATCGAGACATCTTACTCAATTTTTTGAAAAGAGTTTTTAGAGGAGTCAAAGAAGATTTTAACTGGAATGTCCCTCGAGGAGATGCGGGAAGCCCTCAGGGTGAAGTTCGAGAGTCTGAGGAAAAGTCAATCTACATTAGGCCTTGATAATTCTTGGACTCATAGCACTAAGCCCAAACCAGATCTCCGAGAAGAAAAGCGGAGAGTTAGAGAGGAGTTGGAAAGGTTGAAGTGGATGTGGATTTGGAGCA
>Ga0315310_10002438_pt1 | contig 11603 bp, 12 predicted proteins | sample TDP5_MG_FD_203630 | JGI IMG/M metagenome (GOLD analysis project Ga0315310, IMG submission 203630) | Freshwater sediment microbial communities from Lake Towuti, South Sulawesi, Indonesia - TDP5 | ecosystem: Environmental > Aquatic > Freshwater > Lake > Sediment | place: Indonesia: South Sulawesi... | reverse complement strand
TTCGTGAACCCCGCCACGTCACGATTCTGCAGCCAATGCTCAATGATCTTGGATTTGAATACTGCTATGCAACTTGAGGAAGCAAGAGCCAGAGCCGATAGCGTAATGTCGAAACTGCTAGAGGACCCTGAGACACAGCGATTCCTAGCATCAAAGATCAAGCAACTGCACATATCTAAATAGTCTACTCCGAGAAACTCAAAATCAAAGAAAACTAGCCGTAGCCGAAGCGTTGCTCATACTCTGAGTGACTTATCGCTTCAATGATCCAGACGACTATTGGCTCGTCGCCAGGCTTCAGGATCGAATAGATCATTCTCCATCCGCCGTCTAGCGGATAACAATAAAGACAAGGCTTGCCACGGTACTTTGCGATATTCCGCCATAACTCCTTTCGTATGTGATTGCCTGCCGTCGGGCGTTCTTCCAAAATGTCTATCGCCTTGTCTATATAGGCGGCCAATACCTGATCTTCGTGGACCTTTGACTTCCTGAGTCTGTCTAGGTATTCTCTGAACTCCGGCGTGCCCGTGACCTTATAGCAGGGCTTTCTTTGAGAAGTTGGAGGAACTTGGGGTTGTCCGTGAAAACCCAAACTATAGAACCGTCCTCGCTGAGGAACACCTTATTCGATGCCTCCAGATATTTGAGTATTGTAACTAGCGTGGGCGGCTCTGTCTGTCGGGGAAGAGCACGCAACAAGGCACGTTTAGATTGAAAGCTTCCGTGCTCTCTGATGCAGCGCTCAACCATGAGTTGTGTCTCTAGGGTTGGGCTATGTCTCGGTTCATGGAGTACACTTTCACAATGATGTCTTTGTTGCGTGGTCGTCATAGTCAACCCCTGCGTATATTGGTATACACGCTTCTGTCATGGGACAGAATGGTACTTAAAGATAGCGGACCGCTACGCTTGGATAGCAGGGTCTCAAGTAACTGGATATCAATCCCGCCACATCCACATTCTGCAGCCAATGCAGCATGATCGCTACCCTACTCGCTCTCAGTCTGGACTAGCCCGCAGGTCCAACGCTTCTTGACTTAAAACCAAACCTAGTAGGGTGGCGATCTACTGGGGCCTCAACCCGGGCCCCATTTTTCAGTATGAGGTACATTGGATGAAAGAACTGAGAGGGAAAAGCTGAGATGCCGACATACGCCGAGACCGTCCAGGCAGTCAACAAGATTCTTCGAGAGTACGAGTTTCCCCTGACCGTCAGGCAGATCTACTACAGACTGGTGGCGGCCAACCTCATCCCTAACAAGCGGTCTGCATACAACCAGCTCTCCAAGACACTAGTCAAGGCTAGAGAGAACGAAGATGTTGACGACACCAGGATTGAGGATCGGGCCCGCCAAGTCCTTGAAGCACCGAATACATTCTCTTCTCCGGAAGAGTTCGTTGCAGCATCAAAGATTTGGTTCAGGGGCATAGCAGACAGCTACCTACGAGATCTATGGGAAAAACAAGACTGCTTCCTAGAGGTATGGGTTGAGAAAGACGCATTATCGAGGGTCATCTCGTATGCCACTGAGCCATACCGGACAACGACCTGTCCCTCAAGAGGCTACTCAAGCTACACCTACATCAAGCGGGCAGCTGTCGACGAACGGCTCTCAGAAGTTGACAAGCCAATCATCATCCTGGACTTCAGGGATCACGATCCAAGCGGAATCCAAATGACAAAAGATCTGGAAAGACGCCTCCACAGGTACGGGCCGGAGCTGGATATCACCGTGGACCGAATCGCTCTGACGATAGGCCAGGTCCGACAGTACGGTCTACCCCCAAACCCCACGAAGAAGGCGGATCCGCGCAGCCCGAACTATGTCGCCCAATTCGGAGATGAGTGCTGGGAATTGGATGCGATAGAGCCGAGCGAACTGCAGCGGATAGTAAGGCAGGCCATAGAGAAGCATATTGACTCAGCGGCTTGGAACCAGACCCTTGCCGAGGAGAAGAATGAGAGAGAACTCTTGAAAGAGCGATTCAGCAAAGCCAAGATAGACCTCTGAGCAACAGTCCGCTACGCTAGGTCCAGGATCCTACATACCCCTCAGCATACAAGGTTAACCGAGTGGGGGGTGGGCCCACGGTGCTGGTAACTTGAGTGGGGGGTTCTAAGACTGGTAACTCGCGGGGGTTCGCGGTTCTCAAACTATCTTAAATACGAAATCAAGCATAAAAACAGAGGAGCTTCCCTTGAACATGAACTCAACGACCACAATCGTTCCAACGCCAATTCCAGTTCTGACCAGCTGGACGGATTTGATTGTGATTGTCTTTCTTGGTATACCCGTGGCTATTCGGATCTGGCAAATTTTTTTATAAAACCCAAGTTAACAATATCCTCAGTTCCTATCGTTCCTCTTTATACTAAGCATGTTACATGGACTGACGCGCTTGGAGATCATCATTACGAGGGTAAAAAGGCGTTCTTTACGCACATTAAACTTCAGAACGATGGTAGAGCGGATGCAAAGGATTGTGTAGTTACTGTTTTGCCGCCACATATAGAGCAACGGCAGGTCTTGCCAGTAGAACTACCCCTCATGTATTGTGCAATAATCACAAACGATATTGACATTATAATAGGTGAATATCAGTGCTCTAAAATCTCCATTTCGGGTAAACGTGCAGTTGGCGCACCAAAGAAAACCATTACAAAGAGGGGAGGCCACTATACACTTCTATTGGGTTTCACAATACAGGGTATCAATAAGTTTTTCATAGGATTGGCTGAAGGTATCGGAGCATTACCTTTGACAGAGAATACGATTACTTTGAGAACGAGTGTAGATGGAAAGCTACACAAAATCAGACTCAGGCCTACAACTATTGGAAGCGTCGAAGCTGAAGTTCTAAGTTAAGTCGATTCCTTCTGTAGCAGCTTTTTCAATGGGATGAGGTCGCGTTCGTATCGTTCGATGATCTCTTTGGGTAACCTCTAATTCCTTTGCGTAGAGGCTCTTCTAATCAGACTTTGCCACTTGTTTCTATCCAATCCAAGATGAATGCCTGAGGCCTCAGCAGGAGTTTTACCGTTCAGTGCTTGGTGTGGTCGTATGTGGTTGTAGTAGATGCGTTGTCCCTCGATGATTGAGGAATTAGGTTTCTTGATTGACCGCATGACCTTGCTTCGCTCTTTGAATGTTCCGTGAAACCGCTCCATACGGTTGTTGTTCAATCGGCCCTGTAGACCTATGCCTGAAATATGAACTGCGTTTGGGAACTCCCTCTGTGCGGCTACCTTGTATGAGTCTAGGCCATCAGTCATGATGACTTTGGGTTCCATCTTTCCAGCCGTCTTGGCTTCACGGAAGGCTTGTCGGGCGTCGGCTGTGGTTCGGCCTTGAGAAACATGGTTTGCCAATAGAAACCGTGTGTCGCCATCCATAAGATGCCACAACCAAACCCATTGGCCGCGAACATTAACTTTGGTTTCGTCAGCATGGATCACTCTTGACAATTCAGGGCGTAATGTGTCTACATAGTCTCGCATGAGAGAGACATACTTCTGAATCCACTTCAGAACAGCGACATGACTGACATTCAAACGCTCAAACTGCTTCAAGTGGTCAACAATCTTGCGTAGAGACACACCTTTAAAGTAGAGATCAAGAGCAACGGTGATTGCGTGGGGATTGGCCCGCATTCTCTCAAAGCCCTGATTCTTCGCATTCCAACGATGACTACACGAAAGGCACTTGTACCGTTGGACTCGGCTTCCGTCCTTGCGGTATTTCCAACCCCATTTGTTGATGTGTGTAGAGCCACAGACAGCACACTGTTCCTCGTCGGGGCTCGTAATCTCTAGGGCTAGGTTCTTTGAAGTTACATGCTCACGGAAATTCTGAGAGAAGTAAACAGCGTAGATGTGTTTGCAGGCAACTTGTCGGTTCACATGGTCAAGGCATTCACATGACCAATCAGAATCCTGTCGAGCCACTAAGTAGAATCCATTGCCTGATTGAGATTTGACGCGATAGGCATTTTCGTTGATGCGCTTGATTTCGCAACCATTTGAAAGCATTTCCCATGCTCTAATTTGCCGTGCTTCCAACTTAACAGCCAAATCTCAAACCATCCTTGTGCTACAGTATAGTAGCATAAGACAAATATAAGCCTTACTACAATATTGTTGCCTGAATAGGAATGGTCCGTAAAGAGATACTTGGAACGTCGGAGAGACGAGTCTTGGAAGCCTACCTTAAAGGAGAACGCCTAAAGAGCTACACGGTCCTGTTGACACGCATACGAAAGTTCGGCTTGAAAGCAATTATCGAAGGGTGCGAATATGACTTAGCGTTGCTCAAGAAACTGGCAAAGCTAGAATCGGCAAGGCAATAGAGACATCATCGAAGAAGGACTCGAAACTCTACCTCATTATATTCGCCTTGACCTCTTAGATACTCCTTCTGGCCTAGAAGTTTGTCAGACTCGTCATAAAGCTCAATTTTGAGCTTGCCAAGATTCCCTTTGCGGAGAACGATGATAATGTCTCTGGAGATTACCTGAAAAGTTGCACTAATGGCCGCTTCCAATTCTGGCGAGTCCTTGTGGTTTACGTGGAAATATGCCCCTATCGGGCTTTCCTTCGGGTCAGGTGGCTTCATAGTCCCCTTGGTCTCTTCATACTCTTTGATACTCACCAATCGGCTGTCTTTGACGCCTATCTCAAACCAATCGGTAGTGCTGGCTATCTTGAATTTCAGTAATGTTCGTATGCTCGGTGCCTTGACTTCAGATAGAACCTGCAACCTACTCTTTAACCACTTAATCGGTTTTTTGAGACCAGAGCAAAGCACGATTAGACCGTAGATCAAAAACGCAGCAATGATAGCGAATACGACATAATACCCCACCATGCCTTTGGGAATCCCAAAAAGCCTACTGATCAGCTCGTCCAAGAAAGCCTTAGCATCATCAAGATAGATGAGAAGAAGAATGCTCCCCAAGACGCTAAGAACGCCCCCGATCTTGGTTATTCTTCCCATATGCCTCTGCTATGATATTGCCCTGACTGTACTTAAAATGCCCCCCATTAGTTATCAGCCTTGAAAACCCCCTACTCAAGTTGCCAGCACCGGGCCCACCCCTCCCCCCTCGGTAGGCTTACTCAGGAAAATAGGGTGGCTGCCACCCTCTTTTTTCCGTGCGCAGCCTTCCACAATCGCCCGAATCAAACCTGCAACAGGTATTCCGCGTCGATTCGCCTCTGATTTCAGCCACTGCGACACAATCCTGCTCATGGAAAAAATAGGTGTCGGACACCCTGTTTTCTTCTGCAGAAAGGCTTGCAAGGGTGTAATACAGCCCCCCCTAGGTATTTTTCATGGTGAAGGTGACGTGCAAATCAGAAGGGTTATTGACTCTTTGTTGGCTATAATCAACTCGTATTTCTCAGCGGTAAAGGCCACTTGGTCCGGTAGGAATGGCTCCTTGCTGGCTTGCTGGCAATTTGCTGGCAGCTTTAGGCAGTAAGGGCAAGAGAGCCAAGTTAGCCTCGAGTCTCTTGAACCTCGATTTCCACTGGACTTAGGGAACCCAGCCGCTATCACATCTAAGGAGAAAGAATCTGTATGAATGTACATATATACAGAAGGAAGGGATCCTTTCCCGGGGCTGGATGAAAGCGACTTCATCCGCGAACTTGTTCACTGCGAGCTTGCCAGACTCAGCTTTCTAAGCGAAAATGAGAGGAAAGCACTCGGAGTAACTGCGCAAGAAGTGCGTTAATATAGGGAAAGACAGGTGGTCAATTTCTGTTCCTCTCTGAGGGTGAGGGCAATGGGGCGTATACGTTCAGGAAGGCTGAACCCTTTGCCAAGATTGGTCAAAGCGATTATGGTGACTTCAGCAATTCTTCTAGTCGCGGTTGTTGAGTCCACACCGGCGGCCAACTACACTGTTCTAAGCCTACCCAGTGATGAAAGTAGTCTTACTCTGATGATACATCTGGATGATATTGACTCCAAACGCCAAGTAGCACTGTTCACTGTCTTTTGTTCTGCGAATCTATATCCCCCACCTTCGGTTGGTATCGTAGATATTTTTGGAGTCAACTTGGACTTCTTTTACAAGTCTCAACTGTATTCCTCAACTCAGGTTATTGTTCGAAACCAAAGTGGCCTCTTCTATCAAGGAAGCAAGACATTCGAGGTTCCTCTAATAGGACCAACGATACTATACCCATTTGATTCCTACTCTCTAAACTTCTCTGTGTGGATTCCACTTACTCTAGTACCTCTGAGGAACGTACGCTTCTTGCGGCCGATGCCAAGCATCTGGTCTGATGCCCTCAGGTCTGCGTGGGTGTTCAGCGACAACCCAGCACTTGATCCAGTGTTGACAAAGGAGGGATACATAGCAGGTGGACCGTTTGTCGTGACTTTTCAGAGGGCTGCAGCCTCAATATACAGAGTGATCGTACCTCTCTTCTCTGCTTTTTTTCTTCTCGGCTCGACGGTGCTCCTTGATCCTTCCGACCGTAGTCGAGAACGCTTCACAGTGCATCTTTCCGTCTTTGCTTGCATCTTGTCCTTTCGAGTTGCTGTAGCAGGAGAAATGCCTGTGCCCACCCCAACAATGGGTGAACTGCTTGCTTATTCCTTGGTAGTCAGCTGTGTCATCATGATCATTAGCACTTCTCTCTATCTGCACTTCCGACGTTCTCGGACCCTATTCGATTTTGGTGGTGCATTGCTGTCCCTTCTTTTCACGACATATCTATCCATAATAAGACGGGGAGACTACGGGTTCTACTCTCTTGCTGACCTCCCAGCTGTGGCAACTCTAGTGACATTGGGGCTGCTCTTCGGATTCCTGCCACGCGTCACAAGCATTCTAAGAAATCTGCAGCGAAAACCATAGCCACATAGCATCTGAGCTTGACCCACTCTGAGCACTCTATCACATTGCTCACTGCAATCCTTGTGAGATGCGTCTCCGCCTTGGCGAGGATCCCGAGTTTTTCGATGAGAGCTTTCTTGAAGAAGTTTCCAGCTTGGAGTGCTCCTCTGTAGCGACAAGCCTGATAGCTGAGCGCCTTCAGATAGTTCACAGATAATGATAACTATGAGATTGCACCTGAAAGCAATAGATAGAGAATGAGGGGTGTGGTCGACTTCTGGCTTCTATCTGGATGTGTAGAGAGTCCGCCCAGACGCATCGCATTAGCCCGTAATGGTCCGCAACCATTATATCTGCATTGCATTGCAAGAAGGAGTGTTGTATCTAGGCGTCTTGTATGAGTAGGCACATGGGCAGCATACTGTGCTTCCTCCTGCGTCTCATTTCTGTGGGATCAATCTTAACGACGATCTTTTGGCCTGCTCAAGCGCAACAGCTCTATTTGAATGAGGTTTATCGTTTCAGCATAGACCCACCTAGCGGATGGGCGCTGTATGAGTTCAACACAGATAGGCCAAAAGACACTGCGTTCTTCTCTGGCCCGAGCGGTACCTACTTTGTGGTTTACGCGGACATAAGGTATGCATCCCCTGAAGAAGCCTTCGAAAAACTGAAGGCATACTGGCAGAGGACCTACAGCGGCTTCCGAATGATTTCAGAAGGGCGCGTGAAAGTCGGAGAGGTTGTTGGGTCTGAAGTAGTCTGGTCAGGGGAAGGTGACATCCACCGGTGGGTATACGTTTCTCGCGCTAAGTATGATCTCTTTCAGATGGCATACTCTTCCTATGCAAGTAGCTATGACGCATATCTAAGTCGCATTGACCGAGCGATATCCTCCTTTAGGTTAGTAGAAAGATTGACCTTATCCGTTGAACCAAGGGTCACTTCGCTGTTAATAGATAAAATTCAATACTCAGTGAGTGACCTTCCGAAAAGCATCTGGCTTGAGTATGGAAGGACCTATTCGCTTTCTGTTGAACCCTTGGTCTCCGGACCGCAAGGAACAAGATACATATTTGATATGTGGAGTGACGGTAATATGGATACTCCAAGAAAGATAACCATCAGCAGATCAGAAGCTTACACAGCTAGATACAAGACTCAGTATGAGCTGAGAGTCAACTCAGATTACGGGAATCCGCAAGGTGCGGGGTGGTATGATTCGGGAAAGACGGTGACGTTCTCTGTGCTTTCAACGATTCCTGAAAGGGATTTCATCGGTATTCTAGGTGCAAGAAACGTCTTCGATCATTGGAGCGGCGACTACACATCATCCAATCCGAACGCATCAATCACAATGGATAGCCCAAAGACTGTGACAGCAGTTTGGAGGAAGGACTACACGCAGACATATGTCATTATCGGTGCGGTCATCATAGCGTCAATCTTGGTAGCAATGACCTTCGTTAGGAAACGAGCTAATCTGCGTAAGCGCTCTCCTCCACAAGTGACAACTATGAAGTATTGCTTTGAATGTGGAACAGAGATGCGCATAGATATGACGCGCTGCCCAAGATGTGGGGCTAAGCAAGAATATCGCAGCTGATCAGACAACAAGAACTAGTCGTTGGCACGCGCTGACGATAAGCAAAACCCTTTTCATCAGGCGTTCTTACGAACGATTCCCAATGATGCCTGATGTCCACCCTTGACGATTCCTTCGTGGTTTCAAGCTTCTTTGCAACGTTGGTGTCCTTGAGGTTCTCGAAAGGAAAACTGAGAATACAGAAAGTTATAACTACTCGCGAGAACCATAGGTTGGATAGCGTACGGCTATGGGTGAGTCTTGTTGAGAGCACCTACGATTGCTTCAGTGCTCTTGGTTAGCTGCTTCATCACAACTCTGACACCCTGCACTCCAAAAAGCACATTCGCGTCGCCTGATTCATTCAAGCAGTACTACTACGAGGTTTCAGGTGTCATGGGTGCCTTGATGGAGATCCCAGCAGACTGGAGGCATCTAACACTGGAATCCAAGCCGCCTACCGGCTACATGATGCTCTCTATCAGAAAACCGGGAGAAACATCGCAGATAGATTTGGATCATTTTCCATTGCTGCCTGGGATGACTCCATACGATTCTGTTCAGGAGTTTGCGGTCTCAGTTAAGAAAGAGTACTTGAAGTATCCAAGAAGGTTGATTTCCGAAACTCTGCGGAGAATCGGCGACTTTGAGTTCTATGAGATGGTTATCGAAATGCCACCTGGCAAGGGCGTTTTCCTCCTTTTGAAGGAAGAACGAGGCTGCTGGGCCTTCGAGTTGTTGATGTATGATCCCAAGAGCGAGGTCGTCGACAGACCCATCCTGGAGAGGATTGTTTCCAGCTTTCGCCCAGCTTTCAAAACTACCTTGGAAGCAAACTGGCCAGCTAGTTTGATTATTGACGGAAAGGAGCAGAACGCACCTACAACTCTATACTTGTCTCCGTTCAAGTATTACGAACTAGAAGCTCCACAGAGTTTGCCAAAGGATGAAAGAACTAGGCTAGCTTTCGAGAAGTGGAATGTGGGCACAAAAACGGAATATGACAGAAAAATTAAAATCTACACGTCAGAGTCGTTTGTTGTGAAAGTTTCCTACAAACGCGAGTTCAGACTTGATGTTTTCTCAGAATATGGAGTCACTGAAGGAGCGGGCTGGTACAGTGAGGGCTCTGACGCCAAGGTATCGTTGACATCCACAGTTGTTGTGGGGCTAGTATACCCAAGATTTAGTCATTGGGAAGGTGACATCTCCGGGTCTGATTCCATCATTATGGTCAAGATGGATGCCCCGAAGACAATCAGGGCCATTTGGAAAACAGACTACACAAACATCTACATCGCATTAGCAGTCTTGGTCATCGTGATTGGGGTGATTGCCTTCAGGCTTGGGAGAAAAAAGAAGCCTGAGCTTATGAAAGAGCCTTCTGACCTGGCACATCCACAGCGAAGATGTCTCAGTTGTGGCACCACATTAGAGGTCGGTGAAGATTTCTGTCCGAATTGCGGCAAGAAATGGAAACATTCGAGGGAGCGTAGGCGAGAGGCGAGGCCGACATGGTTGCCCGTTACGTTGGCGGCACTAGCAGGTGTCGCCGTACTTGTCGTCGTTGGGTTATTTGTTCTGCCTAGTCTAATGGCCCCTGCGACTGTGACAAGAACAGAGAGAACGGTTCTCACTGCCAGCAGCCTTGTCACTCCCACAACCGGCTACTACACGAGCAGCACCTACACAAGCAAAACTGACACGAGAATACCAACGAAGATAACAATGGAACATATCAAAGTCGAGGCAGGGATGCAGATTAGAGGTTTTCTGAGAGGCCGGCTCACGCGTTCAGACACTGGACAAGACTTGGGAAACCAGCCCTTGTCACTGTACGGGCCTGTTGGAACCAGCTACTGGAGGATCGATCTGAGGACAGACCTCCAAGGCTATTGGTCCTACGAAAACGGGGTGCTGGCTTTGCCATCTGTGCCAGGGGGCATCTTGCTCTTCGTGAGGTTCGAGGGAGACTCGACATATGAGTCGTGTCAAGCGAGTTACATGACTTTGACGATAATCACTGTATCGACGATAACGACCCGTCCTTAATCAACGAGATAGCGCTGACAAGGGACCATAAGCCATCTACGCCTACAAGTCACTGAGCGCTCTCTTGTTCTAGCCAAAGTTTTCGCTTTATCTCCTCGAACTGCTCCGCTTAGCGCTAATATTCACGTCAAACGAGAGGCAGATTATCGGCCGGATAGCTTGAAGAAATGCAGCAGCGCAGTCTTCTCTCGGTCCCCTAAGGCGTTGCTGACTCCGGCCCTACTCCGGAAGAACAGGGCGAAGAACACACCGTACTGGCTAGAGTTAACCGACGCTAGAAAACTGCTTAGCATCCTCATTTTTCTTGTGTGAGAGAGTGAGTGAGAGAATTCTGGGAGGTCAGTGGCACTACAACCGGTTCCTTGATTGCTATGAGCCTCCACTGTGAACGTTCCAATCTGATATCCTGAAAGAAGTCTCTATAGGCTCTGGCTAAAACATATTGCTTCCAGATCGGTATACCTATCGGGACCTCAACTTCTCCCAGGGAGCATTCTCCTCTCTGCCTCACATACTCGACCAACATATTCATCGGCCCCATATTACTGGTCTTCACTTTCTCACTCTCTCTCAAAATCCGGCAGGGTTCCCCCGGCCCCACTACTGAGGGTGAGGCCGTTCCGTGGTCCTGTCTGGAAGTAGGACTAGGGGCCAGAGGGGGCAGGTATCGCAAGGGAAGGTGCACCCGTCATGAAGGATCCTCAGGTTCGCTCAAATCACTTTGAACAGGCGTGGATGCAGATACTTTCCGCCCTGGCCCACAAGCACGTCGCCTCGCCCCACATCCAGGACCTTGGATCCGGCTAGGGCGACCTTCTCGTCGACCTCTTGGTCGTCGAAGGCTCCGGACATGATTCTGATTCTTTCGCGTTGTCGAGATGTCAGCTTTTCAAGGCGCTTCTGGCCGCGCCTGTCTCGGCTAGGGCTGGAATGTTTCTCGGGTTCTCGATAGAGCCAGGGGGTCCAGATAGGAAGCTTCGGTTCACGGGTTGAAAATGCCCAGAATCGGGGTTTTGCCATCGGGCCCGGCTCTTATCCGATTTGACACACATAAAGTATTAAGATGCATGTCAGACGGAAGATTGCACAGACCCATATGTTTGATCTGTCGCGC
>Ga0315310_10002437_pt1 | contig 11605 bp, 21 predicted proteins | sample TDP5_MG_FD_203630 | JGI IMG/M metagenome (GOLD analysis project Ga0315310, IMG submission 203630) | Freshwater sediment microbial communities from Lake Towuti, South Sulawesi, Indonesia - TDP5 | ecosystem: Environmental > Aquatic > Freshwater > Lake > Sediment | place: Indonesia: South Sulawesi... | reverse complement strand
TAAAACTTGGAAAAGCAACAATAATCACTGGTGACAGTAGAGACCTAAAGCAATTGCTACAAGAACATGCCGACAGCATAATCACAAGCCCCCCCTTCGCAGAGGCAAACAGGGGAGCCGGCATAGCTCAAAAAGGCTACACGGGCAAACATGGGCGAGACCCAAAACTCCATCTAAGACATGACCGACCCCTAAGCGACAACCCCGGCAACATATCCAATTTACCCTTCGAGGAAAATGTCGACACAGTTGTTACAAGCCCGCCCTACCCCGAAGCCTATAAAAGCTCAAGCAAAACCCGTGAAGAACAAGCAAAACGACTCCCCAAAAAACTGCTCGTTAAGAACCCCAAAGGCGGCGGAGCTTTATCACTTTTCACATCTGAAAAGAATGTTGCCGCTAAAGGCTTTCTTGAAGGGATGCCTCCAAACCCAAAAAATATCGGAAACCTACCCATAGGCTCTGTTGAAAGCATAATTACTTCACCACCTTTTAGTTCCTCTCTGCGCCCTAACCCGAAGGCGAACAAACAAAAAAGGATTCAACGATTAAAAGAGGTCCATAAACGTAATAAAGCATTAGGCAAAAAATGGGGTCTCAGCACTGATAAAGCACTTGAAAGAGAATTTGAACGGCAAGACAGCGCATGCGGAACAAACCCCAAAAACATAGGCTCTCTACCACACGGTAAAGTAGATGCAATCATAACCTCACCTCCCTATTCAGAAGGCATAGGGCATTCGCTTGGCGCCAACATCGGGAAAACCATTCCAGAACCCATTAAACAAACAAAGTCCTTCAAGTCTAAAGTTGCTTTAGGTTTAAAACACGAGTTAATCAAACATGCCTCAAAAGGGAACATAGGCTCAATCACTGAACATGGTGACGTCAGAAAAGTTGTGGGAGCGGAGAAAAGTCGAAAGAGAAAAAAATAGATGCTATAATAACGTCTCCGCCTTTTGCATCTACAAGCGTTGCTAAAACATTCAAATCAGAGGAAGAGCTTGAGGCATTCGCTAGGGAACAATGGGTTTTTAGACATGGACGAAGTTTAGAAGCAACAAAACGTTTTATCAAAAAATCGTGGCAGGGCTACCCAAAAAACGGTGAAAACATAGGCAACCTTCCATTAGGTCAAGTTGACGCAATTCTTACAAGTCCTCCCTATGCAGAATCCATGCAAGAGCGTGGAGGCACACAACACAAATTTGAGAAACAAAAAAGAATCGGCGTCCACTACTCACACAATAAAAAGAACATAGGCAATCTCAAGGCTACAAAAGGTGTTGATGTAGTTCTAACAAGTCCACCCTACGCTTCAGGAGGCTGGAAAGCAGATGAAAATCCAGAGAACCCAATAAAACGTGAATCTAAAAGAAGAAAACTCTTTCCTATGCGCCCACCCGACAACAGATTTTCTGCTGACCCGAAAAACATACAGAACTTACATTATCCCGACGTTGACGCAGTTTTGACATCGCCACCTTACGCTCATGAAGCAACTGCTTCAAAACCAACACGACTTGAGCAACAAGGTTTATTCAAGATGGGGCACTCCAAAGAAACGCCCTTAACTGACCAAAATTATCGAAAATGGCAATTAAGAGGCAAAGGCAATATTGCAAAACGCAAACTCTTCGTTAGAGTTCCATGTTCACCTAAAGAGGCAACACGTCACGATACACGTCTTGGTCGAAAAGGAACTGAATGGGAATGGACAAAAGAGGTAAAGGTTGGAGTCGACAACATGAACGTTCAAGAACAAAAGTCTGATAAAAAAGGCAAAACAGAAACCTACCTCGAAGCCATGCTTAAAGTCTACAGAGGAATGTATGACGTATTGAAACCAGGCGGATTGTGCATAATAGTTCTCAAAAATTTTATTCGCCACTGGAAAGTTGTAGATCTAATAGGTGATACAGAGAAACTCTGCAAGCACGTAGGCTTAAAACTTGTTAAACGCATAAAATTCGAGTTACCACACGTTTCCTTTTGGCGTCTCAACTATCGCAGTCAATGGAAACGAAAGTTTCCAGACCAACCCTTTCCCGAAAAAGAATTTGAAAGTGTCTATCGATACGAAACATGCCTCGTTTTTAGGAAGAATTAGTTTATAAAAAATTGTTTGACTAAAGCATATATTCTGAAAAATCGATTTTTGCTATGAGGAAACACCAATAATGACGAACGAATCAAGAGTTAAATCTGGATATATTTTCTGTGATTGCTTAGACGAAGCCCTTAAACTAACAATGAACTTGGTCGCCATCAGAGAAGGACGAACATGGCAAAAAGAAATCGCTCAAGGGCGAGTCGATTACTTAGAAGAGCACGTTTGCTTAACTCCCACAGCAATCGCCACTATCAAAGGCGGACTTGAATCCGGCACAGAGTTTACCCTCCAAACAGCGATTGATTCTTTATGGAGTTCAATGGTTGGAAAATGTAGAGGCGAAGAGAAATGAGCGCTAACACACAGGACTTAATCGTAAAACGATGTTGGGTTGCCGAGGGCGACTCAAAGGATGAAAGAGAAGAGATGAAAAACAATGAGTGAACAATCTGACCTTTGTCAAGCTTTAGACTCGGTTGAAGAAGATACGATTGAGACTTTACAAACTTCCATCGTAAGGGGAGCAAAACCTAACATTCTAATTTCTAAAGAAAAACTCACTAAACTACGAAATAACACTAATTGCCGTCGCTCTGAAGAAATGGAGAAATTATGGAAAAAACTTGGAAGATTAAGGAAAACGGGCGGAGCGGTGATCTAATAAAATGCTAAGATTCCCATCGCACTTAAAGTTCCTCACTTGAATACCATCGAGTGTTCCTTTCCTTGGCAGAATAAGCCCGCTGATGATGTAAGGCTAATGACTTGTACAGTTTGGGGCTTGAGTGAAAAAGAAGAGGAAAGAAACTTCGGTTCCTTTAATAATGTCTTAACAGTTGAGGGCAACATCAAAGTTTTGGCGAGCACACGTCCCGATAAAATGTATATTAAAACTCATCCACATATAGGGGTGCCTGCGCACATCGAAATTAAACATGCTGGCTACCCAAAAGACGCAGTTATCTTAGTTGTCGCTATAGAAAGGCTTATTTCTTAATCATCCTATATTCACATCCATGAATTTAAAAGCAAGGAAACTGTTAGCGTCTTTTACACTCTTGTTATTATTTGTTGCTCTAGTCTATGCAGTTTATTCAGCGGTCGAGTTATGGAGTCACACATGGACATGGACATTAAAACAACATGGTAAAGTCGAATACGCCATCATTACGGACTTCCCGACCACATGGTATCGTGAGGATTCTTACATAGCAAACGTAAGCATGATCAACACCGACAATCGTGATTGGAACGTAACCACATCTCTAAACATAACAGGTCCAGTTAGTTTTAAACCCGCTGACGTAACTGTTCAATGGCGAACCTATTCATCAAGCGGAACCCTCCTCTCCAATTTCACAGTTCCCTTTATAGGAACCGGCACCTTGACTTGGACAAGCGCTCCAACAACCGTAAACGTTGGTTTCCAAGGCTATCATTTAATCAATGCAACCCTAATCAAGACAGCCCCACTCGGCGGATACACAGCCTCAATTACTATTACGGGCAACCCCCTCCCATAGTTTTGCTTTGCTCAAAAATATTTGACGAAGGATTTAATACTCAAAAAACTACATTTTAAAAAGGCGAATCCCATGTCTGACGTGGTGTATAGAATAGGAGATCCCTTACCACGGAGATTGCCAGCAATACAACGGAGAGTCAATCTTGAACGACTTTCAATCAAGGAATTCTTTATCAGATGAGAGGCAAAAAAATTGAGCGAGATATGTAAATGTGCTGAAGAGGTTCTTTCTCTCTTCCAGTTATTTGACTGGGTTATAGAGCAAGGTAAAACAGGAGTGATGGTGCTTAGAAAGGATACACACCTTCAAAAGATTGAAAACGTTGAAAAGGCTTGCCAAGTAAACTTAGAGTTAGTACGAAAACAAGTCGGAACCGCCTACGACTATTGGGCTCCACAATACTTTGAACACGCCAAAAAAGCTCTTGAAAAATCTATAATGGTGTGCGCTACAACCGTATAGTTGGTCAAAAAATGGGCGATGTTCCAGAGCAATTTCCAGTTCGGGAAACTGGACAAATTCTTAATAAGTTCGAAGCTATATGTTGTGTCTACGACACTGAAAACAAAAATTGGACTTGTCTCAGTGCGGCTGACGTAAGCCATCCACAATATGCTCCTAACAAACATGAAATCTTAGAGGTCAAAGGAAAGAAATTTGCGCAACTTAACAAGTTGCTTAAAGACCATTTTTTATATGAATTAGTAGGCTTCAAGCCAGAAGAGGGGAAGGTCACTTGGATTTCGTTCAATAGAGACTCGATTCTTCATTCTTTATGTGAAGATATAAAAAGTTTAGCTAAGACCGGAAAGACAAGATGGGCAAATATTTGAGGTTTTTAATTGAGTTTTCTCCCAACTGAAGACGAAAAGAAGCGTGTTCACGACGTCCGGGATTTGTTGCAAGATTTTGTTGAATCATCCTTAAACGAAATAGGTATTAAAGCTAAAGTTATGGCTGTCGGCTCTACTGCTAAAGACACCTTTGTTAGAGGCGACACCGACATTGACATCTTCATAGTCACGCCACAATATATGGAAGCTTATCAACATTTTCAAACTATCATTAAAGGCTACCGCAAAATAGGACCCATGGACATTTGGCATTTTGTATGTAACAGCTTTGATGTTGACCTTGTCTTTGTTCCCCCTGACCATCCTCGCATAGACACCCTCTTTCACACAGAGTTTATGAACGAGTGGCTATCACCAAAACAAAAAGAAGAAGTAATTAGGGCAAAAGCCTTCTTCAAGAGCAAAGGCGTATACGGTGCAGAAATAGGCGGAATAGTCGGTATAGCGGTTGAAGAACTTGTTAGGCTATACGGCACACTTAACCTAGTGTGTAAAGTTTTGAGCGAAGCAGATGCTACACCATTCCTCGAAGACCCCGCACACCCTACCAGAACCCTCTTAGCATCCATAAAACCCGTTAGATGGCGCCAAATTCAAAGTGCTTGCAGACAGTATCTTACTAGAGAAGCGTTTGTTTTCAAACCTTACGATATTAACACATACTTCGCCGATAGAAAAGGCTGGTCACACCTAACATTTAAGAGACTTCGTGATAAACCAAGCGATTTCCACACAGCACTTTCCACGTGTAATCACACGTTAAAAATGATTCGCAATCAAGAACCCGAAGTAAAAGGAACATGTGACGCCTACGTTTTAGATAAAACGATTATCAGCTATCAAATATCGCCTGCCGAACTGCCAAAAAAAGCTATAAGATGTGGACCACCATTACGCATGAAAGAAGCAGTTGAAACCTTTAAAACAGTTCACACTCAGACGTTTGAACAAGACGGATTAATATGCACAACAGTCGAAAGAGAAAGAACAGATATGGTAGAATGGATGCGCCATGAAATAACTAAAAGAATGAGCGCTAGAGGATACACGGAATGAAAACTCACGCTATCCTCGGTCTTTTCTTACTTTCTCTCACTATAAATCTTTCTTTCACATCGAAGGTCTATGCAAATGAATGGCTTTCTGGGTGGACAAGGAGAATAAAAGGCATTATGGTTGGCTCTTCAGGTGATGGTGTCCTAAATTATTCCTTCGGCATCATAGTTGTTCATTTCGGCTCTGGCTCCAACAGTTATAATTCTACGATTGGTGAAGAAAGTCATATTTATTGTAGCGGTAATTGTAGGAATGATTTTGGAGATATTAGGTTTACAGCCGGTGATGGAATAGCGCTTTTAGACTATTATATGTATGATAAAGTTGACAATGCGTCAGCTAAGTTTTGGTTTAAAATGGATATAGGTCAAAACGAAACTAAGAACTTTTACATCTATTGGGGAAACCCCGATGCCACAAGTGTTAGTATGACAGAGAGTGATTTTTTCACCGTAAAAGGTTGGCAGGATACTCCCTTAAGCGGGTGGTATATTACTAACGGTTGGAGTGTATTTTTTAGTTTCAGTATGACCGAATATCAAGGTCCATCTTATGATACTATATCGGTCAGAATTACAGTGAAGGGTTTAGACTCTTCATGGGACATTAAAATTTATTCGGGTGATGGTAGCGGTTCCTCTTTTCATCGTAGACATGAATCTGGAAGACTGCAAGGGATTTTAACGCAAACCTTTCGTTCGTTCAGTTCACAATTAATAGTAGATGCAAACGATTTTTTTAATAATATCTATGCTTATATAACTTCAGGAGTCATAAATAATCGGGCAAGCACGGGGTATTTCAAAAACGCAAACCCAGCAATTTGTAGTTCTATCGCTTACACGGACGATTCTACTTCATCTATTAGTCCTAATTGGCAAGTAGCTTTAAGAAAACATGTCTCTCCAGAACCTACATTTAACGGTTGGAGTCCCCCAGTCAGCCCAACATGCACCAACGTTGGAACAACCACAACTATTGCAAATGCTCCATGCACATTTCATGCAAAATGGACGGGAGACACTGGCAAAAACATCAGCGGTTTTATCTTTGGAACAAACAATACCGGACTTTGGAGTAATGAAACATGGTTCAACTTAGGTAGTGACGCAAACGTTGAGTGGAGTAACGCCACAAAAACATTGAACTCAACAATAAGCATAATTGTTCAATGGCAAATATGGGCGAATGACACAGATAATACATGGGGCACCACAGGGATCCAATCCTTTACGGTTACATTCCCCTCTATAGTTCCCCCTCAAAGACGTCCATCGGAGCCTCATCAAAAGCCCCCTCCTGAACGACCAACGCCCCCACTTATAAGTCCAGAAAATGCCGTGGTCATATTCCTTATAGTTATGTTAGCCGTCGCCGTGTTGAGAAAAAGACATTAATGTGTTAATGCTGTTAGCCTGTCCAAACTTCGAAATCTCCAACTCTCTATTCGGTAAATAATAGACTTTGTCTATTCTAGATAGATTTCTCGGCACGCCATGCAAACGCCATTCCTATACCGAAGAGAATCACTCCAACGATTACTAACGGAAATCTGTATTGCAGGAATGGGCGTTCAATCCAATAACCAAGCGCAGTCGAAGATTCCTCTTTATAACAGTGTGCAAAAATTCCAAGCACTATGAAAAATAATCCAAGCGCAACTCCTATAATCCCAACCACTTGCCAATTTTCCTTTTTCACTCTCCCACCTCCTTTAAAAATTTCTCCACTTCTTTCCATGCCTTAAGAAAGTTTTTTCCCTTTTCGGTTGCTCTTAAAGCCGCCTCGCCCTCTCGAACTATAAAACCATAATTTATTGCCAGTTTCAACAGTTTGTAGAACCTACGAGAAGAGGTCCCCACTGCCCAATATATATGCGTCTTCAGTTTAGGTTCTGAACAGTTTTCTACAATAAGTGCAATAAGTGTTAAATCAGGTTGAGCCGGCTTACGTGACAACAGTTCTCTTCTCCTTTAAAGTTATAGAGGATATAGACATAACGCATATATACTTTGTGTAGAAATAATGTATATTCGGAGAACAAAAAATTGAGAAAAATATGGAAACTTGGATTAGTCGCCATCTCTTTAATCTACATTTCTTTCGTCATCTGCACCTTCTTCGACTACCATATTTACGTATCCACAATGACAGCTAAATATGAACAAAGAGGAATACCTCCCGGCTATATCGACTTAGATCCCTACTCTGCTTTTTGGTATGCAAAACCCGTTGTATTCTTTGGACTTGTTATCGTTGGATTATATCTCATAAATTTAGCGGTTTTAATCAAAAAGAGACCGACAATTCTTGCCACGCAGTCAGAACTATGTTGAATAGGGGAGGTGAAAAAAAGTTGTGGTGGGGCAGTATTGGAGGAGGGGGCGGACGTCGCTGGATGTGTATGTAATGTTAGGGTGGCTACCGAAATTAGTGCTGTTGATGGGAACGATTATGATAGTGGTTCCGACATGTGTTTGGTACTTAGGCTTTGTCAACGGTCTCCTGTCATTCGTTCCCCTTTTTGTGGCGTCTGCCCTCTTCTGGCGCCATGAATCGAAAAGAGCAAGAGAGAGGGAAAATTCAACGCCTGAAGTCACAAGCGAAGAAAGAAGAGCCAAGGCTTTAGAAGAGTGGATAAAAATGCACAAGAAGGAGGATTAACTTTGACGTGTTAAACAACAATCGTTTGTCTTCCAACCGTTGGAGTTAAGCAACTCTCTTTCGGTTGTCCTAATCCCCATACGGGAGAGAGTGTTGGTTCTTTTTTCCCAAGTTCAATCATTGTAGCAATTGCGTCAGAAGATCCAAAAGGCGTTTCACGGTGCATAATTTTATCGTAAGCCTCGCACAATGCTCCCGCAACTACATCTCTCGGAGGATGAAGCATATCCCAACAGACTTCATGGCGCTCCTTAAGAAACTTCACAAGGTCTAAAAGCGGAACTTCTCTTTCCTCTCTAAGAACTTTTCGCCACTCCTTTATTTTTTCTTCAGCAATTTTTGGAGGGTAATTCTTTTTGTAGAATTCTTCTTGTTCAGGGTCTATACTTGGTTCTGGAAAACCGTACTCTATCGCAATTTTATATTTTTTCGCAAATTCCTCTGCTTTCGCTTTCGCCGGAGAATCCGGCGCTATCCACATTCGTTTAATACTCTTTATAGGGACATCATTATAAGTCCAACATTCTGAAAGCACCAAATCTTCATTAGAAACATAGACGTCATGTGCTGGTTCACAAGTATCTTTTCTGATAGGATAAACACCTAATGCCGCTTGAGAATACTTCAAGCATTTAATATCCCAGCTTTCTTCCACTTCAATCATTATTTCGGGTTTTTTCAACCACGGGGGCACTAAATCTTGTTTCATCATCCACGGCAGAAACTTATTAGCTGTACATACAAATCGTCCCCACATAGAGTCAGCTACTCGGTAGCCCCCCTTTTTTTCCCATAGCTCCAACTCTCGCTCAGGATCTGTTAGAATCCGAAAACAACCAACATTTTCCCCTGTCCATTTATATCTTCTCCAACCCTGCCTCGAAATATGAGCAAGAGCCTCTATCCCCCTGCGTGCCTTAGCGAACTCTGGACTCGTAGCCGTAAACTCTTCAAGTTTTCCCATGCTCTTTCGCTTCCCTAAAGCACTCCGCTAATGAGTCGGTGAAGACTTTCTCCCATTTCTCATTTAGTTGGTTAATCGTTTGGTGTGCATCATTGCACTCTTCTTCTCTAAGTGTCGTTCTACAGGCTGTAGCAATTGCTTCAGCAAGTTGACTACGCCTTTTAAATATTTCCAAAAGGTGATAAGTCACAAGGTCTCCATCAGTTGAGCATGTTTTTGCCATAGCAGTCGAATATCGGATGTGTTCAACTAAGTCGCCGTAGTCGTAATGCGGTCCATGTCGTGGAAAAGCGGGTCCGATTTTCTTGAGAGTTTCCGACGTAGCAACATCCATCTGAAACTCTTTTGTTGCTTGATTCCACGCTTCAACCCATGTTCTTATCACTTACTCACGACCGCTAACTTCCTTAGCAACTTGCCTCATGTTACTATAAACGCATGCAGTAAGGTCATCTACGTTCTCCTTATGTTTCGCACAAACCGTGAATAGTTTGTCTAAAACCTTGTCCAACTCTTCATCCGTCAAGTCTGGTCTAGCCGACTTAACAATCGTTCTCGCTCCCTCTTTTAGAACGTGATGAGCCTTCCAACTTTCCATTTTTTTACCACCAGGCTTTTTCGTACTGTTTTTCAATTCTTTGAGGGCGAGAACAGTTCGTTTTCTCTCTCAGTTTATCGAATTTTGGGCGCCATTTTTTCGTGCTGATGTCCTCGCTTGCTGACCACTCTTCGGCTATTACTCCTGTCATCTCAACGAATTTTGCCTCTACTTCATCTATAGTTTTACATACATCCTCTGATTTCTTTTCCATTATACAGCCACCTTACAAGCTACCCAATCATTTTTATCTATGTCAAAAACACTCTTAGTCGGTCTTTTCTCTTCCATCTCTATCTGCGCCTTCAATCTTTCTACCCTTTCTTTTGCCTCTTTAGAATCCAGTTCTAAGAGAGCCTCGTAAACATCATGTATTTGCGGAGTTTGTAACGGAGATTTTTTCCCAAGTAATATTTGCTCTTCCGAAACAGTTTCATGTGCTAAGTCAGTTGACAGTTCCTCTGCAAGAAGGCACGCTCCAACCATCATCTTCTCCCCAAGTTTCCTCTCAGAAGGCGACAGTTCCTTTCCAAAATACGTTAAAGCGCTATATTTTTGGTCACATTTGGCGCAAGTCTCTGCAAGTATACTTCGCCTCTCATTTGCCTTCCTACACTCCCCCTCAGTATAATAATCTGGGCAACGCACATCAGACGTTCTTTCTAACTCAAAGTGTAAATCACACATTCTCCGAGCATTATCATGCACTCCCCCCGCATTTTCGCTGTAAAAAGCCTCGATAGTCCCAATTTGAGCTAACTGAAGGGCTAAAACCTTCTTAGCCCGTTCATACGCCATATCGCAATTCTGCACAGCATTTCTCCACTTTCTTATTGCCTCTTTCTAACTTAAGTTTTCATAAAGAAAAATTTGACTAACGCATATATCTTCAAAAAGCAATTTCTTTAACGGTGTTTCGCCGTTGACTGAAGATTGGAAACACGTTAAAGACTTCTTTGTAGTCGGTGTTGGTAAAGGCTTTACTGAGGACTTCCTTCGTGACAGGGGGTTGTTTTCACTTACAGAAGGCACTCGTGCTCTTGAAAATTTGGCACAATGCATTACTAACATTAGTACCGAGGACGGTTTGAAAAGCTGTATAACCCTGAACATAGAAGACTTTCACCCAAGATTGCGTAGTCAAGGAAAGAAAAAGGATGCACAAGAATTGTATGACGCATTAGTCGCATCAGCAAAGAAAGACCTATCCCAAACATGGGGACAATTCATACTATAGAGATGGTTTTATGAGTGAAACTTGTGTTGGTGAACTTGCAGTTCAAGTTGGGAAGGTAGCCCATGCAGAGGCGATGTTTGCTGATGCTGGTCACAAATGCGTAGACCACAACCAACCAAAAGCCTGCGAAGAGACGAAACACTGGAGTAAAATTGGAGACGAAGCGTACTTAGAATTAAAAGACTTACTTAGGCGTTGCAAATTTGGAGAGGGCGTTGAATGAGTGCATGTCAGTGCAAGCGTGAGATAAATCACGTAAATTCCATGATGCTAATGTTAATGGAAGCTATCGCTGACAAAAACTGGGAAAGTGCAGAAACCTATCAAGACATAACAAAAGAAGCCATAAAAAGCGTTGGAAAATGCTCTAATACAGATGTCTCAAGTGCCATAAGAAGAATGGAAAACGTCAAAGACTACCTTATCACAAAAGAAATTCGCCCAACCATGCGAGTCCTTCAAGACACCTTTTGGGAAATGATAGGCGACGTATGCAAGACAGAGGTATAGACAAATGAGTGCCGAAGAATTTTGTAAAACAGCAACAGAACGAGCCAAATGCCTGACTGACCTCTTAGAAAGTCAGTTTAACC
>Ga0315310_10002435_pt1 | contig 11611 bp, 14 predicted proteins | sample TDP5_MG_FD_203630 | JGI IMG/M metagenome (GOLD analysis project Ga0315310, IMG submission 203630) | Freshwater sediment microbial communities from Lake Towuti, South Sulawesi, Indonesia - TDP5 | ecosystem: Environmental > Aquatic > Freshwater > Lake > Sediment | place: Indonesia: South Sulawesi... | reverse complement strand
AGTTGAAAGGCTTTCTGGACTCACGCGGACATCCAGTCGTTGAACGCTGGAAAGCAAAAGCTGTAGAGGCTGAAGCTGAGACTGTTGAAGGTCCAGCTGAAGAGAAAGAGGTGCCTGCCGGTGTTCCCGTTCTTGAACTGCCGACCTTGCCTATCGCTGCAGGAGGTTTCAAAATAATCCTCAAAGACGCCAAAATTCACGCGAAGAAAGTCATCATCCGCGCTGAGAAAACAGAGAAAAGGTGAATGGTGTGGGAGAGAGGAGGGCAGAGGACGAGAAAAAAGCGTCTCTAAAGTTCGGTCCTGAGTTATTTGAAATCCTAAGTAAGCTTCAGGAAGTCGAACTTGAAGACGTTGACCTAGATGTTGGCGACTTGGAAATTTGGTTGCAGCCCTCAGCCATTGCAACAGCACCCAAAGTGGTTGCTCCTCCAGTCACTGTTTCCAAGAAAGGTAAGCCATCCACAATAATTGAGGTTGATTTTGTTCCCCCAGCAGAAACCTATTCGGGACGCATTGTTGAGGTTCAGTTAGGCGCCACAAAAAGCGATGGTGGAACACGTGGCAAATCGATAATTCTTGGAGGCGAAAGGTCGCCTGCCTACTATCTGTTTGAGAATTCAACTCCTCATCCTCCAACAATTACGCTAGACGTTTTCGACACAACGATTCCCTTGGCTAAAGCAGTCAAGATGCACGTCGAGGAAGTTGTTGGCGATCCAGTGGCATGGGCCAAACTTGCCGTCGACAAATTCGGCGCCGAAATGATAACACTGCACCTAGTGAGCATCGATCCTCTCCTAAACAATACGCCTCCGAAGGAAGCTGCAGTAACCGTGGAAAAGGTTCTGCAGGCAGTTGATGTGCCCATCGTGGTAGGCGGATGCGGAGACCCTCACAAAGACCTAGCAGTTTTCGAGAAAGTTGCAGCGGTTGCCGAGGGAGAAAGAGTCCTGCTGAGTTCAGTCACCTTAGACATGGATATAGAAAAGTCGGCTAAGCTAGCAAAAAAGCACGGACATGTGGCTTTGGCCTTCACTTCTATGGATTTGAATCATGCGAGAGAGCTTAATCGCAAGCTGTATGAATTCCTGCCCAGAGAACAGATCATAATGGACACTACCACAGCTGCGCTTGGCTACGGTCTCGACTATGCATTTACCATCATGGAACGCTCGCGTCTGGCAGCGTTGATGGGTGATCCAGAACTTCAGCATCCATTGTCGTCTGGTACAACAAACGCGTGGGCGGCTCGTGAAGCCTGGATGAAAATGGCACCCGAATGGGGACCGCGCGAACTGCGTGGACCAATGTGGGAAACAGTTACAGCGCTGACCCTATTGTTAGCAGGTGTCGACGTTTTCATGATGATGCACCCTGCGGCAGTCAAGACTGTAAAGGAAGTCATCCGCAAATTGACCACGGGTGCGACGAAGGGCAAGCCGGAGCAGATTGCCGACTGGGTTACCATGAAAATATAGAATAAGAGGATGCAGCGCCATGAGCGAAAAAGCTGGTGTGAAGGAACTCAGTCCAATTGACGTTTACATGCAGCTTCCCAAAACCAACTGTAAGAAGTGCGGTTTGGAAAACTGTATGGCTTTTGCCACAAAGCTTGTCAACAGAGAAATTGTCCTTGAGCTGTGCAAACCAGTTGTTGAGGAGAAACAGTACGCAAAGGCCTATCAGAAGCTCTGGGACATGCTCAAGCCTCCGGTGAAAGAGGTCACAGTTGGTGTAGGCACTCAGGCCGTTAAGATCGGCGGAAAACTCGTAATGTACCGTCACGAACTCACATATCACAATCCAACTGCAATGGCTATCGATGTAACGGATGAGATGCCGGATGAAGAGCTGCTGATAAGGGTGAAGAAAACTGAAGGCTTCTCATATATCTACATCGGCAAAGAACTGAAACTGAACATGATTGCGATTCGATCAACATCGAATGATCCTGAGAAGTTCAAGGCAACTGTGAAAAAGGTTGCTGAAAACACAAGGTTACCCTTTATACTGTGTTCTTTCCGTCCTGAGGTGGTTGAGGCAGGGCTGATGGTTGTTCCCAAATCGCGCCCATTAATCTACGCGGCGACTAAAGACAATTGGCAAGACATGGCTGAACTCGCTCTGATGTACGAGTGCCCACTAGCTGTCTTGGCACCGAACGATCTCAGACAGCTTAGGTCGCTGGCTAAGACGCTTATTGAATATGGCGTCAGAGATTTAGTATTGGACCCTGGAACTTTCCCAAACGACGGGCTGTCAGACACAGTAAGCAACTTCACGATGCTTCGCCGAATCTCGTGTCGAAGAGGCGATGAACTGCTTGGCTTTCCGCTGATTGGCACTCCAATAACGGCTTGGATGGAGCGTTCGGACATTCCAGAGGTCAACATGTGGAATGAAGCTTACCTTGCTTCGATGTTGATTACTCGCTACGCCGATGCTTTAATCATGCACAGCGCAGAAGGATGGGTGCTTCTGCCCACGACAATCCTTAGACAGAATATCTACACTGACCCTAGGAAACCTGTTGCCGTTAAGGCAGGGCTGAAGGTGTTCGGTCAACCAGACGAAAACTCACCTGTTCTGATGACAACCAACTTCGCCTTAACTTTCTACACTGTAGCCTCAGACATAGAGTCGTCGGGCGTCACCTGTTACCTGATGGTAGTCGACACTGAAGGACTAGCCGTCGATAGCTCTGTTGCGGGCAGAAAACTCACCTCTGAGAAGGTTGCTGAAACGCTCAAGCAGTTCAAAGTTGAAGAAAAAGTCAAACACAGGAAACTCATAATCCCAGGCAAGGCAGCAAGACTAAGTGGAGAGATTCAAGAACTCAGTGGTTGGGACGTTCTGGTAGGCCCTCGTGATTCGTCTGAAATCCCGAAATTCCTACAGGAAAAATGGCAATAATGAACTCTAGCATGGGTGTCTTCGCATGGGAAAGGTGGAAGATCAAATCGTTCAGGTGCTGAAAAAATCCGAGAAACCTCTGACTCTTATGCAAATCGCAGAACAACTAGGAAAACCTCCTAAGAAGGTTTTCAGTCCTTTAAGGAAGCTTTTCGAAGCAAATAAGGTAGACTGCGACCAGCAAAACCGCACCTACAAGCTTGTAGATAAATAAGCTGCCCAGAGTCAATTCAGGCTAAAACCACTCATCTTAGAATTCGAATCGAGGTCTACGGTAGCGATTCAAGAACGCTTCCTCGTCAGGCAAGATATCCTTTACGACATTCATTCTTCTTGCTGCAGCCAATCGCTGGCAAGACTTCAAGACATCTGAAGGGTTGCTGAAGCGCTCATTCTCTCCATCCACGCGTTTTCTCCTAATCTCTATGCAGTTGTCTACCATGCAGTTCAGGACACACGATGTGCAGTATACGCACAGTTCTTCTGTTATGCCGATTTCTCCAGTCTTCCAGTATAGCGCGCTCGTCGGGCATGCTTTGATGCACAGCTTGCACTCGATGCCCTTACATGTTTTCATGTCAACTTTGATGCTGCCCTCTTCAAAAAAATCTTTAACACCAACGGATTTGAGCAGTTGCTCTCTTCTTGTCCTTTTCCGCTTCTTGGAAGTCTCGAGGAGGAGCTTGTATATGTCCATGTTTGCCTTCTGTTTTTGTTTTTCAGCCATTTTGCCCGCCTCGGACTATCCTATTCGCCTTTGGATATCATTTATCCGACGTATAATTATGATGAATTTCTCCTGTTGATTTGGACGCTAGAATAAATCTGGTTTCTAACGTTATATTTAAACCAACCTTGAGTCAAACAAACTGAGACGTTAACGTTGAATCCCCAAGCGAAAAACCTCCCAGACACTTACAAAACAATAGATCTAATCACACCCTTCTGGCGACCAAGCGAAGACTACATCACGCAAATCATCAAAGTACTAAGAGACAAGGTTGAAGATGGCGACATCATAACAGTCTCAGAAAAAGCCATTGTAACATCATTGGGAAAAATCGTTGACGAAGGCGAAGTTCATGCAAGCTTGCTTGCCAAGTCACTGGCAAAGTGTTGGATGCGCCTTGCTTGGGGATACGTTCTGGGACAGCTCTGCCACCTTCGAAAGAAGACCATCAAGCGTTTCAGAACCTATCCCGTCGAAGAAGGCAGCAGGCACAAGCAGCTCACTCTTCAGCTGAGCGGTTTTTTTCAGGCATTAATGCATGGGTCAGAGGGCGGAATCGACGGCAGCAACCTGCCCTTTTCTTATGTCAGTCTTCCTTTGAAAGCTGCCTCTCAGGCTGCGGAGCAAATTCGAAAGCAGATCAAGACTCAGCTGCATAGGGAAGTGGCAGTTATGATTATAGACACCGACAAGACCTATACACTGATGAATTTTCACTTCACGCCTCGACCCAACTCAATCCACAAGATACACTCTAATGGAGGCGTATTCGCTTATTTCCTGGGACGATTCCTTAGACTGAAGCAGAGGTCAACACCGATTGCGATTTCTGGTTCAAAGATGACTGCAGAGGATGCTCTTCAGATAGCCGAAACCGCAAATAGAGCGCGAGGCTACGGTGCTGGCAGAAACGTTTGGGACATGGTCGAACACTTCGGCGTTTCATTCACTGATGTAACTTGGGAAATGCTTGAGAGCATCGAACACAAGCCCGTAGTCATCGTTAGACGGCTGCAAAAATAAATTAATAGCTTCGGCGCAAGCATATCTAGGCTTTTAGAAGTGAGCAACTATGAGTCAGGTAGCCTCCACAATAGAGCAGATGAACACTTTTTTTGAACCGAAATCAGTGGCAGTAGTTGGCGCCTCAAAGAAAATAACAAAGGCTGGCCACGTCATCTTCAAGAATTTTGTTGACAACAAGCGCCGCGGAGTCTTTAAGGGAGAACTTTATCCAGTGAACCCCAAAGAAGACTACATTCTGGCGTTTCCTTGTTATCCATCGCTCACAGAGATAGTTGGCGATATTGAACTCGTTGTTGTTGTGGTTCCAGCTGAAGACGTCCCACAGGTTATGCATGACGCTGCCCAAAAACATGCGAGAGCCGCTGTCATAGTAAGCGGCGGCTTCGGCGAAGTTGGGAACCATGAACTAGAGGAAAAGGTCAAGAGAATAGCAACAGATGCTCATATTCGTGTGCTAGGACCCAACTGCTTGGGCGTCTACGATTCCTCCACAGGCGTTGACATGCTGTTCCTGCCCGAAACTAGGGTCTTGACAACAGGCGACGAAGTCGTTGCAACGCCACGTCCAATGAATGGCCCAATAGCAGTAGTAACGCAGAGTGGAGCCTTCGGCGTGGCAGTCTTGGATTACATGGCTGGAGAACAGATAGGTCTAAGCAAGTTTGTAAGCTTCGGCAACAAGATCGACGTGAAAGAACCAGAGATACTGCAATACCTACTACATGATGAACGAACCAAGGTTATTCTCCTGTACGCAGAAGGCATAGACGCTGGAAGGGAGTTTCTTGAAGTTGCCAAAGAAGTCACAGAGCACAAGCCTATTGTTGCAATGAAGTCGGGAAAGACAGAAGCAGGAGCCAGAGCAGCCCTCTCACACACAGGCGCCGTCGCTGGCACTGACAAAATCTACGACAGCGTGTTCGTACAATCTGGCGTTTTGAGGGTTCGGGACACCGAAGAACTACTCGACGCCAGCCAAGCCTTGGCATTTCAACCCCCAGCCGCAGGCAACAATGTAGCCGTAGTAACAAGCGCCGGCGGACCTGCAATCATGGCAGTAGACGAGTGCGTTTCTAGAGGAGTGAGCGTAAAGAAGTTTTCAGATGAAACCATACAAAAATTCGAAAGGCTCAAAGAGACAGGCAAAATTCCTACCTTCGCTGCCAATTACAACCCCCTAGACCTCACGGGCTCGGTTACATCGGAAATGTTTGAGTTGGGCACTAAGATTTTGCTTGATGATCCTGAGATCTATGGTGTCATGGTGTTTGGACTGCACCATTCGCCTGCTCTGCAAGAAGACTACGTAGATAGAATCGTGAACCTCTCAAAGAATTACCTCAAGCCAATAGTAGCGTGTGACATAGGAGAAACCGAGATGGCACTCTACATCAGAAGCCGCTTCGACAAACAGGGCATTCCAGCCTACTCATCACCTGAGGATGCGTCACGAGCCATGGCTGCACTAGTACACTACGGCCTGTACCTCAAAAAGAACGGCTTCTACGAAACCTACATGGAGCATTTCAAGAAGAAAATGAGCTAGAGTTAAGGACGTTCGCTAAGCCATTTCGCAGCTTTCTGAAACAAAGGACTTGAATTCATGTCAATAACCGGCACCATGATCTTCTCCCTAGTCTCAATAATAGAGCGGTATTCTGGCATTAGGGAGAAACCGACGAAGGCCCAGTAAACCTTCTTCTCTTCGAGCAGAACCTTAGTCGCGGTTTCGGTCGTGCTAGTCATTGGATAATAGAAGAAGGCGACACCGTTTGCCCAGTACACACCAGTTGGCTTTCCTCCTGCAGCAACATTCAAGAAGCGCGCCAGATCATCGGGTGACTTGAACCGCATGTACTCCATTATTGCAATCTCTTTGAAAGGCTCATATGTGAAATTTGTCTCATCCGTCAACTGTCAAACCCAGCTAAGTCGTGATTGCTAGTGTTTGGGTAGCAATCTCTATTATGCTTTACGTCCGAGTCTTCCGAATGAACGAATCGCCATTTTTCAGACATACCGGTCTAAAGTAACAAGTGCCATTAACATGTGAGGGATTATCGTGAAAAAGCTTAGGGATGAGGTTAAAAGGATAATGAGGAATGTTCAAATGGATTGAATAAACCTCTTCCTTTTCAAACCTCATTTTCCCTCATAAACATAAGGATGACAGCCGAGAAAAATGAGGCTAGGCTAGCTCTCTGTAGACTTCGTTGTGGTCCACGTTCTTCTCCATGAAGATACTAATTTGCTGCTCGCCCCTTGCCAGACATAGCATTTTGAGGCTTTTTCCCTCTAATACAAGACACTCGATCTTGCCTACGTCAAAGGTGCTCGCCAAGCTTTCACCGCACTCCATAGCTTCAGCTGATAGGGCTGCGTAATCGATCATCTTGCTTGGATCTTTCATGTCAACAGAAGCCGAGGTTGGCCCTCGAACGATATAACCGATTATTCCGGGCCTCGACTTGACTCTCTCAAGCGCGACTCGCAAGTCTGTTGTTGCGAGACGCGGCTCAGCTTTGGGAGCCCAGTCAACCTGTTCTTTGACTTCAAACTGCATTGGCTTTTTTCTCGAAGGCATTGTCAATTACCCTCTTCAGACACTACCGGTTTAACTCTCACTAGTTCCCCGCGTCTAACATCCAACACCTGACATGTCTTATCAGGTATGCGAATGAACCCTCGACCTTCAAGTTTTGAATCATTGATTACTTTGGTCTTGCACCTGGCTGTTTTTCCGCTAAAGGTTTCGATGTCGACTTCACGAATTTCTTTCATATTCAACACGGCACCCCAGCGGTGCAAAATGTCAGAGTCAAGTTGAACAGTGTCTGCTTTTACCATTAAACCTCCGAATCTGTCCACTATTAGTTGCTGAGATGGCACGGCTTCCAGCTGCTTCTCGGGTTCGGCTGCCCGAGGTTCAAAAAGTTCTTGGGGTTCAAGGTCCTCGGTCTTCTCTGGCTCTGTGAACTTCTCTTCTTCTGGCGTTTCCTCTGCATGCTGTTCTGGTTCTTCTTGTTCTTCTTCGACTGGTGACTCAGATAGATTTGGCTTGGATATGGGATATTGAACAAAAGAAGAGGGTCTTGTGGGGGTAGGAGTTAGTGGAGAAGTGATGCTGTCAAGGACTTTCAGAATAGTGGGAAGTACAGCTCGTGTGATAGCACGAAAATAAGTTAAGTCTGCACCTCTGCTGAGGCCGGCGACGAAATACATACCATTGATATTTGATCCATAGACCTTTCCGTTTTCTGCGTCTATTAGCATGCTGTCCAATTCGCCTGCTGCTCCTGCTTTTTGGGCAAGACTTTGAAAAGAATTCGCTGCCTTAGTTATGTTGGAATCGAGGATACTGTCTTCGCCAGAGATGACTGTGCCGTTGTTTGTGAGAATGAAAGACCAATTTATGTCTGTGCAGGCGTTTTTGATTTCTGTAAGTGCGTTCTTGAGCGCGATGTTGTAGAGGTCCTCGTTCATTGTCTGTCACTGTCGCTGATCGTCTTCTACTGGATCTTCAATAGGATTTTTGAGGGCACACCGTCGTTTTCGACCACTATGTATTTGAGGCCCTCAGTGTCTTCAATTTGGTCTGCCCACTTCAAGGCCTCTCTGGCCTTCTGCAGGACTAGGAGGCGATCCTGCTGGCTGCGAACAGCCTCTTCAATGGCGGTGAGTTCATGGAAGGGGTTGGCGTCCAAGACAACATTAAGGTCTCCCACCGTGATTTCTCCAAGCGTGCCTTGCGCCCCCTTTTTGCCTGCAAGTTTGAAAACTACCTCTCGTACTTTCTTGGAGCGCTCGGCTAAGGTGCGGATTTCATCTAGGCGACGCAAGTACTCGCCTAACATGCTCTTGGTTCGGGTAATTTCATTTTCCATTGCTTTTGCTATCGCGCTTGCGGATTCGTATTCTTTAAGCTCAATGACCAAAGTGGTTTTTCACCCCCCAAAGGAAAGACAAAAGGGGAATAGGAGTTACCTACCCCCACTCAAACATAGAGGTTCTTGGTTGCTGTCGTTGGCTTAGCTACGGTGCTGTTGCAACGTAGGTATACTTGTTGCCTGTCGCTGTAAGCACTGCAAACTCATATTTGACGCCTGAAGTGAAGGTCTGAGTGATTGTTACAGTTCCCGTGTCTCCGGGCTGCAATGTGCAAGGGTCAGGGTCGAAGGTTGCAGTAGCGGCGACGTCATTCACTCTGGCTTCATCTACGGTGAGTGCACCTGTGCCCGTGTTTTTGACGGTAAGTGTGATTTGGCCAGATCCCCATGTGTGACCTTGTACTTTCAGTTCCTCCGTTTTCATGAAGGTGAACGTCAATGCTCCCATCCATGCTGCTACGGCTATGCTGACGGCAACGGTCACTGCAATCAAGATGATCGCTGCTACAACTGGACTCAAAGCCTTCTTGCTCTTGTATATCTTCCACATTTTTCTATTCAATCCCTCCTTTAGGAGTTCACGTAGAACATAATGCAGCTGGAGATTTAAATCTTACGTCTTAATAGACCAGATTCGCTCCCGTCTCTAAACCATTGGGGAATGATGGAGGCTGTTGTATTTCGAAGTTCTTTGGGCTTTAGACTTTCTTCAGTAGTTCAAGCACCATGGAAGCTATTTTCTGGCCTTTTGGAGTAATGGTGTAGTACTTCTTCAATGGGTCTATCTGGGTTGATTTGGCTAGGCCCAAATGCTCGATTTCTATCATTCTTGCGCGGAATGTTCCATCGCTGAGGGTCAGGCTGTGTTTGTTCATGTATGCCTTTGCTTCTTTCCATCTGCCCTTGCCCATGAGTAGAAGGAAGAGGCAGTCGATGGCATGGTCCTTCTCTAACATGGCTTTTATTGCTAATAGTTCAGGGCTGGTTAGCATTTTGGTGATGTCTTCTTCCAACTGTTTGACGCTCATTTTACCGTCTTCACCTTTCTCTTTAATAGCGTTTCTTATGTCTTGAGTAGTATATCCCGCTTAAAAGATTTAACCCATATTACGATATCCGAATTATTCCGAAAAACTCGTGATGGGTGATGTTTAGCGTCGAGAGGTATGGGAGGTGTAGGTTCAGTTGTTGTTGAACATGCAAGCGTAGATTGTTTGTTCGACTTCTATGCTATGGTGAAAAGAGTTGGCTGGTTAGAAATGGCATAGGGATGTGGCGTATGCTTTATTTGAATGGCACATCTTACTTAAACAAATCTGCACTTAAATGGCTTTGAAATGTTTGTAAAAATGTTCACTGTTGGTATATTGGCAACTAACTGCTTCCTGATAGCTGAGACTGAAAGCGGTGAAGCGTTGATTGTTGATCCAGGGCTTGACAAGGAGTCTGAGGCAGCAACTATTCTGAGGGAGATTGAGCGCAACAAGTTCACGATTAAGTATATCGTTAACACCCACGGACACCCCGACCACACTGGTGGTAACAGAATCTTGAAGGAAAGCACAAGGGCCTCGATCCTTGTTCACGAATTCGACGCCCTCATGCTGTCTAATCCACCTGCGGATCAGAAACTCCGTGACGGCGACTTGATAGAAGTCGGCAGCGTCAAGCTAAGGGTGATACACACGCCAGGTCACAGCAAGGGAAGCATAATATTGCTCGCGACTGACGCCGTGTTTTCAGGCGACACCTTGTTCGCTGGGTCAATAGGTAGATATGACCTACCCGGCGGCTCGATGGAAGAGATACAGAATTCTCTAAGGAGCAAATTGCTCGTCTTGCCAGATCACCTGAAGGTTTATCCGGGCCACGGACCAGTTTCAACCATAGGTGAAGAGAAAAGGAGCAACATTTTTCTGCAGAATTTTGACTGGGATTTTTTTGGCTAATGTCCAAAGGTAGATCGCATGGAGATCCACCTTGATTTAAAGAGGACCCCGTTCAGTCTAGACCATACACTGTCCTGTGGGCAGACTTTTAGGTGGGAAAAGCAAGGGGACTGGTGGGTTGGAGTAGTAGGAGACACCGTCACGAAGATACAACAGTATGAAGATGTATTAGTGATCGAGGTTTCTTCGAAGCAAGATGGTGAAGATTTCGTGTGGCGTTACTTTCGCCTAGGCGACGACCTGTTGAATGTTTATCGCGAGATTATGAAAGACAGGCATGTAGTTGAATCGGTTAACCGGTTTCATGGGTTGCGACTTGTACGGCAGGAACCTTGGGAGTGTCTGATCTCTTATCTGTGTGCCACAAACAAGAGCATCCCTGCAATCAGGCAGATGGTTGCAAACTTATGCAGGCGATTTGGCGAACGTATTTGGTTTAAAGGTGAAGAGTTCTTCGGTTTTCCTAAGCCAGACGTGTTGGCGAAGGCTAATCTACACGAGCTGAGGCTTTGCGGGCTCGGGTATCGAACCGAATGGATTCGGGAAACTTCAAGGTTCTTGGGCGAAGGCCACTTTAGCTTAGAAGCGCTGAAGGACATGCAGTATGAAACCGCAAAGAAAGAGTTGATGAAGTTGCCCGGTGTTGGGCCTAAAGTGGCTGACTGTGTCCTGCTCTTCTCGCTTGACAAGCTTGAGGCATTTCCAATAGACGTCTGGATGAAACGTGTGGTTCTGGGGTATTATTCAACGCACTTCAAACCTGAGTTTGTGGCAAAGGTCCAAGCGAAAAAAGGTCTTTCAACAAGCGAATATACAATCATATATGCTTTCGGCAGGGCATATTTCGGCGACTCATTGGGCTATGCTCAGGAGTACTTGTATCATAACAAGCGATGTGCTTCCGGAGTGTAGCATGATTGATAGGCTTAACCTTAAGTTCTGAGGCTTCAATGAATAAGTGAGGAATGCAAGTATGTTGTTCATAACTCTGTTGCAGCCTAAGGGCAAGGGGATTGAAGCCATCAAGTATCTCAAGGAACTGAAGGCTCCCGAGGGCATATCCATCAAAGGCGTGTACTTCACTTACGGTCGATACGATGGGGT
>Ga0315310_10002434_pt1 | contig 11614 bp, 11 predicted proteins | sample TDP5_MG_FD_203630 | JGI IMG/M metagenome (GOLD analysis project Ga0315310, IMG submission 203630) | Freshwater sediment microbial communities from Lake Towuti, South Sulawesi, Indonesia - TDP5 | ecosystem: Environmental > Aquatic > Freshwater > Lake > Sediment | place: Indonesia: South Sulawesi... | reverse complement strand
CAGACATACCTGTCGATGTGGGCGTCATCTACGAAGGCGAGAGAATAAGGTTCAAGGACACTCAGGTGGAACTAGGCGGCGAACGCATCGACACCAAGTTCGAACTAGCCAGAGTAAGAAAACCTGACGAAATCGAAAATGGAAAAATCATCATCGTTGGACCGGACATCAAAGACATGCCGGTGGGCAGCAGCAACCCGTTCGGCGTACTCATCGAAGTAGCAGGCGCACAACTGGAAGAGGGACTTGAAAGCGTTGTTGAACGACGAATCCACGCATTCGTCAACTATATCGAAGGCATGATGCACCTCAACCAACGCTACGACATCTGGCTGCGCCTGAGCAAGAAATCATTCCAGAAAGGGTTCAACTCCTTCGCGTTCGTGGGGAAAATTCTGCAGCGACTGTACAAAAACGAGTTGCCAATTATCGAGAAAATCCAAGTCACGTTCATTACAGATCCAGACAGAGTCAAAGAAATGTATCCTGAAGCCTTGAAAATTTACGAAACTCGCGACGCCAAAGCACGTGGACTGAAGGACGAGGAAGTTGACAAGTTCTATGGTTGCAGCCTTTGCCAATCATTTGCTCCGACACATGTGTGCGTTATAACGCCTCAGAGATACTCTAACTGTGGTTCAATTAGCTGGTTTGATGCCAGAGCAACAGCTAGAATCGATCCTAAAGGCCCTGTATACGACATTGACAAGGGCGAGCTAATTGACCCAGAGAAAGGTGAGTACTCTGGCGTAAATGAGATGGTTAGGAAGAAGTCGCTGGGCGAAATCTCACGGGTTTGGCTGTATACTGGATTCGGTTATCCGCACACTTCTTGCGGCTGCTTTGAAGCGGTTGCCTTCTACATTCCTGAGGTTGATGGTTTCGGCGTAGTTCACCGTGGCTACAAAGATGTCACCGTTAATGGTTTGCCTTTTTCCACGATTGCGGATTCCACTGCAGGTGGCAGGCAGGTTGATGGCTTTCACGGTCTGTCTGTTGAGTACATGCGGTCGCCGAAGCTTCTGCAAGCTGATGGTGGATGGAACCGCATTGTTTGGATGCCTTCGAGTATAAAAGAACGTGTTAAGGACTTCGTGCCCAAAGACGTGATCGACAAAATCGCTACGGAAAACGAAGCTAAAAATGTTGACGAACTAAAGAAGTTCCTAGAAACGCAAGGTCATCCAGTTATTGAGCTTTGGAAAGCGAAGCCAGCTGAAGCTGCTGAGGTTGAGGCTCCAGCTGAAGAGAAGGAAATTCCAGCAGGCGCGCCCGTGCTTGAGCTTTCAACATTGCCTATAGCGGCTGGGGGCTTCAAGATAATCCTGAAAGACGCTAAGATTCATGCAAAGAAGATCATTATTCGAGCGGAGAAAACTGAGAAAAGGTGAAGGGTCTGTGGGAGACAGCGGTGAAGAGGAGACACAGAAGAAGGCGTTATTGAAATTCAGCCCTGACCTCTTTGAGATTTTGAGCAAACTGCAAGAAGTGGAACTTGAAGATGTTGACCTAGATGTTGGGGACCTAGAGATTTGGCTTCAACCATCGACTGTGGCTGCGCCCAGAGCGCCAGTCGTAGCGATGCCCAAAAAAGCGAAGCCAGCGAACATTATTGAAGTTGATTTTGTTCCGCCGGTTGAAACTTACTCTGGAAGAATTTGTGAGGTGCAGTTGGGCGCAACCAAGGGTAACGGTGGAACACGTGGGAAATCAGTGATCATCGGCGGCGAACGATCTCCGCCTTACTACTTGTTTGAGAACTCGACTCCTCATCCTCCAGTTATTACCCTTGATGTTTTTGACATGCGGATTCCGTTGGCTAAAGCGGTTAAGATGCATGTGGAAGAAGTAATCGAGGACCCTGCGGCTTGGGCGAAACTTGCTGTAGACAAATTCGGCGCCGATATGATAACGCTGCATCTAGTAAGCACAGATCCGCTCTTGAAGGACACATCGCCTAAGGAAGCAGCGTTAACGGTTGAAAAGGTGCTTCAAGCCGTTGACGTCCCGATTGTTATCGGAGGTTGCGGTGATCCGCAGAAGGATTTGAAAGTGTTTGAGAAAGCAGCTGAGGTTGCTGCTGGTGAAAGAGCGCTCATAAGTTCTGTGACTCTTGACATGGATATTGAGCGGTCTGCTAAGGCTGTGAACAAGAATGGGCACGTGGCTTTGGCGTTTACAGCGATGGATCTTAACCATGCTCGAGAATTGAATCGCAAATTGTACGAGTTTTTGCCCAAAGAGCAGATTATAATGGACACGACCACAGCCGCGCTTGGATATGGATTGGACTATGCGTTTACGATTATGGAGCGTGCTCGGCTTTCAGCGTTGCTGGGTGACACAGAGCTTCAGCATCCGCTCTCATCGGGCACAACGAACGCTTGGGCGGCTCGAGAGGCTTGGTTGAAGATGGCGCCTGAGTGGGGTCCTCGGGAATTGCGTGGACCTATTTGGGAGACGGTTACAGCGTTGACTTTGTGCCTGGCTGGAGTTGATGTTTTCATGATGATGCATCCTGCCGCTGTTAAAACACTAAAAGATGTAATCAACAAGCTCACTACTGGTGCGACTCGGGGCAAGCCCGAAGCAATTGCTGAATGGGTTACGATGAAGATCTAGAGCCCTGGAGAGGAGGAGAGAGAAGCAGTATGAGTGAAAGAATTAGCGTGAAAGAGCTCAGCCCAATCGACATTTACATGCAATTGCCCAAAACCAACTGCAAAAAATGCGGTTTGGAAAACTGCATGGCTTTCGCAACCAAGCTTGTTAACAGGGAAATCGCCTTAGAAATGTGCACGCCATTGTTGGAAGAGAAGCAGTATGCGAAAGCCCATGAGAAGCTTTGGAACATGCTCAAGCCACCCGTGAAAGAAGTCACGATCGGCGTTGGCGACAAAGCCGTTAAGATTGGCGGCAAACTTGTCATGTATCGGCATGAGTTGACTTTTCACAATCCTACGCCTATCGCGCTTGACGTAACAGATGAAATGCCCGATGAAGAATTGGTGTCCCGGATAAAGAAGACTGAGAACTTTTCATACGTTTACATTGGCAAAGAGCTTAAGTTGAATATGATTGCTGTGAGGTCGACGTCGAACGACCCTGAGAAGTTTAAGGCATGTGTAAAGAAAGTTGTGGAGAACACGCGGCTGCCGCTTGTTCTGTGTTCTGTTCATCCTGAAGTGGTTGAAGCTGGCTTGATGGCTGCGCCGAAATCTCAGCCTTTGATTTATGCTGCGACAAAAGACAACTGGAAGGACATGGCGGAACTAGCTTTGATGTACAACTGCCCCTTGGCTCTTTTTGCGCCAAACGATCTCAAACTGCTGAGATCACTTGCGAAGACGCTTATGGAATACGGCGTTAAAGATCTAGTGCTTGACCCTGGAACCTTTCCTGATGAGGGGCTCTCGGACACTATAAGCAATTTTACTATGTTGAGGAGAATCTCGTGCCGCAGGGGTGACGAGTTGCTTGGTTTTCCGCTTGTTGGAACGCCGATTACTGCTTGGGCTGAGCGTGCTGATATTCCTGAGATCAACATGTGGAACGAAGCGTATTTGGCGGGCATGCTGATTACTCGCTACGCCGACCTGCTCATAATGCACAGCGATGAGGGCTGGGTGCTTCTGCCTAATGCGATTCTGAGGCAGAATATTTACACTGATCCGAGGAAGCCTGTGGCTGTTGAGCCTGGAGTCAAGGTCTTTGGCAAGATCGATGAGAACTCGCCGGTTCTTATGACAACCAACTTCGCGCTCACGTATTATACTGTGGCTTCTGATATTGAGTCTGCTGGTGTAAACTGCTATTTGATTGTTGTTGACACTGAAGGCTTAGCTGTGGATAGTTCTGTTGCTGGACGCAAGCTTACATCGGATAAAGTTGCTGAGACTTTGAAGGAAACCAAGATTGAGGAGAAGGTGAAGCATCGGAAGCTCATAATCCCAGGTAAAGCAGCTAGACTCAGTGGGGAGATCCAAGAGTTAAGCGGCTGGGAAGTGCTGGTGGGTCCGCGGGATTCGTCTGAGATTCCGAAGTTTCTGCAGGACCGCTGGAAATAGACTGCAGTATTGCTTGAACATTGTTTTTCTTATGGATAGGTGTGGGCATCGACGCCGACTGGTTTGGCTAGTCTCTTGATCTCGATTCTAATGCTCTGCGGTGGTTCCTCTTGTTCCTTTAGGGTTTTGATGAAGCCGATCATAATGTTAGCCATTACTTCTTGTACGAAGTGGTTCAAGGGTACTTTGCGGTCGTTAACCCATAGCTCTGTTTCGAAATTCTTTTTCATAGCTCGATGCTTCTTAGCCAGAACTGGTCACCTTTCGCCGAATCACCACATCACTGTAGCTTAATAAGAATCTTTGGTGATTTCGCGGCAAAAAGGTTGATTAGCCACTTCAGTCAATTTTATGGAATTCCTTTGAAGAGCCAGTGGGTTGAGGTGCTGCGTGTTGGGCAAGACTGATGATCAGATCGTTGAGGTGCTGAAGACAGCTGGAAAACCGTTGACGCTAGTGGAAATTGCCGAGCAGATGGGAGTGCCGCCTAAGAAGATATTCGGCGGCGTACGAAAACTGTTCGAATCGGGCAAGGTGAACTGTGACAACAAGACGCGAACTTACACTTTGGTCAAAGGATAAGTCTGTCAGGTTTCATCCTCTGCGGCGAAATGTGGTTTTCTGTAACGTTGTAGAAAGGCTTCTTCGTCTGGTAGAAGTTTCTTTACTGTGTCTATTCGTTTTTCGGTGTTTGTGTTTTCGCCTAGAGCCAATACTTCAGCTGGTGTCTTGAAGCGCTCAACTGTGCCGTTATTGCGTTTTCGGCTGACTTCTATGCAGCCGTCAACCATGCAATTTAGCACGCACGAGGTGCAGTAGACGCATAGGTCATTTACTACCGCGATTTCGCCTGCCTTCCAATACAATGCTTTTGTGGGGCACACTTTAATGCAGAATTGGCATTCGATGCCTTTGCATGTTTTCATGTCGATTTTGATGCTGCCTTCTTCGAAGAACTCTTGGACTTCTACAGACTTGAGCAGCTGCTCTCTTTTTGCCTTTTTCTGCTTTTTCGAAGTTTCGAGGAGAGCCTTGAAGATGTCCATGCTTGGCTTTTCGTCGCGTTTTTCAGCCATCGTCTAAGGCCCTCCATTGCTGGTTTTATCATGCATAGTTTTTGTTAAAAGATGTAAAAACTATGATGAATTGCTCCTATTGATTTTCATGTCAGAAATAAGAATGGGGGTACCCGCTATATTTAAACCCGCCTTAAGTCAAACAGAAACCGACACAGACATTGAAAAGCACGATTGAATCAGCGTTGAGAGACTGTGAAACCACAGCCTTGGCTACGGGCTACTGGCGACCAGGCGAAGACTACGAGTTGCAGATAGTGAAGGCGCTCGAAGGTAAAGTCAAGAACGGCGATGTGGTCACGATTTCTGAAAAAGCCATCTCAACAGCCAAGGGAAATATTGTGGACGAGAAGCCAATCAGACCGTGCATGCTTGCGAGGCTTCTTGCAGGATTCTGGATGAGTGTGGCTTGGGGTTACGTACTTGGCACATTTTGCCACCTTCGTAAGAGGACTGTTAATAGGTTTAAATCCTATCCAGTTGAGGAAGGCAGTAAGCACAAGCAGTTGGCGTTGGATGAAGCGGGATTTCTCCAAGCGTTGATGCATGGGTCAGAAGGGGGAATCGACGGCAGTAACCTGCCCTACTCGTATGTTAGTTTGACGCTGAAGAATGCTCAGGAGATAGCAGAGCAAATGCGAGCGAGAATTCGCACCGAGCTGGGCAAGAATGTTGTTGTTATGATTGTTGACACCGATAAAACCTATACTTATCGCAACTTCCATTTCACGCCTAGACCGAACCCGATTCATGGAATTCAATCCAGAGGAGGAGTCTGTGCCTATTTGCTGGGAAGATTCCTGAAGCTAAAGACGAGGTCTACGCCCATCGCTCTTTCAGGCTCAAACATCAGGGCTGAAACAGCTCTTCAAATCGCAGAGACAGCTAATAAAGCGCGAGGTTACGGTGCTGGCAGGAATGTTTGGGACATGGCTGAAGCTTTCGGTGTTGCGCTTACTGAGGTCACGTGGGAAATGCTTGAGAAGGTTGAACACAAGCCAATCGTGATCGTTCGACTAGGGTGAAAAAACAGATAAAAGTCTGGGTCGCAAGCATATCGTAAACCCGTTGGATGGAACCTACAGTGCAGAAGGCAACATCAATTGTGGAGCAAATACATACTTTTTTCGAGCCCAAGTCAGTGGCAGTTGTGGGCGCTTCCAAGAAAATCACCAAGGCTGGGCACGTCATTTTCAAGAACTTTGCCGATAACAAGCGTCGTGGCATTTTCAAAGGCGAGTTGTACCCTGTGAATCCGCATGAGAATTACATTCTGGCTTCCAAGTGCTACTCGTCACTCAAGGAGATAATCGGAGAAGTTGAACTCGTTGTGATCGTGGTGCCAGCTGAAAACGTTCCACAAGTCATGCGGGAAGCCGCGAAGAAACATGCAAAGGCAGCGGTGATAGTGAGTGGCGGCTTCGGCGAAGTCGGAAACCACCAACTGGAAGATGAAGTTAAAGCAATCGCCAAGAAAGCTGGGATCAGGATTCTTGGACCTAACTGCCTCGGTGTGTATGATTCTTCAACAGGCGTTGATATGCTGTTTCTTCCAGAGACCAGGGTGCTAACAACCGGTGAAGAAGTGGTTGCTACGCCGCGCCCGAGAAGTGGACCGATAGCGGTTGTGACGCAGAGCGGTGCTTTTGGAGTTGCTGTGCTGGATTATATGGCGGGCGAAGAAATAGGCTTAAGCAAATTCGTGAGCTTCGGCAACAAAATCGATGTGCAAGAACCTGAGATTCTGGAATACTTGCTCCACGATCCACAGACCCGCGTCGTGCTCTTATACGCCGAAAGCATCGACTCTGGAAGAGATTTCATGGAAGTCGCCCGAGAAGTGACCAAATGCAAACCTATTGTGGCAATGAAATCAGGCAAAACAGAAGCTGGAGCGAGAGCTGCACTTTCACACACAGGTGCCATCGCAGGCTCAGATAAAATCTATGACAGCGTCTTCCTACAATCAGGCGTGATAAGAGTTCGGGACACCGAAGAGCTGTTGGACGCAAGCGAAGCCCTAGCTTTTCAGCCTCCAGCTGCCGGGAATAACGTTGCCATTGTCACGGCTGCGGGTGGACCGGCGATTATGGCTGCTGACGAGTGTGAGTCAAGAGGCGTGAACATAAAGAGGTTCAGCGACGAAACCCAGCAGAAGTTTGAGCAGTTGAAGAAAGAGGGCAAGATTCCGTCTTTCGCTACAAACTATAATCCGCTTGACTTGACTGGATCGGTTACTTCAGAGATGTTTGAGATGGGCACTAAGATTCTGCTTGAAGATCCAGAGATCTACGGTGTCATGGTTTTTGGGTTGCATCATTCGCCAGCACTGCAGGAGGATTATGTGGACAGAATAGCTAACCTGTCGAAGAATTATCTTAAACCTGTTCTAGCCTGTGACATAGGTGAGACTGAAATGGCGGCGTACATTCGAGGACGGTTCGACAAGATGGGTGTACCCTCCTTTTCATCGCCTGAGGACACAGCCCGAGCCATGGCAGCACTAGTGCACTATGGGCTGTACCTCAAAAAGAACGGCTACTACGAAGACTACATTGAGCAATTTAAGCAGAAAGTAAGAAAATGAGTGCTGGGTACATTTCTGAATGGGCATGAGATGCTATCCGCCAGTCCAAGTCGTGATGGTTGGATAGGCGAGTAAGAAAACCATGAAGATGTTGAAGAAGGATGTGGATAATGTTTGCTCTTGTTGTGGCATCCTTATGCTTTGGCTATTTTTGGCTCTTCGTGGGTCGCCTAAGCATCGAGCCAGCATAAAGCCCGATGAAACCCAACACCAATGCCAATAGGACGTTGAGCGCCACTTGAGTAACTAGCGCCAACTGCTCATAAACAAACCAGTCAGTTGTTGTCCACGCACCTGTGGAATACATACTCTGCAGGTTCTCCTTAATCCAAGCGCTAGAGTAGCCATTGGCAGAAAGAGATATCACCGTGACAAATGATGTCTCTGCTCCAAACAAAACAGCTATTTTTCCAACCGCTCTTATTCTGGATTCTTCTTGTATCTTTCCAGCAAAAATGCAGCCTACAACTAACCCAGCGACTAATATGGATACGATGCCTGCAGAATTGACCCCCAAATAAGAACCCAATGACGGAATCAACGCCAAGGCAAAGACAAAGTAAACAAAAACAAAGATCACAGCCACAGTAGCCACAGCCAGAATGACATCACTAAACTTCAACCTACCACCTCCTCTGAAGCCAAAAACACATATGTGTTCTCAGTTCAGGTATAGCTTTTCCGCATAATCGAGGTCTGTTGGTTGGATAGAAATTCTGTACACACAAGTCATAAGAACTGAAAGAAGCAAACATAATTTCTTGTGTTTTTCATCTTGAGGGAGGTGATGCGTTCTTGGAAGATTGGAAGATAAAGATTTCCGTGCTATGGATGTATGTGACCTTTGCTGCGGTGATCACCTCATTACTGTATCTTATGGAGCCAGGTGTATTAGAGGGGATAATGGCAGGAGAAGTTTTGGGCATGCAAATATCACATGAAGTTTTGTTGATTGCCGCAATCGAAAGGTTGGGACCAATGATTATGGCTTTCCTGACTCTGACCTTACCTGATTCGGCAAATCGTTGGGCAAACATCATCTTGGGCATTGTCTACACCATTCTCAGCATAGCAAGTATGGCTGGGTATTCACCTCAAATGATGCTGATGTGGGGTTCAGCAGCTGTAGCTACAATACTGATTGTCTGGTATGCATGGAAGTCTAAAAAGCAAGCATAGCCTATCTGTAATTGCATTGGGGCGAATAAAATGCTGATGTATTGGCTCTCCAACAAATTGTTCAATCCTATCCTCAAAGCTATTCTTCGTTCACCTTTTCGTTCACTATTACCTGACAACTGGGTGATACTGACTTACACGGGAAGAAAGACGCATAAGAAACGCTCGCTGGTTTTTCATGTCGCGCAGTACAAGGATGAGTTTATCGTGGTGCCCGGCTGCTTTGGTGAGCTGCCGAATTGGTGGCGCAACTTTCGCAAAGAGTCAAGGGTCGACATGTTTTACAGGGGGAAATCAATGGAATGCGTGGCGAGGACAATCGAACACGATGAAACAGTTGCGGTGCCTAGGCTCGCAGCGTATGTGCGAATTTCTCATGCGGCAGAGATTGGAATTACGGCTGAGACAACGGAAGAGAGGTTCAATGAGTTGGTGACCGCGGCTGCCAAGATGTATCCGATTGTAGCCATAAGATCGCGTTCCAGCGTCAGTAGCTCTCATAGTGGTGGTGCGTACTAAAAAGTAATTGATGCGTGCGTAGAACAAGTTCGCTCTCTATTGGACACAGAGCGAGAAAGATAGAAATTCTATGCCCACACACGTTCATGTCTGGTTGTTAATGGTATAAGTTGAAGGTTTGCGGCGCAACACAATGATGAGAACTGCAAGGAATAACACGAGTATCAGAACACTGGCTAGTAATGCGAACTGAGCGGACTGAGTAATACTGTACACACCTAAGAAGGCAACTACCACTAGGACAACCGTGATGAGAACTGACAGTCGCGTGAGCAGCATCATGAACGCCGGAAGCCAAATTCGCGGCATTAGGATGACCGAATGCTTTTGAATGCTTGGCTAAATAGGCTTTGCTGTGTATGTGCGCGCATAGAAATTCTATGCATACATTGAAAATCTATCTCTGTCTAAGCCTCTGAATCTGACCTCTGGTACCCAGCCCAAGCAGAAAGGCAAGAGCCACGAACATTAGGATCGGAATTGGGTGATAAAGTAGCTCTTGCAGAGGTATACCTGTTGCCTGACTAGCTAGCATTTCAAGTGTAGGGTATAGCACTAGTCCGAAGAGGGCAGCAAAGAACCGGGGCTCGATCAGTTTAAGCTTGCGAATTTGTGTTCCAATACCAAGTCCCAGTAGGACGAGAATGGCGCTGAAGGATAGAAGGTAGTTCAATTTGGCTACCATCTTCCTTTGAATTAGGGTGTGTAGACTGATATAAAGATAATTGACGTGAGCAGAAGCCCCTGTAGCTATGATTAGTCCGCTATTTCTTATTTCCTAGAGTTTGGGTTTGGGATAGAAATTCTATGCCCACACACACGAAAATTGACGCATCAAGGCATGTCGCCCACTGGCGTGGGCAAGGAAGTTTCTGGATAGAGCTTATACCCAACAAACCAACACATGGCTGAAAGACAGTTTTTCGTTTTGTCGATAAGTCATCGCCATGAGCCTCAGAGTTGAGCGCTCGTTCGGTTGGTTGGGGTGGGTTTTAATCCCAGAAATAATAGTTATCTTCTGGTTGAGTTTCTTGTCAAAAGTCAAGAAATCCTTCAGGGAAGATTGGACATCACTCCCCTTCATTCTAATCACAAGTATTGGTTTTATTGTAGCAGTCTTAGATTTCATTTTTCTCCAGAATCTGAAGTTTCAGTTTTTTGGTCTTATTGGTTTAGCTTTAGTAGTAATTGGAGGGTATTTGCGGGTGAAGGCACGATTGCAGCTTAGAAAGAAAGCTGGATTTGATAATCTTGTTTCAACTTCGCGACTTCAGGTTGTTGAAGGTCATCAGTTGGTGAAGGATGGACTCTACAAACTCGTTCGTCATCCATTATACTTAGGTGAAATATTAAGAAACTTTGGTATTGTATCGATTTTTTCGAGTGGATATGGAATTCTATTAGTAATGATTGGAACAGTCTTTCTACTGCTCCGAATAAAGCTTGAAGAAGAAATGCTTGTCGAAGCATTCGGTCCAGAATACGAAGATTACAAGAGAAAAACAAAGAGGCTAATCCCTTACATCTACTGACGTGTCGTTGGTTGGTGGATAGAAATTCTATCCAAACCAAACAGCTTTCAACGCTTCGGAAAAGCTATATGGCTGAACCGAAGGCAATACTCCAGTCGGTGAATCGCCTTGTCTGAAACAGTTAAAGAGGAAAGCTTTCCAACTGCTGAAGGTGTCTTGAGTGCGCGAACGAAAGGAGGCGCATTATTGTTCCCAGGTTCTGAGGATAAAGGAACACCAATCCTTTTACCCAATGCAAGAAGTATCTGGATTGCTTGCTTTGCTTTAGGAGCTGTGTTTTGGATAATTGGGCTGGTTTTATGGGGACAGCAGGGAATTGATAAAACTGTCCTGTTTTATTACAACACTATGCGAGTTGCGAATGATCCAGTTGTCATCTTGTCGGAATGGCTCTCATCTTATGGTATGGCTGCAATCACGGTCATCTTTGTGGTTTATCTGCTAGTTTCTCAGAAGTTCAAATCTTTGGATGCACCATTATGGGTGTATTTCTATACGATATGCTCGTTTGGATTGAGTGGGATAGCAGGTGACATATTAAAAGCGATTTTAGCTCGTCCAAGACCAGCAGTTACATTCGGAAGTGAAATCCTGGCGTTGAGCCAATCTAAAGGATTTACATTGCCATCCGGACACGCAACGAAGAGCATTGCC
>Ga0315310_10002433_pt1 | contig 11620 bp, 18 predicted proteins | sample TDP5_MG_FD_203630 | JGI IMG/M metagenome (GOLD analysis project Ga0315310, IMG submission 203630) | Freshwater sediment microbial communities from Lake Towuti, South Sulawesi, Indonesia - TDP5 | ecosystem: Environmental > Aquatic > Freshwater > Lake > Sediment | place: Indonesia: South Sulawesi... | reverse complement strand
CGCAGCTTAAACTAACCCATAACTACCGAGTCAGCGATACCGGGGCGACCGCCCTAAAGCTGAGCGTGTACGCCGATGTCTTCGATGAGCTGAAACCAGTGCCATCCGGGTTCCTAATGAGCAAAACATACTATAGCTATGTATGTGGCGCTGAGAACAGCTACGAGTACATCGATATGCCTACCGACTTCCCCCTAAGAAAACTGATTCTACGCCCGTACCGTTACTACTATGAACCATGGCTGCAAATCAAAGAAATTCGCCTAGACGAAGACAATCTCAAAAGGATACCCTACGACATAACAGATCTAGAGGCGTGGCTGTACAAGAAACGCTCCAACTACCCGCTTGTACACGAGAAACTCGATACAACCTATGATGTAGGAACAACCTATCGATATGTTATGCCCACCGACTACTTCCAATACATCTATGCGGTGACTGGCGCCGTCCAAACAGGCTACCACACCGGCTATCTGAAAGGGGGACGCATTGGTTACGTGCAGGGAGCAGCGGGCCAAGAACTCCATGGAGCGGTCCTCGGCAACTACCCCCACTTCTGCATTGAGCTTCCATTCGGCAAGCCCGATCTCATCGAGGACTGGTACGACGTTACCAGAGTCGGCACCCTAACCTTACGCCTCAGAGCGGGAGCCAGCGGCACAAGCGGCAACGTCGACGTAGTGACACAACAGTTCCGCAAGGTTTAACCCCCCCCTTTTTTCTTTCAAATTCACGCTTAAGGTGGTTACATGAGATATCACGACCTAGAGAAGGCGCCTGGAAGTGCCAGCGCCAAAACCGTTTACCTACGCAGGATCCCAAAAGGTCAAGAACTACACGTGCTTTATCTTGTGGCTACCATCTACACCTCAGCTCCAGGAGACTATACCACGGCGAAATTCATCTACTTAGGCTACGAGCTTGCCGGTGTCAATTACTACCTAGAAGGCCACGACGTTCAATCGGCGAGCGGGGAAAACCCTGGCTGCGTGATCGTCAAAGACGTGGATATCCCTGAGCACGCTCGACCCTTCGCCTATTTCGAGGCCACTAGCGCAAGTCAGGTTTATGAGGTTATGATCAACGGAACCCTGGTGCCCATCAACCCAGGAAAAGAATAGGCGTGGACCATGTTCTTCGCCTGGGACATCACGCTTCCAGCGAACACACTAGCCACAAGTCCAAAGACGCAAACTCTCAAACTCAGTAAAGGCGTGATCACAAAAGTAGAGGTTAAATTTGCGCGCGGCTGTCATGGCATGGTCCAGGTTCGGCTGCTGCACCAAGAGTCTCAGCTAGTTCCGTTGAGTCGTGGTGAATGGGTTACCGGCGATGATGAGGCTGTATCCTTTCCAGAGTTTTTCGAGTTGTGGACGACTCCCTATCAACTCAAGTTTATCGGTTGCTCTCCAGGGACGACTTACGATCACGTGCTCTCTGTTCGGATCACGGTGTTGCCGAAACAAGTAGCCAGTATGATTCCAGTAATAGAACTGTTAACACGTCTCTTAGAGCGTATGGGGGTGTTGCGTTAATATGGGTGACATGCCTGACTATCACATGTACGTCGTGCCGGTTACGGTTGAGGTCCCACCTGGCAAAGAGGCGATCTCTGATATCGGCGAGTTTGACCTCACCCCTGAAGATCTCGAGGATGGAAAGCGTGGACCTCTCCTCCTAGACATTAAGGGGCGCCCCTACGTCATAATTTATGGCGTCCCCGAGATCGATCACTACAGGATCAAAGGCGTGACGCTGAAGGACCCTACGATTGCAGCCTCTCTTCCCACAAGCATTGAAAACCCGGCCATAGCCTACGACGCCGTATTGGACCTGTTTAAATGTGCTCTGTACTATAATAGTACAAAAATTGATCCTCGATCCATACGCGCACTCACCTCAGCTGACGTCGTTACTGTGGTTCAAGGTACAGCCGCGAATCTGAAGGCCACAGTTACTCAGGCTGAGAAAGATCGGACCATAACATCAGGTAACGTGACGATCCAGGAGCCTTTATCTGTCGATGATGGCGGCGGATCCTTAACCGTTGATGGTACCGTTACGGTTCAGCAGGCGACCAGAACAAGTTTGAAAACCCAAGGTGAACGAGAGGACCTGGCCATCAAATACTTCTCCAACACTTTTGGAGCTGCCGGTGATTATGAGATTTTGGCTGCGGTTGTCGGCCAGAAACACAAGATTTATGCTGTGAACTATGAGAGTAACGCGAATGTTGAGGTTGGGTTAAGAGATGGGACGAGTGCGACGTTTCGGTACGCGGTTAGAACTACTTCTGGTGTTTTTGTACAAACATGGGTTCATCCGATCGTGGGTTCTGTCTACACTGCCTTAAATCTTCGGGCTGAGGGTGCGGTGACGGTGAAGGGTTATGTCCAGTACAAAACGGAAGCCTAGAATTCGCGTCAACTGGCGGAATAACTCGATTTATGTGGATTGGCTACCGGTTAGAGTTACGTATGCGGTTGTGGTGAAAAAGTTTGTTGGCGATGGCTTCGCTGGCTGGGACCCGACTGAAACTCGTGGTCCAACAGCGCACACCATAATCGTGAGCAACTGGCTATATCCGGAGAGGGCCTACACAAGCAATGATGATCATACGATTACTTCCACTGAGGGCGCAACCACTCGCTACCATAATTATGGTTTTGAGATCGAAACAGGTGCCACCATCACACAGGTTGAGGTTGGCGTTGAAGGCTACGAGCTTGATCCCTCTTACGAGGTTTGTGATGTCCGGGTTAGTTGGGATGGCGGAGTAACCTGGGGGCCGTGGCGAGATGCCGTGTTAAATGCGACGGAATCAACCAAATGGATTGATGTGACCGCGGACACAAGCTGGACGCCTGCCAAACTGACCGATACAAATTTGAGAGTTGATCTGCGTAGCACATTGACTGCTGAAGGCTGTTTTGCATTTAACACGGAAGTGGCTATGTGGAATGATGATTTTGAGAAACCGCCAAAGTTGAAGAAGATACAGAACCTGAAAGAAGGGGATGAGATTATCGGTTGGGATCCGATCCGGCGAGACTTTGTAAAGGCGAAAGTGACAAGTCTTACTGAGCACAAGGGTGACTTTGAAATCCACCACATAATCTGTCGGATCCCTGACGACCTGTTTGAATGGGCGAAAAAGCGGGCGCCAGACCGGGTTAAGCATGGTCCCTATAAAGACATCGCTGTGACCGGTAACCATCCGGTTATGACGGTTAATCGTGGTGAGGTTGAGGCCAGGGATTTACGTGTTGGTGTAGATTATTTGTGGGGTTGTTTTGGTCCTGAGCATAAGATTCAGCCGATATTGATCGAGGAGATAAAGTATTTCTGGGTGAAGCGGGTTTATGATCTTCAGTGTACGTCAAAGTTTTGGTTTAAACACTACATGATGTTGGTAGAGGTCAAATGACTGTTAAGCTGTTTCCTTTCTGGTGGCTGAAACCGACCCCATGGTGGCCAAGGATGTTGACTCTTCTCTTCAGCGAGGAGTGGAATTTTGGGCCGCCCTCAGTATATCCTCTTCGCCATAGTGAGAACTGGACTTATCCAGAACCTCCGACCTTAACGCTTCTACACAGTGAGGCTTGGAGTAATTGATGTATAAAAATCCCCTTCAAGAGAAACTTAGAAGGTTAGATTCAGAACTGAGAAAGAACATGGTGTGCCTGAGACCTCTTCATCATTCGACTGGCGACTGGGATTACAGTAACACAAATTGGGAGCTTTCCACCGTTGCATATGTTAGTGCTCCATCTTCCTTCAGTCCCCTCTCCACGACTAGCCCTCCTCTCGTTTTAGTAAAAACAACAACTGTTCCAATAGCAAACGTGAAGGAAGGACGTTTAGAAACATATTTTAGAGGAAACACCAGAGCCGCCCCCTACTACCTATGTGACCCTTTAAGATTCCTTTTCCGATATCAAGACTCTTCTAACTATTACCTAGTAGTCAAATACAAAGAAACGGGAGCCCTGAGGCTCTTTAGAAAACTGGAGGGGATCGAGACGATTCTAAAATCCTACACGACCTTTGACTGGACGTTGGATACATGGCACAGAATACGTATAACATGGTGGAATGATTACGTTGGTTTGGTCGTTAGAGTTGAAAGATATGTTGTTGACACATGGGAGAGTCTGGGTGACGGCTACGACGCTCAAAACTGTTGGAAGGATACAGGTGGCCGTGTAGGCTTTCAACACGTTTTTGCTTCGACTCCTATCTCACCAAACTTCATTGACGATACGAAGATCTATGGAATTGGGTAAACTCTTATTTGCGACGTACCCTCTAGAATGTAGCGGTGAAAATTTGGATCTACAAATCAATCCATTTAGCACCAACAACCCTATGACTTATGAGGACGCTGCTTTCGTTGCCTCTATCGTCGCCTTTGTTATCTGGGTCCTCACCTTTTTCGCTGACGCCCAGTACATCATCGTCGTCGCTGATCCTGGCGCCTGGTGTTTTGAGGCCATAAAAACCTACGCTGTTTCCTGGGCTGGAACCTTCATCTCTCTCGCCGGCCTCGAGCAGCTGGTGAAAAGGGGAAAATTTGAATGAGTGCTCCTAAATTTCCTGAGGCGCCAGGCGCCTGGGAATCCAGGGCGTTCTTCGCTGCGATGCTAGCTGCTTGTAAGGGAGATGATAAAAAAGCGGGAGATATCCTTCGTGAAATTGCCGAGAGCATGTCAAAGGACGTTATGAAAAAAGGTGTTGAACATGGCGGTGGAAGAGAAGCCGGCGGCTGAAGAGGTCCAGGTTCGCCGTAGTAGGATCGCGCTTCCTACAACCGAAGGCGAACCCCAAGCTACAATCTACGTTACATACACGGTCAAAGGGCTCACCCCCGGCCTTATTACTATCCCTGAGAAAGAGTGGAGCGCGGAGCGTGAGGCTGAACTTATCCGCGATGATATCAAAAAGAGACGTGAGACTGGACCCACAACCATTAGGCTTTAACCATGTCTCAGCCCGCGTTGATTCATCACAGTGGCTGGCCTTGGCCGCTGGATGCTGTTCAGAACTGGTTTGAGAGTCTCTGGGATCAGATTAACAATTGGATCTCTAGTGCTGTTTCTGGGATCACCGGGTTTATTACTACGAGCTTACAGGCTGTCTCCGGGTGGATCTCTGGCGCCATTGAAACGTTGAAGAGCTGGGTAACGTCCGCCGTAAGCGTGGTTTCTGACTGGATCGGCAACGTGGCCACGTGGATCTCCGGCGCGATCGCTACTATCTGCACCTTCATAAGTAATTCTATCGGCACGATCTCAACCTGGATCAGCGCCGGCGTAGGCTGGCTCTGGGATCAAGTCCGACCGCTCCTGGTCACGATAACGACGGCCCTCACAGACTTCGCTACCTGGCTGGGTAAAACAGTGAGCGACGTCGGCGGCTGGCTTGTCGGTGTCATTTGGGGCTGGATCGACGGAGCCCTACGCTGGGCCACAGACACCTTTCTTTGGCTGCGCAACGAAATAACGGCGGGTTTTGGCTGGATCGTCGCGTCTGTGAGCGCTGCTTTCAGTGAGACTCTTCATAACCTTATGGGGGGGATCGGCGCGGTTTTGGGACCTATCACTGACGCTGTTTCTGATTTTGTCGCTCTGCTGAGAGGTTTCACTACGGCGGTCGATGCGGGTGGCGTGTTTGCTGATCTTCAGAGTCTTGGAGCGCCTTTAATCGATGCTTTGAACAAGTTGTTTGTTGCTCATTCGCCGCGTGAACCTGGTGAGGCGTTTAACCTGGCCATGGAGCACCTGACGGTTGCGAATGTTGGATACTGGGCGATCTCTCTCGCTAACATCGTCACGGAGCTTGTGACTGGTGGTCAGTTAGACATTTCGACGTCGCAGCTGTTGAGCACGCCTACAAACCGGGCTGCCTGGGACCTAGCCGGTAAAATCTATAGTATTGGTGCCGAGAAGTCGCTGCTGATCCCATACGAGTATTATATGAATCGTGCCTTTACTCCGTTGTTCCCTCCGGTTGTGGACCTCATCAGGTTTGTTGTGCGCGAGGTTATTACTCCTGGGCGGTTCCAGGAGATTATGCCTTTTCTCGGGTTCTCTGTGGAGTGGGCTAATGCTTATTGGGATGCTCATTGGGTGCTCCCTTCGCCTAGGGATCTGTATGACGCTTTTCACCGCGGCATCATCTCCGGTGCCGAGCTGGATAAATACATTGTGTGGCACGACTACGCTCCAGAGCCGCGTCCAGGCATCGCTAAAAGTGACGTTGAGATCATGCGTGGAGTCATTAAAACTCTGATCCCACGTGTAGATCTTCGTTACGCCTGGGAGATGGGTCTCTTAACTGATGAAGAGCTCGAGGAGTGGTACGGCCGCTTAGGATATGAAGAGGACGCGCCTCTCATGACTGCCATTCAAAAAGTCCGGTCCCTAACTGAAGAGATCCACAAACTTCGCGACGAATACATTAGAAGCTACATTGACGGTTTCATTCTTGAGGACACTCTCAAGGCAAATCTCGAGGCCATAGGGATCGGTCCGCTGCGAGTTGATTATTATGTCGCGTATGCGTCCAGGCGTCGAGAACGTGAGCTTCAAATGGACCTCATAGATCTGTACGAGGATGGATACCAAAAGGACCTCATTACCGAAGAGGAATTGAGGGACCATTTGAGCGAGATCTTGGCTGTTCCGGAAGTGGTAGATCTACGAGTGGAGAAGGCCTACACTAACAAGTATAAGAGACCGGCACCGCCAAAACCGGTGACTGAAACTAAAGCTGAGGGTGAGGTGCGAAAGTACCGGGTGAGTTACGCCCTTCAGCTCTACCGGCGCTATGCCATTGAAAAACTCGAGTTTGTAACTATGCTGATTGAGGCCGGTGTGGATCCTGACGTCGCCGCTGCTCGCGGTGACTATGAGGAATTGAAAAGGCCGACGCCGAAGCCCAGCCCTGAAGAGATCGCACGTAATAAAGAACTGGCCCAAGTTCAAACCCTGGCTGCACGTACGGCCTTAGAAGAGTTCCGTCGCTACATCCTGGATCGTGACGAGCTTGAGAGCCGACTTATAGAGGCTGGGTTAACTGAGGCCTTGGCCTCTGCCACGGTGCAGCTCGAGGATATCCGTCGGCCGCCGCCGCCGATTCCGCCGGAAGAGATTGAGCGGCGTCGTGTAGAGTCTGAGGTTAAGAGGTTGACAGGGCTGGCGTTGGCTGCGGAGTATCGTAGGTACGCATTAGAAAAGGAAGATCTTATCGCTGGCTTGATCGCTGCGGGTTTTGATCCTGCTGAAGCATCCGCCCGAGCTGACTATGAAGAGGCTAGGCGCCCAGTTCCAAAGCCCCCAGCTGAAGAGGTTGAAAAAACCCGGGAAGCTCGTAGGATCGCCAAATTGGCTGAGAGTGAAGCCTTAACCTTATTCCGCGCCGAAGCTATAACAAGTGAGGAGCTGGCTGAGAGGTTGAGGGCCCTAGAATACTCTGAGGACCTGATCGCCGCCATGGTCCAGTTTGAGGAGATCAAACTCGCGTTGAAAAAACTAGAATAAGGGGAGGTGACAAATCCATGGAAGAGGAGGAGGAAGAAGAAAAGGAAGAAAGCGAAGATGAGGGTTGATTGTGGCTGAAAAGAAGGCTGAAAAAACCGCGGAAGAAGACGCGCTGCTCCTAGCTAAAGTGTTAAGGCGCGGTGAGAAAGGCCAGGGTTAGATCTAACGCCCTCCCCTATGTTTCCACTGGATCCGTATGATGAACCCTAGGCGCACTCCTTCTCTCTTGTGCCTGTACCTTGGTGTATTAAAAGCGCCTTCTGACTGATCCAGTAAACAAACAACACACATATACACCTCGCACCCAGGTCCCGGGTTCAAATCCCGCCGGAAAAGGCTCGCGCAAGCAATATATATCCAAAAATATCAAAAATCAAAAGAAAGGAAGAGAGAAAATCATCCGTAGAGGTATTCGACGACTCTCTCGTAGGATCTGGTTGTTTGCCATTTCACGCCGTCCAGGGCGATCATCTTTGCCAGGTGTAGTTCCTTAATGTATGTCGCGCCTGTCTTGTTGGTGAGGCCGAACTTTACTGTGCAGAATCCGAGGATCTCGCTTGTTGTGGCGCCCTTATTGGTAACTATGTAGGCGAGTAGATCTAACAGGCGTTTCTTTCGTCGGTCGGCGCCGTCAATAACCCTGGGCTCTTCAGTCATTCTCTTCGCAGCCTCCGGATTCTTTCCCTGCATAGCGCGACCATGCCTGGGCTCTTGCAGTTTTTATCCTTGTAGCTGCAATCGCCAGCGAATTCGCAGAGAGGGCTCACGGTCGTCATACCCTCCGTCCTTCGGGTTTGTTTGCGATCGCCAGCAAATAGGCTATCTCGTCATATTCCTGTTTGAAGGCTCTGATTATCCATCTCTTCGCTGCTTTCGGCACGGTCTCCGACATGAGCAGCGGCGCTAGGTTCAGAGCCAATTTAAAACGTACAGTATGTTTAAGGTCCTTCATCGCTCTACACCTGATCAGAGTGTGAGCTAGAATACGTGAGCTCTGGACATATAACTTTTCTGTCTAACGTCTTTTATAGGTTTTTCAAAAAAAATGGGGGGTTTTAAGGGCTAGGGGCCTGCTGCATAAAAGAGAATGGAGCTAAGAAATGACTTCTCTTCAATTTGGCTAGGCCCTAGCCTTTCTCACCCAGGCTGCGGATCCTCTCATGTACGTCACCTCTCAAGGCCTAGAGCTCTACGGGCTCGACCTCGCGGCCCCGGTAGAGGTGTACACGTGTGCTAAATCGTCGGGCTAGGTGGTAAACTGCTGTGGCCAGATCCTGATCCTTAGTTATTAATACACTCATAGTGCTCATGCGGCCATGCAGCCCCAGGTCCCTCCGCAGCCTTTTTAGGGCGCGGTAGAAGCCGAAGCGCATAGGTCCAACCGGGAGGTCCCAGTCCACGATAAACACCGTCTCCTTCTCAAGCCCACGTGTGCGCTCCTCTGTCATGGTCGTCGCCTCAGTCACCTTCTAGGTAGAGGTCCATCATTCGCCTGGCCTTCTCCGGTTCGACACCTCGAGCTATGAGGCCAAAATATACTAGGATCCTGGCCTTCCAGAGCGCGCGGTTGTAAGGTTGTCCCTCGCAGATTTTTTTAAGCGTCTCTGTCATGTACTCCTCAAACTTCATTTTCTTCCCCTCTTCTCCTCGGCTTGTTGTTTCGCCTTTTGGTAGGCTTCCTCGGCTTGTTGTGTCGCCTTTTGGTAGGCTTCCCAGGCTGGTTGTATCGCCTTTTTGTAGGCTTCCCCGGCTTGTTGTATCGCCTTTTGGTAGGCTTCCTCGGCTGGTTGTGTCGCCTTTTGGTAGGCTTCCTCGGCTGGTTGTTTCGCCTTTTTGTAGGCTTCCCAGGCTGGTTGTATCGCCTTTTGGTAGGCTTCCCAGGCTTGTTGTTTCGCCTTTTGGTAGGCTTCCCAGGCTGGTTGTATCGCCTTTTGGTAGGCTTCCCAGGCTTGTTGTGTCGCCTTTTGGTAGGCTTCCTCGGCTTGTTGTATCGCCTTTTTGTAGGCTTCCCAGGCTTGTTGTTTCGCCTTTTGGTAGGCTTCCTCGGCTGGTTGTATCGCCTTTTTGTAGGCTTCCTCGGCTTGTTGTATCGCCTTTTTGTAGGCTTCCTCGGCTGGTTGTTTCGCCGTCTTCTTTCTCCCCACTCTCTCAGCCCCCTAGGAACATCAGATATCCCCAGATCGTCACCGCCGCAAACCAGGCAGCCAGGGCCACTAGGCCTATGGCCACTTTCACCTTATTCACTTTCATTCACCTCTCTGCCTTTAGGCTCTTACTCGCGCGCGGCGTACCTCCGCAAGCTCCACCCGGATCTCATCGCCACTCTCTAGTTCAAACGCGTCCCTTACACTCTTCGGGACCCGTAAATGTAATCCGTCGCCGCACTTCGCGAGCTTCCAAATGGCACGCACGTCCATTTTTTCCCAGTCGTTTCGCATATATCACACCTATATTAACTATGTATGCCAACCTTATTAAACGTTGTTGTACAATATATGAAACCTAAGAAAAAAGGTTAAGTTGCTATTTTTAAGTGGTTTCCTCTAGGTGTTTTTTCAGAAAAGTTATAGGCTCCCTGGGAGCCCATGGATGACCCAACCCTAAACGTTATATTCTGTCGGCCCTACAAATTTTGTCCAGGAGAAAAATATGGCTGAGTTAAAAACTATCTCTCTCGAATCGATCAGGATCCCTGAGATCCGAGTGTCGAGCATTCTTGACGAGGAGCAGCAGGCCCTCATGCAAAGCACCACGAAAGAGATCGGCCTAGTTCAGGACATCGTGGTTCGGGACCTGGGCGCTGAAGGCTACGAGCTCGTAGCAGGCAAGAGTCGCCTTCAGGAGATCAAGACTCTAGGGTTTAAAGAGTACCAGGTTAAGGTGATCGGTGCCGACGAGAAACTAGCGCTGATTATGAACATCGTGGAAAACGTGGCCAGAGGATCCTACGACTACATCAGCGTGGCTCAGTCGATTCGGAAGCTCCGGTCTCTAGGGAGCACGCCTGAAGAGCTCGAGAGGATCTTTCCCTGGCAGCGGCGTTGGATCCAGTTTATCGAGGATCTCCAGGACCTCCCCGAAGACGTCGTTCAGGCAGTCCGCGCTAAGAAGCTCACGCCTACCCATGTGCAGCTGGCTCTGAACCTGACCACTCCTTACGAGGTTCATTCTGGGCTGCGAAGCGCTATAACCCACGCCTGGGACACCGGGACCTTCAAGATCTACGTGCAGAATCGCCTCGAAGAAATTTTAAGGGCTAAGAAGAAGGCCGAGACGCTCGGTGTAGCGCCGGAGATCCCGCCACCCGCGCCAGAGCTGCTCGTTCAGTATGGTCAGTGTTTACTCTGTGGTTATCAAAAACCCAGGGAGCAGATCACGACTCAGATGGTCTGTGAGGGCTGCCGAGATCTAGCGAAGTACATAACTGGCCAGTTGGGGCCGCCTGAAGAGGCGATCCAGGAAGTGTACGCCGCGCTCAAAGCCTACTTTGGAATGCGCCAGGCCGCTACCAGTCCGGGACCCGGACCTATAAAGGAACCCTCTCAAGGGTGAACCTGGCTCTAGGCGCCTCTCCGTACTTTGTTATCACGTACCAGTAGTTCTCGAATCCGCGCTCCATGAGCATAGGTAGCATCTGAGCCTGAAGTGTCTTGCTGGTTATGTCATAGTACGGCGGCGGATACGGCTTCACACCAGGATAGAGGTGTACCCTTAAAACTGAAATTTCTTTTTCTGCTGGTGCTCCTGGGTACCCAGGATGGATTATCATGGAGCCCTGTTCCCAGCTGACCACCCTCAGGCGTACACTCCCTCGGTCTGGAAGATCCAGGATCTCATACGGTCCCAGTAAACGTCTCAACTCAACAGCCATATTATCTCTCCACCCAATTACTTCGTCGACGTTGGATTACAGCATATGGAACAGATTTAATATTTGCTTTGTTAGGTTGGAAACAGCATCTTCTACAAGCGTAGCTGTTCCATGCCTCTTCCTTATGCCTACAGGTTAAACAATGTTTCATAACCCTACCCATATCCCTACGTCACGACTCCCTCATCCCCTCTCCCCTGAAATT
>Ga0315310_10002432_pt1 | contig 11620 bp, 15 predicted proteins | sample TDP5_MG_FD_203630 | JGI IMG/M metagenome (GOLD analysis project Ga0315310, IMG submission 203630) | Freshwater sediment microbial communities from Lake Towuti, South Sulawesi, Indonesia - TDP5 | ecosystem: Environmental > Aquatic > Freshwater > Lake > Sediment | place: Indonesia: South Sulawesi... | reverse complement strand
TTTTTATAGTACGTGAGTTCGAGTTTCGATCCTTTTCCCTCTGGATCCTGTAGAAATGCGATTTCGGCGTCGTTTTGCGGTATCTCTCGTCGGCTTATGAGTTTGAGTCCCATTAGTTCGGTGTAGAAGGTGATTGATCGGTTCATGTTGCTGGTTCGGATGCTGGTGTGGACGAACATGGTTGGGTTTCACCTGATTTTGGTATGCGTTGTTGCTTTATAGAAGTAATGGTGTATGTTGTGGAATACTGCGCACGTTTACTTAGTTGTACTTCATAAATCCTATAATCTTACTGTTAATGATGCCTAGAACATGGACGCCGCATTGATCATTTTTCTGGTGCTTTTTTTCACTTTTGGAGCGCCTCTCATCTTTGTTACGATCTTTTTTTTGAGAGTGCACAAGCCTTTGGAGGAGGCTAAGATAAAGACGCCTCGGGAAGTGATTGTTAAAGAGGTTGTGATGATTCCCTGCGTCTATTGTGGTGGACTGATGCCGACAACATCGACATACTGCCCACACTGTCAGGCGCCGAGAAAAACGTGATGAGATTAATTCTGAAACAAGCCGCGCCCTGCCTTGGTTGCTTGTACATGAATGAGCGCCGAGTATACGCTATTTCTTAACTAGTGATTTCAGTGTGTCCCTGAGTTTTTTCCTCGTTTCCCATTGTTCGGCGAATTCCTCGTCGGTCATTGTGAGGGTGTCAACGTAGTCTTTGATCTGCGATTGCGTGATCCAGTCTAGGTCTGGCATTTCGAATATTTTGTCTTCAATTCTCTCTGCTTCTGTGCAGCACTGTTCAAGTTTTGCTTGCATGTCTATTAGTTGGGAGATCTTTTTCTCGTTGTGTTCTAGGTCGAACCCGAGTTTCTTTAGAGTATTCAGTATTGTTGTCATTTGTTGCTTGCCGCGTTCTTTGTTGCGGAACGTTTGATAAGCTACCTTTCCGTGGCTAAGGTAGAAGGTTTCTGCAGTTGCTCTGTAGTAGCTTTCTATGAGGTGGCCGAGGCGTTCCTCTCGGGTTACCTCTATCATTTTGGCGTCTTGGAGTTTCTTTATGTGGTGATAGATGGCTTGTGGTGTGACGTTAAGTTCGGAAGCTATTTGGCTTACCGTCATTTCTTTGACTCGCAGTAGGTAGATTATCTTACGTCTGGTTTCGTCCGCTAATAGCTGGAATGCTTGTGGATCTCTTATAACCATCATGTACTTCATTTGTCTTTTACCCAATAAAGGATAGGCTTTCATGGTATATATGCGTTTTGTTTAGAATGGGTCTGCCTACGTATGTAAACGGAAGCTTTATAAAGCAAGCTAAAGCTTACTATTAAAACGAGGGTTTAATTAGGAAAGAGGTGATTGAAATGGTGTGTAGACATGATGTGAGGGACGTGAAGCCTAGTGTCTTGGGCAGAGTCTTGGGGAGACTTAGATTGTTCCGCGGTTCAGGCGATGATCATGCTGTCTGCGCGTCCACTGCTGCACAGACATCTGCAGATTATGGGCAGGTAGAGTTCACGAGAAACCACGCGTTGGAAGTTGAGTTGGCAGAGGCGTGGGCTGTTGCGCAGTGGCAAAATTCCAGAAGATGGATGATGTAGGCTGCGGGACAATCAGCGTCCCTTCTTTTCTTGATCCAATGTGTATTGTAGAGAATTTTTGGGCAGGTTTGGATGAAGGCATAGACTGTTCCGTTGTTGAATGTTGTCTTTGCTTTGCCTGGCCTGGAGCTAGCAACCATGTGCGTGTTAATGACAAATTGCTCCTAGATGGGCATGACCATTGAAGGCCTTCTTCTACTGGATCTTGACGTCAAATAGGGCTTATTGTTATCGTGATCGGTTGCATGCTGCCGTACAATCGTGGATTAGATGAGCTTGGGTTCGTCTTCAGTAGAAACTAGGCGTATATGTACAGTTGTTTGCTGAAAGTTTCAAGCTCGTTCTTTGATATCCACTTTTCATTCTCCAACTCCTGCAATCCTCTTTTAACGCTTATTCGTAACTCTCTTGTTCGCAAAACGCTGTCTTGGATTCCTGCCTCGGTTACCTCTTTTTCAAACATGGGGTTTTTTTGGAGTAGTGTTACGAGCTGATTGAGGAACACTGTCAAGGCTTTTGAACGGGGCTCAAGGAAAGTTTTCATTTTTGCGGCACCTAAGGCTCCCTTCATTTTTGTCATGATTCCTATGTCGCCCATGATGGATGGGGGATACACCGCATACCTTCGCTTCCCCTCCATTTCGTAGCGAGCGAGGTAGAAGGGCAGGTATACTAGCGCATATGTTCTTTCTTTTCTCGCCGTACTTATTCTGTCAAACCCATTTAAGGCTGCTTTTTTTGATTTTGCCATTTCATTCAGTTGATTTATGATCAGGGAGGTAGCATTCTCCAGCGATGTTGTCTCCTGTCGCTTCGTCTCGATTTCGGCTTCCCTTGAAGCCTCAAGCTCTCTAAGAGTTTTCGCGGCTTTCTCCATGTAGGTTTCGCACTCCATCCTCTGCTGCGATATTCTAAGTTCTTTGGCAGTTTCAAGGCTCTTTATGTTTCTGTCTGTGTCTTTGACGTTTTTCTCAAGAGTTGGCAGCTTTTTCTTGATTCTCTTAAGCCTCTGGGTCCATTGGATCTCTGTTCTTTTTTTCTTGCGCCGCTTGAAAGATTTTATTTTTACTTCACAACGACGGATTTCAGCTTTTAGACGTCTCTGCATTTTTTCATTCTTAGCTCGGTCCTTGCTAAGAAATTGAAGACGTCTCTCGAATTGTCTGGATATCCTCTTGATTTTTTTGCCATACTTCTCTTGGATTTGCTGTATTTTTCTTGTTACTGCAGGCTTAACCTTCTCAATTTGCATGTCAAACTTCATTCGAACATCATTGATCTCTTCGCGGATTGCTCTTGTCTTTTCTCTGGTTGTCATGCTGAGCAAGGTCATGCTTGCGTTTATGTTTTCTACGTCCTGGTCTATTTTTGCCCTTAGATCTAATAGCTCTTCGAGAGAAGCTGAGATTTCGGTTTCGCTAATGATGGGAGACAAAATCGCTTTAGAAATTAACGGTTCTTCAACCTTCTCCAACTTTGAAAGATAGACTGAAAAATCTTGTATGAAGTCTGGAGATGCAATGAGACCTTCTATGGTCTTTTCCCCTTTGGCAGCGAAGTTTTCGAAGTAATTGGCATTTCGGAAAAGTGCGGCTGAATAGGCTTCAGATGTCTTAGCGTTTCCTTTTATGTCTCTGTTGAAGGCTGTCGTATCTGGCACTGTGTCATAAGACAGCGTGTGTGCTGTAGCACCAAGTCCGTCAAAGAGTAAGGTTCCTCCATTCCAAGGAACTAACCATATGGGATAGCAGGCTTCAGCTATGAAAACCAGCTTCTCGTCTGGCTTCTTCAAAATACGGCCTTCGCCCTTTTCTCTGTTCGACTCGGCTAGGTAGAGGATGGCAGCCATCTCCATGTCTTTTGTGAAATCTTTGATTCGATCCTGTGCAGAAGTGGCAAAAGGCAGGATGAACTTCGGCTTTGATCTTCTATCTACATAATCAGTCATTGATCATTCTCCCACCAAGGATTCTGAAGTTTGAAATGTTAATAATTATGAAGAGAGAATCAAAATTCTCGATATACTTGAATGTACGCGCAGGTTATGCGCGTAAGGGGCCAGATGAATTAGTTAGTGTGTCTCTGTTCCTTAGGGTTTGCGGGTTTCGAGTTCTGCAATGGCTTTTGGCAGCATGGCTAGTGAGTGTATTGTTTTGTCTGGTGCTGTGGGCGTTGCGGTTAGGGTGCCGAGGTTTTTTGAGCGTGACACGAGTGATGTTGGATCGTTTTCGGCCTGTCTGTCGCGTCCTTCCGGAGTTAGTAGGCGTATGGCTTTGAATCCTGCGTTTTTCGCGCCCCACACGTCGGCTTTCAGGTTGTCGCCTACGTGAACGGTTTCTTGTTGTTTTGTTCCTAGTTTTCCTGCCGTTAGATTGAATATTTCTGGGTCGGGTTTGCGGATTCCTACCTCATCTGAGAATGTCATTGTGTCAAAGAATTGGGCTATGCCCTGTTGTTGCAGGAATTTCCTCAGGCCGAATCCTGGTGTTAGGCCTGTGTTGCATATGAGTCCTATGCGTTTGTTCTTGTCCCTGAGCCTTTGTAGGGTTTCAACTGCACCCGGGTTCAGGTATGGTGGTATCTCGAAGAGCGAAGAGATGTAGGCGTCGCTTAGTTCTCGAATCCATTCTTCTTTGAGTTTGACCTTGCCTCCCGACGCAAACTTGACGACGCAGTGAAGCTGGTCTAAGTGTGTGATGTCCTTGTTTTGGTCCCAGATTTTCAGGAGCGTGTTGATGGTTTCGTTCACGGCTGCGTCTACTTGATCTGGAGAGACGTTCAGTCCGAGCTTGTTTAGGGCTTTGGCGACGTTCTGGCAACGAGTGGTTGAGCGCATGGTGCTGGCTCCGTCGCTCTCAAAGATTAGGGTCTCCCAAAGGTCAAACGTAACAGCCTTCAAGCCTGTGGTATCTGCGCCCAACACCAAGTCCTCGACTTGAGGAGTTATAGGGAATGTTTTTCCTTGAGTTTTAATGTTGTGGCGGTGTATCTGTCTAATGAGGATAGAGTATTGCGTAGGCTTTGTGCATCAGGTTCTTGTTCTGCATCGTGAGTATTTGGAACCCAGAAACGCGAGAGAGAGGTACGGCTTCCATTTCAGGCGATCTTCTTATATTTTGAGAGACTGCTGCAATATTTGAGGTTGATGATTGTGCTCTTGAGGCGTAGGAAGCGTTTGGAGGTGGATTTGGGCGGGTTGGAGACGGATCAGAGGGAGTTGTTGTCTGATTTTCTGCGTTCCAGCCTTGGTGTTGATGTTGTTTTGAGTGGTGGTAAGGTATCCGTTGATTCTGGGCATGTGTCGCCGGAGGAGTTGAGGAGGTTGGTGAACAAGTTTGTGTATCATAGGAATTTGAATCGTAGGCTTTGGGTTGCTTTGGATGGTAGTACCGTTAGGATTCATCCGTTTGAGAAGGCTAAGAAGCGTGAGAAGCGTAAGAGGGAGACGACTCCGCCTCGAACGGTCACGCATGGTTGGTAGTGGCTGACGGTTTCTGGTTAGGATCGTGAAATATGCAGAAAGAAGGCTGCATTAGCGTTTCTTGACTGCGCGTTTGTTGACTGTGAATGTTGATTTTTGATTCATAACCTATTTTTTGTGAAGAGAATTAGGGTCTGTTTTCGTGGAGAAGTTGAGCGAGGCTATTGAGCAACTTAAGCGTAAGGTGGCCAGCCTCAGGGAAGAATCTGAGGAGCTTGAGAGTTTCCGAAGGGACATTGACTGGCTCAAAACGTTGCGAAAAAAGCGCGTCAGAAACGGGTTCGATTAGGCGACTTGGTCTCTGGGTTGTGGCAGTGTAGAAGTTGTTGTTGACTCCGATAGGTTTGCCACAACAACTTTAATGTTGAATGTAAGGGGCTGTGACTGTGTGGACGTCGTCGTCAAACTGCGCTGTAGTGACATCAACGAGGTTGGTTGTTGTCGCCGTGGCTGTGAAGGTGTGTGTCATTAACTCCTGCTAGATAACAGTAATAATTACGTGCTAGCGCTGATGGCTTGGGGGCTGAGAAATGTGTGCGTGTCGAGCTTGAAGCTTGAACGCTGTGTGAGTGTTGATGATGAATTGTTGCTCTAGTGTCATCATCTTGTAGGGCATGATTATCGTACAATTGTAAATGAGACGCGTGCACGTGTAGTCGAAATCAGTGTTTGTATTCAGGATTTTGGGTTAAGAACTCATAAGTATTCCTCAGTTCTGAAAGAGCGTTGTGGTAAAGATGAAAAGCAAGCATGTTTTTGCGCTGATGGCTTTGATCTTAGGGATCGTTGGCGGCGTTCTTTTGTGCAAGGGTGCCATTGACTTGGCGTCGAAACTCGTGGAGGGAAGTAGACGCATCGGTTTTGAATCACCTGTGCTGGTTGGAATAGGCTTCGTAGCGATCATTGCTAGCGTGATGCTTTGGAAGGGAAGCTATTTGGCAGGGGGAGTGATAAACATGGTTCTGGGGATAGTGGCTGTTTTCTACGGGAAAGACGCTGAAGGCATAATGGTCTTGATTAGCGGTGTCTTGGGTGTTGTGGCACCGAAAATGAAAGATTAGCACCATCTCCCTCATTAAGTGCGGGTCTCGTTTGTTTGCTTTTGGCTGTTGTTCTAAAGTGTAGAATAATAAGTTGGTGCAAGTTCCTTTTGTCATGTGGTTGTTTATGGGGTTTTTCAGGTTGCCAGTTGTTCTGACGGCTTTTGCAGGCGTCTGCGGAGGTTTGCTTCTCACGCTGCTCTCTGGACTCTTTGTTGTGAAGCCGTTGGTTATGGATGCTGAGATAATTTATTTCGGATTTCCTTTTGCGTGGTTTCAGGCTGGCAGAGGAGGGCTCTTTTACATTGGGCCTTGGCACTGCTACTTCGTCTGGCAGAGTTTTGTCGCTGACTTCGTAATGTATGGGCTGTTGATCAGTGGAGTCGTCTGGTTCTGCTTCGCAAGAACCAAGCGTGGAAGCTAAGCTTTTTTTGTGGTTTTGCGTAACGTTTGTTAGGAGTTAGTGTGGGCTGGGGATGGCTTTGTTGATTAGGGATTTTGAGGTTGGAGACGCCGATGCGGTTGTTGAGATTTTGAAGGTGAACAATCAGTATGGGTTTCCTGAGGTGGATGGTCCGGAGGCTATGTGTAGGGTTAAGGCGTGCGGTGCTGCCGTGTTTCTTGTGTATGAGGCGGATGGGAAGGTTGTGGGGTGTGTGAGGGGCAATTACGACGGTTCGAGGGCGATGATTCATGAGATTTCCGTTCATCCCGTGTACCAGAGGCGGGGCGTTGGAACAGCGCTCGTTAGAGAGATAGTGAAGAGATTTCGGGAAAAAGGGGCTCCCACAGTGTCAGCAACGGTCATTGAGGGGAGTCTGGGGTTCTGGCAGAAAGTAGGGTTCAGAAAAACAGGGGCTTTCCTCGTGGGCAATTGGTGATGCGCTGGCTCATCGATTGTGAATATTGACTGGCTTAAAACGTTGCAGAAGAAGCTTGCCGAGGAGAGAGGGGTTTGACTAAGCTTTTGGTGCAATCGTGATGCTGCATTGCGACTGTGGCAACGTGCGGGAAAAGAAATTCCGGAAGAAGAAGGCAACTTTTCCCTTTAGCCTTCTTCTACCAGTTTGCGGCTGTGGACGAGTCAAAGTTGTTGTTATCTCTACAGTTACATTGTCACAACAACAACTTCTTGAATGTTGGAAGCGGGTTTCAGTTCAGATGTTGTTAACTTCTGCTTAGAAATAGTAATAATAACTTCTTCCATGTTGGCTGACGTTTGAACGGAAGTGGTAGGTGTGGATGGCTGAGGATTTACCTATCAGCGCGCTAGTTTTCTGCACAGAATTTCTATCCCAAACCCAAACATAGAATTTCTATGCACACACGCATAAGCTAAATATCCTTGTGATGAAAACCTGCTTGTGTGGTTTAGTTGCGCTCTTCAAAGAGAATTGAGATGACACCGATAGGTTTCGTCAAGCGGCTTTCGTCTAGTGATGATGAAGGGATAGAAATCTTCTGTCAAAGTTAGTTATAGACGACGACTTCGCAGAAGGGTTGGATGGCATTGAAGAGTGGTCACACATTCACGTTATATTTTGGATGAACAGAATCTCGGAAAAAGAAAAAACCTTAGTTCACCCCAAAGGTAATGTGGGAATATTCGCAACAAGGGCTCCGATTCGTCCCAACCAAATTGGCTTGACCTTGGTGAAACTTGTAAAACGTGAAGGAAATGTCCTCTGGGTGCGCGGACTTGATGCTCTTGACAACACACCTGTTCTGGATATCAAGCCGTATCCTGACTGGGAGAAAGGTCAGTGCATTGTCATAACTGATTTCAAGACTCCAAGTTGGTTGATGGAACTCAATAGGTAGGTAGGTTGGTTCGATAGATGCGCGCCCGCAGCAAGTGAGTCAATAGAAGATTGTTTCACAAGTTATATACGCAAAGTATAACGAAACAGAACTCTTGCACTCTTTTTGGGAGTAGTGAGAGAAGGGAGGTGAAGACATAGTGTATGAAAAAAAGAGAGCCTCTATAATACTGGTTGCCATAATCGGATTGAGTGTGTTCGTAGGATTAGCCTCAGCAGCAAGTGGAAATCCTTCAATCGCAGGAATTTTCGAAATTCTGCTCCGAGTTGACAATAAACTTGATAGCGTGCTCGTGCTAGTTGATAACGCTACTCGCTCGCTGGATACCGTTCCAACGCTTCTTGGATCCTACAGTGGCCATTTTGTTTCTACGTCCGCTGGCGATGGCGTCATAAGCGGCGCGGAAATCACGTCAGATAAACCAGCCATTTTTACAGTGACGGTGAGTCTCTCAGGATATAAAGATGCAGCTGATGAGGTCTGGTTAGCTCAGGCACCTAACAAATGGTTCTGGTCTACAGCGGCAGGTCTGGTACTCAAGGGAGATAATGATGATATGACATTTACGGTGGCTGGATACGGCGTTGGCTTGACTTACCGGGATTTTTCACCTGCTAACTTGGAAGTAGTATACTGCATAATAGTGCAGGGCGACAGAGACACGGTAGTTAAAGTGGGAGAATGGACACCCTAACTAGCTGATACAGATTGTCATCTGGAACTTTGACATACACACGGCGCGCGCTAGCCGATATTTCGACATAGACGTGTACTGCATACTATAACCAGAAGCCTTTCCCTTCTTTTTTTCCGCCTTATGTTCACGAGTAGGTATTCCTTTGCGCGCGCTCGTTGTTTTGCGTCGTCGCCCGTCGTTGTCGTTCGTCGTCGTAGTAGAGTTTAGGAAGGAATAGAAATTCTATCCCAAACCCAAACGATTTAACCTGGATGAAGCCTCAACAGGAAATCACGTCAGATTATACCCATTCTTATAATGGGAGCATCAGGATGAATTGCATCGCAAGTATTATTGTTACGCTGAGAATAGCCTCTTCAATTCTGCTCTTATGAGGGACGGGAAAAAGCAGGGGGACTTCCTTCTTGTATTGCTTGTATTGTTCATGTTCTTTTGTCAAGTGCCATTCTTCAAAGAGAGCAAGCAGTATATATCCTAATACTAGAACCAGCCAGGGAGAGGATTTCAATAATGAGGTCAGCCATGGAACAGAAGCCAACAGGTTTGACCAGTCTTCGGGTAAATTACTTTGAAACCTGAATTCTTTAGCCATTACCGAGATGCCGAACGCCATTATGATCAAGCTGAAATACTGTGGATGTCTAACGATGGAATAGAAGCCTGAACTTATGAGTTGACCTCGCTGCTTGACAAACTGGAAGAAGGCTATCAAGAATAGGATAAGGCCGATTACAGTTATTACTCGACCAGGCATTAGGCGTTGTTCAAAGAATAGTATTTGGATTTGAAGGGGTAAGACTTTGTCATTCACCCATAACATCGAAGTTAAGTAAGCTGCTAGAGGAAAGAGCATGGGCCAAGTTCCGGTGAACACAACAGGTATCTGTTGAAGAGAAAGCAGTAAGATTGCGGTTAAAGATGCAATGACGTGCCTAAGCTTCCCATACACGCGGTTCAGCATAGGAAACTCTTCTGTTCAATCAATGCAGTGGTTTTGGCGATTTATAATTCTACGTTTTAGAACAAGGAGGGGATAGAAATTCTATCAACAGAATGAACTAACAGCTAGTTAAATCAGGGTGAGAAGCCTGAGGGCATTAAGACAAGGCTTGAATGGTGGGAAAGTCAGATAAAATAATGGATAGTAAGTGTCAGGTGGGATTGCAGCACACCATGTGGGTGTATTCCTGTCAGCAAGTAAAAATAACCACTGCTTCAGCCAACAGTTTGCAGAGCCTTTGATGTGAAATCCTTCAATAAATCGCCACAAATTTGGTATTTGTTTTCTCTTGCCTTCTTTTTCATATCTTCTATTTCCAAACGAATCTTTCTAATCTCTTTTAGTTGAATTGTAGTCTCTGTCTTCCTACGCATACGAAGAGAATCTATACATCTCATTCCCATTTTCCCCAGCAATGAAAGCTTCTCCAAACAGGGTAATAACTCTTCAAATAATTGGTGGTTTTCAAGCGTAGAGAAGAGCGTAGCTTGTAAGTCCGCAAGCTCTTTGAACTTATGCATTAGAGCTTCTGTAGTTTCCTTCCGTCTCTTAGTTTTCCAATTTTGCCAAAAACTTTCAATAAGCTTGAAGAGTTCGGGGGACTCAGTTTCCCATAAGAAAGAGCTCTGCGATTGCTCAACGAAAACTCGTAAATATTTGTGGGCTCTCTCTCCACCAACCTTCCTTAATGCTTGTTCCCAAGACCGTTCTGGATCATAGTTTTCTGGATCACGTAAGTAGTCGGCTGTCGTAAGGAGCGGAATCTTGGAGGCTTCTGCTTCATTCATTGGGTTAGCGACAAAACCAGAAACATGCTTGTAAAGGTCGTTAGACCGCCCTCTCACAGGGCCTAAGAAAAGACGGAATCTGTTATAATCATTAACGGGATAATTGTCCCAAACGAAAGGCTTCCTTCTGATAGCTGCCCCAAAGCCATCTGCATGATCGCTTAGAATTTGTGGAGAGCACACTGTTCTTCCAGTCCACATAATAAAAACATCTTGATCGGTGCTGCTTCCCAAAGTCTTCAGATAGGGTGTCGACGAAATTCCCGTATACTTGGTGGGGCAGAGGATCAATACAGTTTCCGGATCCTGCGACCTTAGAAACTTGAGGAGTCTATTAGTTAGATGCGCTTGAGCTTCGGCTAGATTTTTGTATGTCTTTCTATCTTCTTCGTGCTGAAGTTTCATAGGAATATCGTCGAGAAAAAGCCCGAACCATTTCACACCCATTTTTCGAACAGTCTCTACTTTCTCGGTTAAAGCTTCAAAGTCTCCGTCATATGAGTAATGAATTGACAGCCCAGGGCTGATAGCAAAGCAAAAATTAACGAGGTTCTGTTTTGCCGATTCGATAAGCGCCTTTAACTTAGCAAGCTGATCTTTCGGGTAAGACTCACGCCAGCGCTCCCTGTGAAAGGGATCATCTTTTGGCGCATAAATGTACAGGTTGAATTCGCACCTGTGGAAAAAATTAATCATTCTCAGTCTTTCTTGGTGTGACCAAGGCCGTCCAAAAAAGCCTTCTACAACTCCCCGGATCGGAAAGCTGGGCGCTTTACTATGAGACACAAGAAATGACATCAGTTGGTATTGACACTTAAAACTGGCGCTAGTTTAGCAAATTTTGGGTTTGGGATAGAAATTCTATTAGGACTGGGCTTCTGCCTGTTCGTTATTGGTCATCGTGAAGTTTACACTACTCAGTTAGGTTCATGGTGTTTTCGGTCAGATACACCATCAGCGTTCTCGAGTCATCTAGCTAGCGATTCAGTTATTGAATTCCAGATATTGCCTTAGCTCCTTCAGATTCTGTCCAAGCCTTTAGAGTTTTGGTGCGAACATTCTCTAGACCGCCGAGCCGAAGCAAAATTTTCATAATCGCTTCATCATTAGGCACTTCGATGATCATGACAAAATCATATTCACCGAGTGTGTAATACAGCTGCATTTTTCCTCCAGACTGCTCTATGGC
>Ga0315310_10002431_pt1 | contig 11622 bp, 10 predicted proteins | sample TDP5_MG_FD_203630 | JGI IMG/M metagenome (GOLD analysis project Ga0315310, IMG submission 203630) | Freshwater sediment microbial communities from Lake Towuti, South Sulawesi, Indonesia - TDP5 | ecosystem: Environmental > Aquatic > Freshwater > Lake > Sediment | place: Indonesia: South Sulawesi... | reverse complement strand
TTCCCCATTAGTCAAGAAAAATAATCCGTTTTCTTCTCCATCTTGAATGCAACAGCAAAATAAAAAACATCCTCCTGGGTAGACTCTTTACCAGAAGGATGTTCTTATGTCATATTCTTATTAGAATTTAGGACAATTCGTCTACATTCCTTTTTCCTTTGTTTTTTCCTCCAGTCTATGTTTATTGATTTCTTCCTCGGCCTGAATGGGATAGTTCCCGTTAAAGCAAGCTAAACAGAATTCTTCCCTGTCCAGAAACATAGAGCTAAGCATCCCTTCCAGGCTCAGATAACCTATGCTCTCCAGACCAATATAATCTTTTATCTCCTTCAAAGTATGCCTTGTGGCTATCAATTCGCTTCTTGTGGGAAAATCTATTCCGTAGAAACAGGGAAATCTATGAGGAGGACAGCTGACTCTCATATGAACCTCTTTGGCGCCAGCATCCCGGAGGGTCTTCATCCTGGTTCTCGATGTGGTCCCGCGCACAATAGAGTCTTCCACAACCACGATGCGCCTACCCTTCAATAGCTCTCTCACTGGATTGAGTTTCACTTTGACACCCAAATCCCGCACATATTGGGTGGGCTCAATGAAAGTCCTCCCCACATAATGGTTTCTCACAATACCCATTTCAAAGGGAATGCCAGATTCCTCAGCATAGCCCAAAGCAGCATAGTTTCCAGAATCCGGGATAGGCATAACTAAATCTGCTTCTACGGGACACTCCCTGGCAAGTTGCATACCTAACCTTTTCCTCGTGAGGCAGACGCTATTTCCAAAAATGGTGCTATCCGGTCGGGCAAAATATATGAATTCAAAGATGCAAAAGGAATGCTTCACCGGAGGAAATGGTTTAATGGAACGAAGCCCATCCTTATTTATAAAAAGTATTTCTCCTGGCTCTATATCTCTAATATATTCTGCCTGAATGAGGTCCAGAGCACAAGTTTCAGATGCAATGCAATAAGCGCCATCGAGCTTGCCCAGACAGAGTGGCCTGAATCCCACTGGGTCTCTTGTTGCCACCAGCTCATCTCCTGTTAGCAAAACGAAAGAATAGGCTCCTTCTATCTGAGTTAAAGAATCGATTAACCTCTTCTCCAAATTGGACTCTCTTGACCTCGCCAGGAGATGAATCACGATTTCGCTATCCATAGTAGATTGAAAAATAGAACCCAACTTCTCCAGCTCATTTTTCAAGCGAAGAGTATTCACTAGATTACCGTTATGAGCAATAGCAATAGAGCCTTGTGAGTATTTGACAAAGAATGGCTGGGCATTTCTAATAGTAGAGGAGCCAGTAGTGGAATAGCGCACATGTCCTATTGCGATGTATCCGGAAAGTCTTTCTAAAACCTCATGGCTAAAGACATCAGCAACAAGTCCCATCCCTCTATGGACAGCCGTCTCGTTCCCATCAGAAACAGCAATTCCGGCACTCTCTTGACCCCGATGTTGAAGGGCATAAAGGCCCAAATATGTAAGCCGGGCTGCCTCCGGATGTCCAAAAATCCCAAATACTCCACACGATTCCTTCAACATATCCATCTTTTCCTTCTTTTAATCATTCTCTCTCTTTTCTCCCTTCCCCTTTCCCCTTAGCTTTTACCATACTCTCTCCCCTCGGGAGAGAGGATTAACCTTTTCTTCTTAGACTCTCATCTTGATGCCCTTTGTTAATAAATAGTCTTTTACTTCTCTTATTCTATATTCCCCATAATGGAAGATAGAAGCTGCCAAGGCTGCGTCGGCTCTTCCATCTGTAAAAACTTCGTAGAAATGTTCGAGCTTCCCTGCTCCACCAGAAGCAATCACCGGAATATTCACCGATTCCGAAACCAGTCGTGTCAGGTCAATATCGTATCCCTGTTTGGTTCCGTCAGCATCCATACTGGTCAAGACAATCTCCCCTGCTCCCATACTTTCTGCTTTCTTTGCCCATTCTATCACATCCACGCCTGTGGGAGTTCTGCCTCCATCTATATAGACTTCCCATTTATCCCTCATCTTCTTCTTAGCATCTATTGCCACTACAATACATTGACTCCCAAATTTTTGGGAAGCGTTTCTAATCAAGAAGGGATCCTTCACTGCCGCCGTATTTATAGACACTTTGTCAGCACCAGACCTGAGAAGCAGAATAATATCTTCTATTCCATTGATACCTCCACCTACTGTGAAAGGAATAAACACTTCCTCAGCAGTCTTTTCCACTACTTTCGCTGTCGTTTTCCTTCCTTCAACTGTCGCTGTAATATCCAAAAACAGAAGTTCGTCTGCTTCCTCTCTACTGTAAAGGGCACCTGTCTCCACGGGGTCTCCTGCATCCTTCAAATTCACAAAGTGGACACCTTTTACCACTCTTCCATCCATTACATCCAAACAGGGAATAATCCTTTTAGTTAACATTTGAACTCTCTCTCGGTCTTATATTAAATTGAAAAAATTTCGTAGGATCTCCAATCCTTTCTCTCCGCTTTTCTCAGGATGAAATTGCATACCAAGGATGTTCTCCTTCTGAATCGCGGAGACGAAATCCCCTCCATAATCGGTTATTGCAGCAACTATTCCTCTATCCTCTGGCTCAACATAATAGGAGTGGGCAAAATAGACAAAGCAAGGAAAGGAGATATTTGAAAACAAAACCAGATCCCTTTTTGGTTTTATCTCGTTCCATCCCATATGGGGCACTTTCACCTTATCCCCAAATCGCTTCACTTCTCCCTTGAATACCTCCAACCCTCTGGAGGTGCTTCCTTCCTCGCTCTTAGTGAACAATAACTGGAATCCAAGACAGATTCCGAGAAAAGGCCTTCCACTATCGATAAATTCATAGATAGCAGGAATGATATCGAGCCTGTTCAGATTCTCCATTGCCTGGGAGAAAGCACCCACACCCGGAAGAACAACCGACTCAGCATCATATATCTCCTTCTTATCAGAAGTTATAATGATTTCTGCCCCTACCCTTTCCAGGGCGTTAGCTACGCTTCTTAGATTTCCCATTTTGTAGTCAATTATAGCTATAGCCAATCAGTCTCTCCTTCACAAACATCTTAAATCTTGAATGACCATTTTCTAAGGCATAGCTAATGAGCACAATGAATTCGCCCATTTTTCCCACATCTGTTCAAGAGGTAGATTGATTATTTCCTTTCCCCTTTCTATAATTTTTAATTCGCCTCCACCGGTTCTGCCTATCACTTGGAAAGGAACTCGATTTCTTTCGGCTATATCTCTGATATGAATAAGGAATTCTTCTTTACAGGAAATAATAATTCTCGACTGCGATTCGCCAAAAAGTAAACCATCTTTTCTCATGTTAAAAATCAGGCTGTCAATGGTAGCTCCTACCATATTTTCCTTATTGGATATGGAACACTCAGCTAAAGCGACTGCCAGTCCCCCCTCAGAACAGTCGTGCGCCGAGCTAACCAGCCCTCTCTTTATCGCTTCCCATGCCGTCCTCTGAACCCCTCTTTCCAAGTGCAAATCTAAATCTGGAGCATTGCCTTTCACGAGATTGTGCATCTGTTTCAAATATTCGTTCCCTCCCAACTCTTCCTTGCACATTCCCAGAAGAACGATTATTTCTCTCCCTCTTTTGAAATATTGCGTACAGACTTTTGTTACATCCTCAATAATTCCAACCATCCCAATTACGGGAGTAGGGTAAATCGCACCCTGAGGACTTTCATTATAAAAGGAGACATTCCCGCTGACAACAGGGATATTGAAAAATCTACAGGCATCGGCAATGCCCTGTAGACAGTTCTTGAATTGCCAGAATCTGTCTGGCTTTTCAGGATTGCCAAAATTAAGACAATCTGTGACGGCTGCTGGCTCTGCTCCTGAACAGACTAAATTTCTTGCCGCTTCGGCAACCGCAATTTGAGAACCCCTATATGGGTCTAAATAGCAGTACCGGCTGTTACAGTCGGTGGTGGCGGCAATGGCTTTATTTGTTCCCTTCACCCTGAGGATAGCTGCATCAGAACCGGGCAAAACTATAGTGTTAGTCTGAACCATATGGTCGTACTGTTCATAAACCCACTCTTTGCTACAGATAGCCGGGGAAGACAACAGCCTGAGCAAAACTTCGCCATAATCTTTGGGCTGGGGAATTGCACTCATATCAAGTTTATTCAATTCATCCAGGTAGCTGGGTTGTTCATAAGGCATATCATAAACAGGACTCGTCGTTAATGCCCGGGCCGATATCTCAGCCACAGTTTCTCCTCCATCTTTCACCCGAACAATACCATCACCAGTGACTTTACCTATAGCCGCGGAATTTAAATCCCACTTGGCAAAAATCTTTTCTACTTCCTCTTCATTCCCTTTCTTCACACAGAGGAGCATTCTCTCCTGAGACTCAGATACCATCACTTCCCAAGGTTCCATATCGGCTTCTCTTCTTGGAACAAGCCCCAATTCTATCTCTACGCCTGTCTCCCCTGCTGAGGCCATCTCGCTCACTGAACAGGTAAGTCCTGCTGCACCCATATCTTTGATTCCCACAATATTTCCTGTGGCTAAAGCTTCCAGCGTAGCCTCAATCAAGCATTTTTCAGTGAAGGGGTCCCCAATTTGAACTGCAGGCCTTTTCTCCTCATTTTCTTTAAACTCACGAGAAGCTAAAACGCTACAACCTCCAATGCCATCTCTTCCAGTACTTGCACCAACATACATTATGGAATTGCCAACTCCCGAAAACCGCGCCCTGGCTAACCTGTTTTTATCTGCGATTCCAATAGTCATTACATTAACCAGACAATTACCACTATAACCCTCTTCAAAGTATAACTCGCCGCCAACTGTGGGCACCCCGAGGCAATTTCCATAGAACTGGATACCGTCCACTACTCCGCGCAGAAGGTAGCGATTATAGGGGTCACTCAAAGGCCCGAAGCGCAAAGAATCTAGAGAGGCTATTGGCCTTGCTCCGACAGTGAAGATATCCCTGATGATGCCCCCGACTCCGGTGGCAGCGCCTTGCCGCGGCTCGACCTGAGAAGGATGATTGTGACTCTCAATCTTAAATATAATGGCTAAATTATCAATGATAAACCCTCCAGAATCCTCACCTATCAAAATCTGGTATTTCCCCTCTCTGGGCAAAAGTTTGAGCCAACGACGAGAATGGGTATACCCGCAATGTTCTGACCACTCAACAGAAAACATCGCCAGTTCCGTAAGTGTTGGTTCCCTCTCTAAGATTTCTAAAATCTTCTGGTATTCTTCATCATTCAGACCTAATGAACGATAGATTTCTGGTTTCATCATCTTTGGAGAATTAAGGATTAAGTGGTAGGGATTAAGTAAGAATCGGCAAGGAAAATCCTTAATCCTTAATCCTTAATCCTTAATCCTTAATCCTATTTCCTTCCAGCCATTTGACAACTGATTTGAAAACTAAAAGTCCGTCTTTTGAACCGAGTACCTCCTCGGAACTTCTTTCCGGATGGGGCATCATTCCTAATATATTTCCTTCCTTGTTCATAATCCCGGCTATATTATCGACTGCGCCGTTCGGATTAGATATTTCGTCTATTTTGCCCTCCCTGCTGGCATAGCGGAATAGAATCTGTCGGTTTTTCTCTAACTGTTCAAGCCCTGACTTATCAATATAGTAGTTGCCTTCGTTATGGGCTATTGGCATTCTCAAAATTTGTTTCTTTCGACACAGATTTGTAAAAGGCGTCTCATTGTTCTCTGTTCTAATGTATAAATACTTGCATATGAAGTGGAGATTTTTGTTCCTCACCATCGCTCCGGGTAAAAGGCCAGCTTCCAGAAGAATCTGGAAACCATTACATATACCAATTACAGCTTTCCCCTTTCCAGCATATTCGCAGATTTGGTTCATTATTGGGGAGAATCTTGCTATTGCCCCCGCTCTAAGATAATCTCCGTAACTGAAGCCTCCCGGCAATACAATACAGTCAAACTCGCCTAATTTCGTATCCTTATGCCATATATATTGAACCTCTTGGTTGAGCACTTCCTTAATTACATAATAACAGTCCTGATCGCAGTTTGACCCCGGAAAAACCACCACGCCAAATCTCATCTAAATCTCTCTTATCTTGAAACTATACTCTTCCACTACGGGATTGGCCAGAAGTCGCTGGCACATCTGATCGATTCTTCTTTCAGCCTCTCTCCTATCGGCAATATTCAGTTTGATAGTAATTAATTTCCCCATACGAACCTCTTCTACTTCTCTATAATTCAAAGAAGACAAAGCTTGCCTAATGATTAAGCCCTGAGGGTCGGAAACCATCTCTTTCAGAGTAACATAGATTTCTGCTTCGACCATTTTCTATTCCCATTCTATTGTGCTTGGTGGTTTGGAAGAAATATCATATACAACGCGGTTTATCCCTCTAACCTCATTCACGATGCGGTTGGAGGTTTTCTCCAGCAACCCATAGGGAAGTTTCGCCCAATGGGCAGTCATTGCGTCTTCACTTGTCACTGCTCTTATGGCTACGACATTCTCATAGGACCTTCTATCTCCCATAACGCCTACTGTTCTTATGGGCAGAAGCACACAGAACGATTGCCACAATCTGCGATACAGTCCCGCACTCTTTATCTCATCCATTAGGATCCAATCTGCCTGACGCAGTATATTTAGCCTTTCTTTAGTCACAGCACCTATGATGCGCACCGCAAGTCCTGGACCAGGAAAGGGCTGCCTGAAAATAATATCTTTGCTCAAGCCCAGTTCTTTTCCCACAAGTCTGACCTCATCTTTGAATAGGTCCTTGAGTGGCTCAATCAACTCGAATTTTAGATGGAGTGGCAGTCCTCCCACATTGTGATGGGTTTTGATGGTAGCCGAAGGGCCCCCTCGGGGAGACTTCGACTCAATCACATCCGGATATAATGTGCCCTGAGCGAGAAATTTAATCCTTCCCAGCTTTCTGGCCTCTCTCTCAAAGACTTCTATGAATAATCTTCCTATGATTTTTCGTTTGGCTTCAGGACTTCTAATTCCACTAAGAGCTTTCAAGAAAGTATCTTCCGCATTTACAATTTTCAGGTTAATCTCACGGTAATTCCCAAATCTCTTCTTGACCATTTCCACCTCACCCTGGCGCAGAAGCCCGTTATCAATAAACACAGCTATCAAATTACTTCCTATTGCTCTATGGAGTAATAACGCCAAAACAGAGGAATCCACGCCCCCACTCAGTGCACACAAGACTTTCTCATCACCTATTCTTCCCCTTAACTCCCTAATGGAATTTTTCACGAATGAACGGATACTCCAGGATGGCTTACAACCTGCTATGTTGATAAGGAAATTCTTTAGTATTCTCTTTCCCTTCGGCGTGTGGACTACTTCGGGGTGAAATTGGAGTCCGTACAACCTCCCTTCCTTGTTCTCTATCGCCGCAACAGGAGAATTTTCAGTTGAGCCGATTGTGCAAAAACCGGGTGGTAATCGTAAAATCATATCTCCATGACTCATCCAGATAGTTTCTCGAGAAGATAGTCCTTTGAATAGCTCTCCTCGGGACCTCACTTGAAGGGTAACCTTCCCATATTCCCTTGCCCTTGCTCTCACCACTTTACCTCCCAAAGCTTTAGCCATAAGTTGCGCTCCGTAACAGATACCGAGGGTAGGAATACCGGTCCTGAATATGCTACTATCACACATAGGACTCTTTTTTGAGGTGACGCTGGCAGGACCACCGGATAAAATAATAGCATTCGGTGCTCTTTTCAAAAGTTCCGCGGTAGGGATACTATAGGAAAATATCTCAGAATAGACGCCACATTCTCTCGCACGACGCGCGATAAGGTGGGTATATTGCGAGCCAAAGTCTAATATAGCAACCGACTCCCTTTTTCCATCTCTATCTACTGCTTTCATTTTCTATTTCATAAGTGGAGTAATAGTAAGGAGTAAAGGCTTCAAATTCTGCACCACAGGTATCAACCAGCTTAAAAGTGGGCAAAATATTTCTTTCTTTGCGCAACCTGTAGACTGAGATTTCTTCCATTCCCAGGAGTTTGCCCAGTTGTGTGTCGGAAAAGCCATACTGTTTAGCCTGAAGGATAAGTTCTGTAGGAATTCTGTGTCTCGGTTTACCTCTATAGGATATAATCTCTCTTTCCACCTCAACAATCTCTTTGATGTTATGTAAGAACCATCTATCAATCTTGCTCAGGTCATAAATTTCGTCTATGCTTATGTTTCTTTTGAATGCATATTTTATATAAAATACCCTTTCTGGATTGGGAATCCTCAGTTTCTCTCTCAGCTTATCATCTGGAACCTCATTCTGTAGGTCCTCCAGCCCAAAAACTCCTGTTTCCAGAGAACGCAACCCTTTCTGCAGGGCTTCTTTAAATGTTCGACCAATAGCCATCGCCTCACCTACAGATTTCATAGAGATGGTTAACGAGGGGTCTGCTCCAGGAAATTTCTCAAATGTGAAGCGAGGAACTTTTACTACACAATAGTCAATAGTGGGCTCAAAACAGGCTGGAGTTTCTTTGGTAATATCGTTCGGGATTTCATCCAGTGTGTAGCCGATAGCCAACTTTGCCGCAATTTTGGCTATAGGAAAACCTGTAGCCTTAGAGGCCAAAGCTGAACTCCTCGATACCCTAGGATTCATCTCAATAATAACCATTCTGCCATTATCTGGATTTACAGCAAACTGTATATTTGAGCCTCCAGTTTCAACACCTATCTCTCTGATGCAAGCAATTGCTGCATCACGCATCTTTTGGTATTCTTTATCGGTCAATGTTTGCGCTGGGGCGACAGTTATTGAATCTCCTGTGTGTACTCCCATAGGGTCAAAATTCTCTATTGAGCAAATGATGACCACATTATCTTTTAAATCTCTCATCACTTCCAACTCGAATTCCTTCCAGCCGATAAGAGACTCCTCAATTAATATCTCGCTAATCATGCTCGACTCAATACCCCTTTCAGCCACTTCCTTAAATTCTTTTCTATTGTAGGCTACACCTCCTCCTGTGCCACCTAAAGTAAAACTTGGGCGAATAATTGCAGGGAAACCTATATCTTCAACTACATTGAGAGCCTCTTTTATGTTGTAAGCCTTCCCACTTTGGGGTAAATCTAATCCAATTTTTTGCATTGCCTTCTTAAACAGTTCTCTATCTTCTGCTTTTCTGATTGCCTCGATATCCGCACCTATTACTTTTACATTATACCTATTCAAGATACCTCTTTCTGCTACGGCTACACTAACATTTAACGCAGTCTGACCACCTAATGTCGGTAGAATAGCATCGGGCCTTTCCTTTTCAACTATCTTTTCCACAACCTCCGGAGTAATCGGTTCAATGTAAGTGGTATCAGCCATTACCGGGTCGGTCATAATAGTAGCAGGATTACTATTCAGCAGGACTACCTTAAATCCCTCAGTTTTTAAAACCTTACAAGCTTGCGTCCCAGAATAGTCAAATTCACAAGCCTGGCTGATTACAATCGGGCCCGAACCAATAATAAGAATCTTATTTATGTCGGTTCTCTTGGGCATAGTTCTAACACATCTTTCCTCTCACCTTTTTCCTCTCCCCCAAGGGGAGAGGATACTGCCGAGGGAATTCCTCTCCTTTTTGGGGAGATCTGTAGGGGTTTGATTTATCAAACCCGTAGAAAGCGGGCTCAATAAATTGATCCCTACTCATCTCAGGGAAAGTTCGATTTGCGATGACATTAGAAATTTTGGCAAAAAGCAATTCCTCACTCACTCCCAGGAAAGGGCTTAATTTGTGAGAAACATTGGAAATTTTAGTGAGAGAACGAGGCCGACCAGTCTGGCTTCCAAGCAGAATCTTGTTCGACTCCGATTTATCGGAGGAGTTTGATTCTGCGCCCTGAAGAGGCTGAAGTTCTCAAGCGTGAAAAAATTTCCCAGTGGCGAACAAATTAAGCCTTTCCTTATTTCCCGCTTTTTGCGTCAAGAAATTTCTCAGGAAGAGAAAATCGAACTTTCCCCCTCCACCTCTGAAGGGCTCAATAAATTGAGCCCCTACAAATTCATCAAATTAACGAATTCTTTAAACAGGTATCGTGCATCATGAGGTCCAGGAGAAGCCTCAGGATGAAATTGGACTGAGAATATGGGAAGTCTCTTATGCCTCATCCCCTCCAGAGTATTATCATTCAGATTAATGTGCGTGATTTCGATATCTTCTCTATTCAAAGAATCTATGTCCACGCAGAATCCATGGTTCTGAACAGTAATAGCAATCCTGCCAGTCTTCAAGTCTTTGACAGGATGGTTTGCGCCATGATGACCAAACTTGAGTTTATAAGTCTTACCACCAAAAGCCAATCCTAACATCTGGTGTCCTAAACAGATGCCAAAAATTGGCAATTTGCCAATTAATTTCTTAACGGTTTCAACCAGATAAGGCACGCCTTGCGGGTCACCTGGGCCATTAGAAAGTAAGATTCCATCTGGCTCCAGCATCATAATCTGTTCAGCTTCGGTCTTTGCTGGAACAATAATAACCTGGCACTCATTATTAACCAATTCCCTGAGAATATTAAACTTAACCCCGCAGTCAACAACCACCACTTTATACTTACCTTTTTCATTCCAGTTTTCAATTCTCCCAGATGTAACTTCCTTAACCAGATCCCTGCCGAGCAAGCCAAGCGAGGACTTAGCCTTTTCAATTAATCTTTTTTCATCCAAATCCTGAGTGGAAATAACAGCCTTCATCGCCCCTTGTAATCTAATATGCCGAGTAAGTGCGCGTGTATCTATATTTTCTACCCCGATTATATTATTTTCTCTAAGATATTCGTCTAAACTTCTTTGTGAGCGCCAGTTGCTGGCAATGCGGCTATATTCCTTAACCACAAAACCTTCTACAAACGGTTTTCTTGACTCGATATCTTCGGGATTTACGCCGTAGTTACCGATGAGGGGATAGGTCATAGTAACAATCTGACCTTTATAGGAGGGGTCGGTGAGGATTTCTTGATAACCAGCCATACTGGTATTAAAGACTAGTTCACCATATCTCTCCCCGGTTGCGCCGAAAGAGAAACCTGCAAAAATTCTCCCATCTTCGAGGGCAATTCTTGCCTTCCTCTGCCTATGTGCTCTCATCGTCTTCTCATTTGGATTTCATCTTCTTTTGCCGTGTCTTTTTTACCCCTTCCAGTTTCGGCTCTGAACTCTCAAACTCTTCACACTGCAAAACGGGAAATTTTCTCGGAAAACTGCAATCTGCATCATGGACGCAGCTACTGCATAATCCCTTGTTTTCCATTGTTTTATCCTCCCAAAATTTCGTCCACCTCTTCCTTGTCGCAATCCATTACATAAGTTATACCCGATATCTCTGAAGCCTCTCGAGTCAGAGCGAAGATATCGTCTCTGGTGATATGCTTTAGAGCAAACTTCCTTGCCCCAGCCATAAGCTGTCGTAGGCCAGTCGCCAACCGGTCGTAGTAAGTATACATCCCGATAGTACCCACGGGAATATCTTTATATGCTCTTCCATATCTTGCCTTCAGCGCCTCAGCAGTGACAAAAATCTGCTCTATCGTATCGCCATACTTTTTGTACTCAGGAGGAACCTTTCCTTCCTTCACCAGATTAC
>Ga0315310_10002428_pt1 | contig 11630 bp, 12 predicted proteins | sample TDP5_MG_FD_203630 | JGI IMG/M metagenome (GOLD analysis project Ga0315310, IMG submission 203630) | Freshwater sediment microbial communities from Lake Towuti, South Sulawesi, Indonesia - TDP5 | ecosystem: Environmental > Aquatic > Freshwater > Lake > Sediment | place: Indonesia: South Sulawesi... | reverse complement strand
CTATGAGGCTTTCTTCCACTTCGAATTCGAGTTCCACTGCGCTACGTATCTGTTCAAACTGGATTATAGGAGGTTCGGCGGCGGAGGAATCCGTTGAAGCTGCGTTGTTCATGGCTGTTCGATATTGTTCTGCAATTAGCCCTATTAGAACATTGCGTTAAGCCGTAGCCTCTCGTAAGCCCCTCTACTCGGGGGGGGATTATTCCGTTGTTTTAGGCTCCTTTCTCTTTATGGCTTTGTTTTCTTCGCTTTAGGATGGCTGTGTCTAAGCTTTTTCTTTTCTGATAAAATATTTAGCGAAAACTATATCTGTCCGCGCTGAGTTTGAGAACAACTAAACCCTTTACGAGCAGAGGAACCCTAGGATGCCCATAACTGATCCCGTCAAAAAAGCCATCGCACAACAAGAAAGGTTATTTATGAAGATTTGTCGAGATTGCGGAGCCCGAAATGCTACAACCGCCGTCAAATGCAGAAAATGCAGAAGCAAAAACCTGCGATGGAAAAAACGGGAGCTCGTCCGCTAAAAATGTAGCAACATTTCTGATTGAGGTTAGGAGAGAGTGAAGGACAGAGACACGGGTATGGATGGGTAGGGGTTAGCTTATCACGAAAAATATTAAAGGATTATGTTTACCGTTTAAACTTGTGGGCCGGTAGTCCAGTTGGTTAAGACGTCGCCCTCACGCGGCGAAGATCGCCGGTTCAAATCCGGCCCGGCCCACCAATTTTTTAGCGAATTCATAAGGCTATTTGGTGATTAGGGAGAACTTGGCTTGGCTTGTCTTTGTTTCAGCGTTATGACGTTTACGGAGTGAGGATGTAGAGCAAGAAAAACTTCGCCTTTATCGATTTTAGCACGAGTTTCCTTTATTCTAACATTGTTAGGTTCTTCTAGCGTGTTTCGGTCTTCTATAGATTTGCCTGCAATGTATAGTTGAGACGCTTCTTTAGGTTTGAAACCTCTTAAGGATACTCTAAGATCGGCGGGTTCGCTTTCATGCTTATTCACCACATATAAGTATAAGGTCTTCTTGTCCTCTGCAAGAGTGGCGGAGAGATCAATAAAGGGAATGTGCTCATCAAGTTCTTGAGAGAGGTAGGAAGGCGAGTCCGTAAAAGTCCTAAGCGCTAGGCTACCGCTGCTCGTCGCATACATCTTAAAGACCAAGTATTGTGGCGTTAAAGCCATGCGTCCATCATCCGAGGCGATGATCAAAGGTAGAACGTTCACGGTCTGGGCGAAGCCTCCTATAGACACCATTTTGCAGAGCCTATGGAGCACGTTTAAAATTAAACCCGTGAAGACAGCGTCTCCTACGCTTGTAACCTGCTCGTACATGGGATGCTTAGCTTCAGGATACCATAAGTTCCACTCGTCGAAGGCAAGCCTTACCTCCCTCTTAATGCCATATTTAGGCCTAGCTGACTCTACGAGACCATAAACGTTTCTAAGCCTTTGCTCTACGTCCACTGAAACAGCGGCCATCTCCCTATAAGGCTTCTCGCCCTCAATGTATATGTGTACAGATAAGTAGTCGAAGTATTCTCCAGCATTCTTAACCATCTCAAGATTCCACTCAGGGTCCTCGCAGCCAACCGCCACGAGCTCAATGCTGGGGTCAACCTTACGCATCTCATTCGCGAACTCAACGGTTCTTCTGGCACATTCTCTTCCATCCATGCAGAATCCTACTTGCCCCCTTCCATAAAGCTCGTTGCCAATGCCCCAAAGCTTAACTCTAGATGGCTTAGGGTGACCATAGCTGCGTCTAAGAGAGGCGTAATAGGTGCCACCATCCGAGTTGCAGTACTCCACCCAACCAGCGGCTTCCATAGGACTCCCGTTACCCGCGTTGACGACTATGAAAGGTTCAGCGCCTACAAGTTTACACCACTCCAAAAACTCATCAGTTCCAAACTCGTTGGGTTCCTCCGCTCCCCAAGCCATGTCGAGACATCTAGGACGTTTGCCTCTAGGCCCAACTCCATCGAGCCAATGATATCCAGAAGCGAAGTTTCCTCCAGGCCACCTCACGATAGGAGGTCTTAACTCTCTAACGGCCTCTAATACATCCTTCCTGAAGCCCCTCACATTAGGTATCTTTAAATCTTCGCCTACCCAGACTCCGCCATAAATGCATTTGCCTAAATGCTCTATAAACTGCCCGTGACATCTTCTATCAAGTCTCCCTATAGGTGCTGTCGCGTCAACGAAACCTTTACACTCCAAGAAGACCGCCTGAACTATCTTCAGATTCGTGAGGCGAATTTAACGCAAATATATTTAAGCCTTACGCCTTTTTGGAATTATGAAACTAGCCATCAGAAGTGTTGAAGTATAATATTTTATCTCTCTAACCGCATAGTGGTTATCTAAAACTCTAATTCAGTTAGATCACATGGTGATATAAAATGCCTTTCACACCTTTTCATTTTGGACCAGCCTTGTTTATTGGGCTGCTCTTGTTTTCGCTGTTTGATTTGCCAACATTAATGGTTTCAAGCGTGGTCGTCGATTTAGAACCTTTCTCCGTTTTGCTTTTTCAACTAAATTATCCTCTGCACGGTTTCTTTCACTCTTACCTAGGTGGAACCATCTTAGCCGTTGTGGTTGCCGTCGCCATGGTTATCGCGAGGGGTTTTATAGAGAAGATTATGTCGGCATTTAAGCTCCAGCAGAAATCTTCCTTCAAAAAGATTCTCATAACCTCCATGTTAGGCGTCTACTCCCACATTTTCCTAGACTCCTTCCTATACAGAGAAATGAAGCCATTTTACCCCTTGGAGTTTAACCCTTTCCCCAGCCTAGCCTCCTTGTTTCCCCGATACACGCTTATATACGGATTTTGCAGCATCTCCTTCATTTTCGGCTTAGTCCTATACGCATATAGGAGAAGAAGCCTATCTTAGTTCACAGATGGTGCACGCCCTCACGCGGCGAAGATCGCCGGTTCAAATATAGGCTGGCCCACTAAATATTGCTATGAGGGGCTCATCATTTAAGTAAACGTTATTAGCGTTCGTAAATTCTTTCTCTTGGGCCAACGGAGATGAGAACAACGGTTTTATTCATTTCGTTAATGGCATAGATTATTCTGTAGTCCCCAATTCTAGCGCTTCTCAACCCTTTAAGTCTGCCTATTAACTCCTTGTTCTCATAAGGTTTTTCTTGAATGGTCTTTAATGCTGCTCTAGCTTTTTCTCGAGTCACGTGGTGAAGCCTTCGCATCCCTCTATCAAAGTTGTGAGTGATGACAAGCTTATACCTCATTTATTCAGCCTGCTCCAGTTCAGCCATGTACTCGTCCACGTCATCGTAAACCTTGAACCTACCAGCCTTAAAGTCCTCCAATCCTCTGCGAATGTCCTCTAGAGTTTTAGGATCGCCTAGAATTTCCATGCTCTCCTCCAACTCATCCACTTTCTTCTCCAGTTTTTTGACTCGTTCCTTTAACAAAACCAATACACTTCACCAGCCAACCATTAAACAATTATTAAATAAACTTTCTATCCTATAATCCTTATGTGATTAATTTCCCTTATAGAACATCCTCTTTCACACGGGTTCAATAACTTAAACCTTTTAAAGAAAATTGCTATTGGAATCCGCTCGTAAACCACAATAGGAAGTAATATAATTCGTGGATGATAAATGATTGCTGGGTAAGTATGGTCTCAGATGCCGTAATACTTGGAATTCTTCAGGGAATTTTGGAGTGGCTTCCCATTTCGAGTCAGGGAAACCTCGTTTTGATTATGATGTATTTCTTTGGGCTTGAAGCCGAGCAAGCCTTAAACTATTCTATCTTTATTCACATTGGAACCCTATTCGCAGCTGCAACCTACTTTAGAAAGGAAATTTTAGCCTTGTTCAAGGCTCTTCCAAGCTATCGCTTTGATTACTCAACTAAGGAAAATAAGCTCATCTCCTTCTTGCTCCTCACAACAATCATAACAGGCGCATTGGGTTACTTTCTCTTCAAGCTTGCACAAAAAATGGCCCTAGCGTTAGGTGAAGTCTTCATCGCCATAATAGGCGTAGCACTAATAATCACTGGCTTAGTTCAGAAGCTTTCACAAACCCAAGGCAAGAGAGGATCAACTAGCCTAAACTTAAAGGACACTTTAATTCTCGGATTCGCTCAAGCATTTTCCGCCATTCCAGGCATGTCCCGCTCTGGCATAACAACTTCATCCCTAATATTCAGAAAGTTTAACGGCGAAGAGGCGCTGAAGCTGTCTTTTCTCATGAGCATACCAGCCGTTTTAGGTGCAGAAATCGGATTAGCCATTTTGGAGGGAATTCCAGCAGCCATAGGCGTTGGAGACATCCTCGCAGGCGCCTTCTTTTCCTTTCTGTTCGGCATAATTTCAATTCACGCACTAATGAAAATTGCGAGAAGAATCAAGTTTTGGGCATTCTGTATCCTGCTAGGAATTTTGGCTTTACTTCCGTTACTAAGTTATCTTTGAACATTGTTGCCTACTTAGAGAAAAGAAACGGTTAATTATTTCGTTAAGTAACACATAAATTTGGGAACTATGTGAGGCTTAACTCTTGAGTTTGATGGTTGAAGCTGACGGATTAACAAAGGTTTTCAACCTTCCTCCGGTTAGGCCGCAGAGGAATATGCTTTACGTAGGATTAAGAAGGGCTCTCCGCCTTGAAAAGAAACGTCAATTAGTCGCAGTTGACCATGTTAACTTGCAAATTGAGCGCGGCGAGTTTATTGGCCTGCTGGGCCCGAATGGAGCAGGTAAAACTACTCTTATTAAGCTTCTTTCCGGACTATTAACTCCAGATGATGGAAAAGCCGTGGTTAACGGTTACGACGTGTTTAAGGAACGGGACAAGGTTAAGGCCAGCGTGACTATTGTGCCTACTGGTGGCTGGATTGGGCTTGATTGGTCCATGACTATTTTCCAAAACCTTGAATTGTTTGGCAGATTGTATGGTTTATCTAAAAAGGTTATTCATGAAAGAATTTATGAGGCCCTGAAACTACTGGATTTAATGGATAAAAAGGATGAACTTCCTGAGCATATTAGTAGCGGGATGCGTCAAAAAGTTAACGTTGCTAAGGGTTTGATTATCCGAACGCCCCTTCTATTTTTAGACGAACCAACCATAGGTTTAGATCCAAATATTTCAAGGGCAGTAAGGAACCTTGTGAAAGATTTTCTCAATAAAACCGTCGGTCAAACCATATTTATGACTACGCATTATGTTGAAGAGGCTGAGATGCTATGTGACCGGGTTGCAATAATGCATGAAGGAAAAATAGTTGCTTGTGACACGCCTCAAAACTTGAAAAGGAAACTGCAAAAAACATGCGTAGTTGTCATTGGAGTTCTGAATGCAAGCCCTGATCTGCCTGAAAAAATTCGAACGCTTCCCCCTGTGGATAGGGTAAACATAAAGTTCGAAGATGTTGTCATTGGCAGTGGTATACTTAGAGTTCATAGCCCGAACAAGGAAGAGCTGATGCCTAAACTACTTAAGACAATAGGGGAAAACGATGTAAAAATTAGGTATGTAAACACCGAGGCCCTAAGCCTAGAGGATGTTTTTCTGTCCATAACAGGAAAGGGGTTGTGACACAAGTTGTATGAGCCTTTAGAGTTGAGTTGGCGCGACAAGTTACGCATTCTCTATGCCTATGTGGTACGCGAATATAAAGTTTGGAGGTTTTACCGAACAACCGTAATTATTGATTATCTTGGGATGCTCGGCCAATTGGCGCTTTTTTACATAATAGCACAAATGATTAAAAGTTCAGGAGTACAATTGCCTTTCCTTAAACCTTACAACAATGACTATTTTGCTTATGTTATAATCGGGCTTATGTTAAGTCGTTTTATAACAATGGCGATTACGCAACCACAGCTCGCGGTTGGGGGGCTCTGGTATACTCGAATGGAATTCTATATGCTCTCTCCCATGCCTCTATCAGCATATTTCACTGGCATGTTAATTTGGGGGATCATATGGAATATTCAACATATTGCGCTTTTCACGGTTACTGGCCACCTTCTCGGGTTAAGGTTCGCAGCAGGAGCGGCCCCCTATACAGCCACTTTAATTGTGGGTTTAACTTTACTGTCCACTTTTGGCTTAGGTTTTATCGGCGCTTCTACCTTTTGGTTTTTGAAAGCCAGAGGATGGATTAATCCTGTCCGCTTCATAGTGGTCGATGTTCTATTTACCCTAGCGACTGGCATGCTGTTCCCCGTTAGTGTACTACCAAAATGGTTACAAGTTGCCGCTTTATTTGTACCGCTAACCTATGCATATGATGGAGTAAGACGATGCCTATTCGGCATTCCAGCCAACGAACAACAGTTATTAATTCACTCATGGATAACAATTAATCCGATAGTTATGGACATAATTTGCATTCTGATTTTAACCCTGGTTTATGTTCCTCTAGGCATACGGCTGTTCAATTTAGGAATGAAAAAAGCAAAGAAAGACGGCGAATTATCAAGGTGGACATAATTGACAACAATGATTAAGGCTGTTAACCTAACGAAAGAATTTCGAAAGTCGAAACCAGCTGAGAGTTGGAGCGCTCAGTGGTTAGAGGTCATAAAGCGCAAGTTAACTAAAGCGGAAAAGGGCGAAACAGTAACCGCCCTCGACGATGTCAGTTTTGAAGTAAAGAGGGGAGAATTCTTCGGGCTTCTCGGACCCAATGGAGCTGGAAAAACTACCCTCATTAAAATTCTTTGCACCTTACTTATACCAGATGAGGGAACAGCATATGTTAATGGATACAATATCGAAAAGGAGCCAGAAAAGGTGAGGCGAAGCGTATGTCTCGTAGCCTCTGGGGGATGGATTGGCTTAGACAATGAATTAACAGTACGCGAGAACCTCTGGTTCACCGGGCTTATCTTTGGATTAAAGAAAGAAGAGATCAAGAAAAGAACAGATGAAGTAATAGAAATTGTTGGTTTAAAGGAGAAGGAAAATGAGATACCGCGAAGAATGAGTTCTGGAATGAACCAGCGGCTTGTCATAGCCCGTGGACTAATGGTTCAAACGCCAATCCTTTTCCTAGATGAACCGACTGTCGGAATAGATCCTCAGGGGGCGAGAGACCTAAGAATTTTCTTGAAAAAATTAAGTGAAGGCCAGGAAAGAACAATAATTTTCACTACGCACCGCATGTACGAAGCCGAGACCCTATGCGATAGAGTGGCTATTCTAAACAAAGGAAGGCTTATTGCATGCGGGCATCCAGAAGAACTGAAGAGAAAACTGCCTTGGGATGGAGCTATAGAGATTTATGCCTTTAACCTATTTTATCCCCTTCAGGAAATCGTTAATTCCATTCCATTAGTTGACATAGCCTCCATAAACATAGAAGACGAAACTATCGGAAGTGGAGTGGTTAAAATAAGATCACGGGCTTTTGAGGAAGCCTTGCCTGAGGTGGTAAAAGTTCTTAAATCAAACAACGTTGAGATAAGGGACATTCAGACTGTTAAACCCTCATTGGAAGATGTCTTCGTTTACCTAACTGGAAGTTAACTCATATGACTAAATATGAATTTGAGTTTAAGGGCGCTAATCTTAAAGTATTACTTCAAGCTTCATGGGCTTTTACGAAGCTTAGGTTCAGTAGATGGTCTGCCTATTACACTCAATGGATCCTCGACATAGTGGGGCACGTTGTTATGCTTGCCACAGCTTTCTTCATTTCAAGGCTCCTCTCTCCAGCGGTGGAGCCATTATTAGGGCCTTATGGATCGAATTACATAGCCTTCGTAATTTTGGGCGTAGCCCTGCTTAATCCAATTGAGCAAATAAGAAGGGCACCATACAACGCTCTAAACATCACCTTTTGGGATGGAACCTACGAATTGTATGCCTTGTCCCCGGTTGGCATAAAAGCTTTAATGATAGGTTCAATAATTTGGGAGAGCATATACTGGTCAGGAATATTAGGACTATACTTCGCATTAGGCATCTTTTTCTTTGGATTAACATTAAACACAGGAGCTAACTACGGAATGGCATTTCTACTATATGTTCTTTTGACCCTAGCGGTCATCGGATTAGGGATAATTGATGCTGCGGCAATATCACTTTTAGAGGCAAAGCAGTGGAGAACGCCCCTTGAACTCCTCATGACCATCGTAGCCCCAATTCTTGCTGGGGTCTATTTTCCAATTGAGATTCTGCCAAAATGGATATCGACGTTAGGCTATCTCTTACCCCACACCTTCGGATTCCAAGCAATTAGAATGCTTCTGCTAGCAGGGGCTTCATCATCAACTTCAACCGTCTACTTTGGTTTAATTACATTAAGTATTTACTGCGTAATCATCATTCCCTTAGCCATTCTATTGTTTTCAAGAAGCATAAGTAAAGCTGAAAAAGATGGAAATCTATCAAGATGGATATGACCACAATAAAGCTTAACATGAAACCCATTACCCCTTATCCCTTATAAGTCGACCCGAGTTTCTTTTGCAAATAAAGTTGCACGAAAAATGAAAAAGAGCAAAGAAAAACTTAAAGATAAGATTCTATATGAATTGACTTCGTGCCGCGGAAAGAATCCCGCCGTCACGCCTCAAAAGCGTGTGCGGAACGGTAGCTCAGACTGGGAGAGCACCCGACTCAATAGACTATTGAGGGTGAAGCTGAAGACCGGGCTGTCGCCGGTTCAAGTCCGGCCCGCGGCACCACAAAAGAGGCGATTCTGGCGTTCTCCAGATTTTCCAGCGACATGCGCGAATTTTATATATATGCTCGTCCATATTACAGAGCTATGTCATCCAAGAATTGGTTTTTACTCCAGGTTTTGAACATTGTTGTTTTCGCAGTGACGATTGGGGTCAACTCGTTGGCGGGCGCTACAACTTTGCTTAACGGCCGGACGAGTGGCCAAGTTTCAGATGCGTATCCCACATTGATTACGCCTGCAGGTTTTACCTTCTCAATATGGAGCATCATATACATTCTTCTCGGAGTATTCGTTGTCTACCAAGCTTTGCCGGGAAAACGAGACAAACCTTTTCTTGACAGAATCAGCTTTCTTTTCATATTGAGCGGTCTTCTAAACGTGTTTTGGCTGTTTCTTTGGCATTATGGATTCATCACATACAGCGTGATTTTGATGTTCGGGCTTCTGGCATCTTTGATCGCAATTTACCTGCGTCTCAACATTGGTAAGGCAGATGTTTCTCTCAGGGAAAGAGTCTGTGTGCATTTGCCGTTCAGTATTTATATGGGATGGATTACTGTTGCTTCGATAGCTAACGTGTCGGTTGCGTTGACGTTTGTCGGCTGGGATGCCGGTGGAATTGACCCGGCGATCTGGGCTGTGCTTGTTATTGCTGTGGCTTTGCTTATCACGTTGATCGCAATTGCGACGCGGAAAGACGTGGGTTACAGCTTGGTCATAATATGGGCCTTGGGCGGCATCATGGTGAAACAGTCCAGTAATCAGACCGTGTTCTGGGCGACTGGCGCGAGCATCGTGGTAATTCTCATAGCCTTAGTTGTAATGACGGTTGCTTCAAGAATAAAGAAATAACTCTGACAGCTCGAAGAACTTTCGCTTTGGCTGTCATGACGCAAACATTAGAGAAAAGCGCTATGTGATGCGTTCGCAACAAAGAAAAAAGATGGGAAGTGCGGGAGATATCTCCATTTGTCTTGGGTTCAAGTCCGGCCCGCGGCACCATAATGTTGTTTTGGCATAAGCCCGCGACACTTTCACTTGCGCTTTCGGAACAGCTTAACGCCTTCAACATCACATACATACTCAAAGCCTACCTCTACTAGCAGCCTTGCTTCATCGATTGTTCCAGCTACCTTTGCGCGCGCGCTAAATGTTAGAGTCTTTCTAGATAGGTGAAAATACTCCGATGAACACTAGCCAAGCTAAGATTGTTTTTGCCACAAAACTAAGAATAATGTAGACTCGTTCACCATAGAGATAGTCTTTCCAACGCCAAACTCCCTTGTACTGAAGTACTATGTTGATGGCAAAAATATTGAATAGGATGAAGTAAATGAACAGTATGAGGTACACAAATGTCGGAGGATTCAAACCTGTAGACCTAACAGCGGCTATGAAATAAGCGTAAAGTACGACCCATGGAGTTCCACCAGAAATACACCCCAAAATAAATGTAGACCAGTTCGTTTTTTCAGTTTTCTGATTCACCAATTCCATCAAATAACCAAACATTATCATCATCGCATTCAGAACAAAAATCATAGTCAACGACCAGAAATCCCAGACACCTACAAACAATGCAATCAACACTATCATTATAGAACTTGAGAAAGCGTATTCATACCAGCGGTAAGGATTCATCCCTTTTCTCAAATTCTCGTTGTAGCTATTATTCTTTGGATACGCGATCATAAAGTGTGCTATAGCAGAAATCAGAGGAAAAGAAGCGACAATTACTCCTAAATAGCTGACAGTAAAGAGTACTTGGGGATTTGGCATGACTTCAATTCTCGGTGGCGGTCCTGTGATTATGTCTAACTTCAGATAAAACGTGTATATGCTTCGTTCCCACTCTAGGAGACTGCCTAGAGATAACATTATTATTCCTTGTATTAAATGTAAAATACCAGCGGCAGTGTTGAAACGCTTCAAATATTTGAAAGAAATAGGCGAACTAGCAATTATTTTCTGTCTTTCTTTATAGTTCATAAACCTTCCACAAGTCAAGTGAAGGGTTCATGCGTTATTTAAGTGTATGTTGCTGTTGTGCCACAGTCACATGCTTTTAAATGTTTCCACTTCAAAACTGGATGCGCGGAATTCAGGGCCAGCGTCCAATATTAAGAGACAGCGATTCGACATCATGGCTAAAATTTTGGCGCTCTGTACACGAGCAAGGCGGAAAACTTCCATTATGTACGGAATCAACCTCGGTCAGGCACAGCTTAGGACCTACCTGAGCGGCGGGGTAAAGCGCTTGCAATAATGGCTAAAGCAGATCCAATAATTAAACCAGCCCAAGCGAACAAGGCCGCAACCCCTAGAACAACAAGGTAAATCCGACTTTTGAGATCTGTTTTTCGTTCAGCTGTCCAAGACAAGCGAAGAGTGCCAATTCCCAAGAGAATAGGAATCAAAGCAAACACGGTGGTGATCGCCACTTCCGAGCCGAGTGGAGCTTTAGTCAATGAAAAAGTCAACTGAAACAGAATAGTTGCACCACTGCCTATGAAGAGAAGCCCAGCAATACTTCCAATCCAACCATGAAGGGTTCTCGGCGTTTTCTTTTTCTTGCTTCGCCAAATCATCAGTCCAACGCCAATTAAAAGTGTCAAGATCATAGGTGCAAATACAAAAATAACGCTCTGGCCTTCCCATTGGTAAATCGATAGAAGGTTAAACGGAATCAGAATCCATTCGCCTAACGTATAAGACTCGCGATCCCCTACTGCAAGACCATAATGGCCTCCCATTGTTGACTCGAATACTGCTATGTAATACGTGCCCGTAGCAGGAGCGTTCAGAGCAAGGTCAGCAAGCGAATAGAAATTACTTGGAGAAAAAGGCTCAAAAGTAGCTTGAGCTGGCTGTTCACCATTTGCTACGAACGTTCTGGCGTCTGGAGGCTTTTCCACGTAATCAGGGACA
>Ga0315310_10002424_pt1 | contig 11649 bp, 14 predicted proteins | sample TDP5_MG_FD_203630 | JGI IMG/M metagenome (GOLD analysis project Ga0315310, IMG submission 203630) | Freshwater sediment microbial communities from Lake Towuti, South Sulawesi, Indonesia - TDP5 | ecosystem: Environmental > Aquatic > Freshwater > Lake > Sediment | place: Indonesia: South Sulawesi... | reverse complement strand
ATGACCTCTTAGACTTCTCAAAAGACATACGCTTAGTTCGAGCCAAAACCAGCATCAAGTCGATTGTTGAGGAAACACTTGCCAAAATGAAGATTCCCAAGAAAGTAAAAGTCATAGACCTAACCGAGAAAACCCATGAAGCTTTTGTTGACGCTGACCAGATGAATCGGGTGTTTGAAAACATCATAAGAAACGCAATCGAAGCCATGCCTAGGGGTGGTCAACTCGAGATTAAATCTGAGAGGGTGAACAATCTGTTGAAGGTAACTTTCCGAGACACTGGTGAGGGCATATCTAAAGAGAACATGAGCAAACTTGGCAGTCCACTTTTCACCACGAAGGCCAAGGGCGTCGGCATGGGCCTAGCCATCTGCAAACGTCTCACAGAGGCTCACGGTGGTTCAATCTCTGTTGATAGTGAGGAGAGAGTGGGAACCTGTGTGACGGTTACGGTGCCTATTGATGTTGAAAAGAAGGGATATAGAGCGAAAGGTGCGGGGAGGTGAAAGAGACGATGGAGACAAAAAGAAGCATACTCATTGTTGACGATGACCCAAGCATTAGAAAGGTTCTCGCGGCCATACTAGAGGAAAAAGGATACAATGTCGACACAGCGGGCACAGGAAGAAAAGGCATTGCAAAGTCAAAGGCCAAATTCTACAATCTCGCTCTGATAGACATTCGACTGCCAGATATGGAGGGTACGGAACTTCTGACCCAAATGAAGCAAACTGTGCCAAAGATGCTGAAGGTTATGATCACTGGATATCCGTCCTTGCAGAATGCGGTTGAGGCTCTCAATTGTGGTGCAGACGCCTACATCATCAAACCTCTGGACATAGACAACGCTCTATCAGTCATCCAAAATCTACTGGAAAAACAGCGAGAATCGTTGAAAATGACTCAAGAAAAAATCGTTGAATACATTGAAACACGCGCCAAAGAACTCGAACAAGAAGAGCTATGCAAATAATGGACAGAGTTGAAAAGTTAGAGTCCTGTTGCTTAACTACTTTCCTTATCAGACTGTTATGATTGAATTCTCAGAACAATATCCATTTTGACCAGAATTCCAAAAGAGCCTTCGGTTAGAAACTTATTTAAGTTTTGACTTTTGCCGTAAGATAGGTGACCTACCCATGCAGACGCGAACAGAAGTTGATTCTCTAGGCGAAAAACTGGTGCCTAGAGACGCTTACTACGGAATTCAAACACTACGTGCCGTGGAAAATTTTCCTGTGAGCGGCATGAAGGCTCCAACAGTTTTTGTTCACGCTTTTGTCTGGGTGAAGAAGGCTACAGCCACTGCAAACATGCAGGTAGGATGGCTTGATAGAAAAATCGGAAATGCAATAGTCGAGGCGTGCAACGAGATTCTGAACGGCAGATTCTTGGACCAGTTCGTTGTTGATGTCTTTCAAGCAGGCGCAGGCACCTCATTTAACATGAATGTTAATGAGGTTCTTGCCAACCGCGCTCTCGAAATATTGGGAGGAGAAAAGGGTGATTATAAGTTTGTCAGTCCTAACGATCATGTGAACATGGCTCAGTCGTCGAATGACACGTTCCCGACTGCGCTTCATGTTGCTACATTAAAGGCACTTGAACCGCTGCTAAGAGAACTTGACAAGCTCTCTGAAGCCTTCGAAAGATTGGCTAAGAAATACTCCACTGTCATTAAGTCTGGTCGAACTCATCTTCAAGACGCATTGCCAGTTACCATTGGACAAGAGTTCAGCGCCTACGCCGCGACTGTAAACAATGCAAGAGAGCAGATTAAAGCAAGGAGCAGGCGCCTTGAAGAACTTGCCTTGGGCGCAACTGCTGTGGGAACAGGAGTCAACGCGCATCCCAGCTTCAAAAGAATCGCCATATCAGAGCTGAGTAGAATGACTGAACTGAAGTTGAGGGCGGCTAAGAATCCCTTCGAGGCGCTTCAGAGCCGAAACGCCGTCGCCGCTGTTTCGAGTGCGCTCAAGGAACTAGCGCTTGAACTAATTAGAATCGCCAACGACTTGAGGCTTCTATCGTCTGGTCCAACTACGGGTCTGGCTGAGATTCAGTTGCCTCCAGTTCAGGCTGGTTCGTCTATTATGCCTGGCAAGGTCAACCCAGTGATGGCGGAGTGCTTGGACATGATTGCATTTCAAGTCGTTGGAAACGACCTGGCTCTGTCTCTGGCTGCTCAAGCTGGGCAGTTAGACCTAAATGTTATGACGCCAGTGATGATGCACAACGTTTTGCAATCCATTCAACTCTTAACGAATTATCTTCCAGTGTTCAGGAAGAGGTGCGTTGAAGGAATAACTGTTGACAAGAAACGATGTGCGAGTTATGTGGAAAACAACCCCTCTCTAGCGGTTTTCCTCTCACCATACATCGGATACTTAGAAGCAAGCAAGATCGCCAAACAATCTCTACAAGAAAAAAGGCCAGTGAAGGATATAGCGTTGCAAAAAGGGACATTGAAACCTAAACAGGCAAAGCGAATCTTTGAACCTGAGTTTCTACTCGGAGAAAAGCGTAGAAGAAACAGGTGAAAGAGACGAAACCAAGTTTCTGGGCATCATCTTCATAAGCGTTAGAGGTGCGACCGCCGGGATTCGGACCCGGGTCAACGGCTTGGAAGGCCGACGTCCTAGACCAGACTAGACTACGGTCGCATAAGACAGGACCACGGACAAACTGTCAAGGGAATATCGTAAACACCTTATTAAAACTTGAGAATCTGTGAAAGACAGAGAGTACACATTCATACTCATAGCTGAAACATTGACTATGTTGAAATGATACGTTGGAAGATTTACAGAGACTAAACCATTTCCTGACTCTGAGTGGATGCAGAAGAATGGAGAAGATTGTGCGCGCGCACTCAAATTGGTGGCAGATGGAATGTGAACAACGAGCCTATGAAACTTAGGAAAAACAATCCCATGGAGAATATGAAGAGGTAAATAGCGAGTCTATACATTAGCTCCTTCTTTCCAAAACCAGTTGTGTACAGCGTGGCGACAGTTATGGTTGCTAAGAAGAATAGAGCATCAATTCTGCTTGTGATTGCAGGGTAGCTGGATCCATAGAGAAACAAAATTGGCAACCCCATAGAAATAAAGAACATGGCTAGGGAGATTATGAGAATCCACTTGACATTTCCTCGTTCTTCCATAGCATCACCAAACTTATAGTTAACTGATTGACATGAAAAAAAGACTTGTGATAACCGCGCGCTCTGCAACGAAGCGTTACCGTCACTAACATTCACACACTTTTAGAAGACATGTTCCTTTTTCCTGTGTGGTGAAGGCGGAGGGGAGTCGTTATCAGTTTGTATCCTCTCCTGCCCTTCGCACGCGCGCTGTGGGCTTCCCTTCCGCCCGAAACATTTCGCAACGAGCCTTTCAACTCTTCCTATTGCGCGCGCAATACCACTAACGGCAAATTTGAACAAATATGAAATCATTTCCATACATATTCCGCAAGCTATTGATAATTCTCTTCGAATCGCTAACATGAATGAAAAGTCTATAAAAATTGTATTTTCGAGACTCCTTAATGTCTTCTCCTTTGAATATTAGATGGTCATTCGCCGAAATCCACCGAGTAGGCACATTTTCAAGTTCATCAATAACTGATGATGGATATGTACCCTTAGGCACTCCCATTATAGCATACAACATTGTCTTCCCTCTTTCCTCTTTGGTCAATTCGCAAACCTCTCAAACTCTGCAAGTTCAGCGTCTTAAAACTCACGTCAGATCAGACTATAAGACTTTCCCGATGCGTGTGCAGTATGTTTCAATAGAATTTGGAGAGCTATGACTTCAAAACGCGCGTGTTTTTTTCTCAAGCTGATATGCTGACCTGTTTCATCTCTTCTTATTTTTCCAGTTCTCAATTCTTGCGATTAAGTTCAGGCATGACTAAAATGTCAGCTAACTTAACCATGGTCTCCATCATAGCCTTCAACGCTCCAACCTGACGCCCGCGCCTGAGCGAACTCATTCACTCGCCCTTTACAAACAGTAAGTAATGATTGACGGTGTAATTAATCGCCCCGCCCATACCAGCCGTTTGATAAGTATGCAGACGCCACCCAGTCTTTTCCCACTCCTCGATTACTTTACCAACATTATCATGATGCCCCACCAACACGCATTTCCACTCTTTCAACCTAGATGTCACCTCCACACGCATATTACTACAAAGTTCTTCACCCTTTTTATGTTGATCAGGCCAACAAATACCAAGTGCAATGCCATAGACCTGTAGAAAGCTGGTCCTAAATTTATCAAAATTATGTTTCACTCATGCATTTCCAAATATCTACTGAATCAATTTATCGATTGATAAGTAAACTTTATAGCCTTGCAACAGATATGTAGATCGGGGGCAGCTAGGGAAAATCTAACGTGGATGATTTTGGAGCTCCTTTCTCTCTCCCTCCTCAGTTGCCCCCCTTGAAAATTGTTGGCGAAAGTTCCTTACAGGCAGAAGATTTTGGTGCGGCCGCCGGGATTTGGACCCGGGTCGTCAGCGTTCTGCTCTGTTCAGTTTGGCAGGCTGATGTCCTAGACCAGGCTAGACTACGGCCGCTCAGTTTTTGGCGTTTTCTTGCTATTTTCTGGTGATGTTACATTTAGCAATTATGTTTCCGCTCCACTGCTGCAAGTTTAATAGGTCTGTCTGAGAATGATCTTGGCAATAATCCAGCAATGAAAGGTTGGGGCTAAAATGGTATTGGCGCAAAGGACTTTCACAGCGGAAGATGGGAGGAAGGTTATCTTGCGCTCTGTCAAGTGGAAAGACTTGGACGATTTGATCAAGTTCATCAACTCTCTAGTCGAAGAGGACGCCGACATACTCCGTTCAAGCCAGGTTACGAGAAGTGAGGAAGCAGAGTGGTTGGGCAAGAGACTGGCACGCATTGAAAAGGGCGAATTAATAGACGCTGTGGCGGAAGTTGATGGCAAGGTCGTCGCTAATTCGGAAGTAGAAAAGAGAGGCGACCTCATGAGCCACGTTGGAAACCTAGGAATTGGCATAAAATCAGGGTACAGGGGAATAGGAATCGGCACGCAAATCATGAAAACGCTCATAGAAGAGTCAAGGAAGGCAGGGCTGAAAATACTAGTTCTCGATCACTTTGCCACAAACACAACAGCTAGAAGCTTGTACGAGAAAATGGGTTTCAAAGACGCGGGCATTATTCCGAAGGGCATATTCAAGAATGGTAAATACATTGACCTAGTCAGGATGGTCTTAGAACTCTAGCTTCCAATTTCTTGCCGAAATACTAGACGTTAAGGTTTAAGAGTCAAAGTGTTCATTGTGCTTTTCTCCCGAAAACATAACGAAGAAGGAAGCTTGGCAGTTTGGGGTTTCTTGACCCTGCGGTGGCGTTCGCTGTTTCACTGTGTTTTCTGTCTGCCATGCTTTACAAGCGTGTGAACCTTGGAGTAACCTTGAACGCTTCAGCTCTGCTTTTGGCCTTGCTTTCACTTGACTGGCAAAGCATTCCAACAGTGGTTTATCAAACAACTGTGGACACGCTTACAATTGCAGTCGTGCTCGCAACCTTTGGGATTATGCTGTTAAGTCAGCTTTACAAGGAAACAGGAGTTATTAACAAGCTCAGCGAAAATGCAAGCAGAATAATCAAGAACTCAAAAATTGTGTCAAGTGCTCTGCCGGCTATTATAGGGTTACTTCCAGTTGCTGGTGGAGCGTTGATGTCGGCACCACTTGTTGATTCTGAGGCGGAAAAGCTTGGGTTGAAACCCGAAAAGAAGGCATACGTAAATGTGTGGTTTAGGCACACGATTTTCCCGGTTTACCCGCTAAGCCAAGTTCTCATAGTGACATCTGCTCTTACAGGGATAGCCATACCTCTAATTATTGTGCGTCAGGTTCCCGTGGTTGCTGTGATGGTCATTGTTGGGTATGTTATTGGCTTCTGGAAAGTTTCTCATCTGGAGAATAGAAACTTGAGCTCGCCTGAGGATTCCCGGCTAGACCAAGACATAAAACGTTTCCTAATTGCCTTTTCGCCCATTCTGGCAACCATTTTTGTGGTCGTTGGCGTGGATGCAATAAATCCTAATTTGGCAAGTTCAGGATTAGACGTTTCTGTAGCCGCGCTGACAGGGATACTAACGCTTATTGTAATCTCAAAGCCTAACCTCCGCCTCTTGTCAAGGCCCTTTAGGAGGTGGGAGGTTTATGGAATAACAGCTGCAGCCTACGGCGCGTTCTTGTTGAGGACGATAGCGATCTCAGGGGGCATTTCGGAGATTTTTGAAACGCTTGCACTCAACGGCAGCATAGACGTAATTTTGCTGCTGACGGTCATCCCAGCTCTTTTGGGGTTTATGACGGGTTCGCCCTCGGGAGGAGTTGCGATAAGTGTTCCAATTTTGGCTGGAATATTGACTTTCTCTCCTTCGACAGCAGCCTTGCTTTATATGAGTGCTTACCTAGGCTATATGATCGTGCCGACTCACCTGTGCTTTACCTTCACGGTAGATTATTTCAAATGCTCAATGAACAAGTTGTACAGATACATCATTCCTTCATTCATCGTAACGTTTGCAGCGGCATTGCTGATCTATTTTCTTGTTTGAACGTTTGAGAAAAAATTGTGCTGGACCTAGATTTGAACCAGCGATAAGTTGAGACATCTCCTGCATCTTCTCACTTTCTCACGAGCTAGTTTTGTTGGGTTAAGTTTGGGTATGAGGAACTCTAGTTTATCTCGGTTGCGTCATATTTCGGTCAGTCGTTAATTTATTCTAAGCATTTAGCGCCTGCGCTATTGTGGGGGCGTTGTGTTCACAGAGTTCAGAAGGGCATCGACCGTTTGAGGTTGAGAAAGAAGGCAGGTCACACCCATGGATCCTCCATTTTTGAGAGTGATCGGTAGACTGACTCCAGAATTGTTAGCTTTTATGGGCGTTGCCTTAGAGAAAAAGTGGATAATGATTGGTGAGAAGAAAAAAGGCGCGAGCCATGTAATATTGTAGAAAATGCCCAGTGGGTTCACCAAAATAAGACCTATTGAAAGCAAAGTCATGATGAGAATTGTGGCTTTAGAGATTGACAAGGTCTCTCTTAAAGAAAGGGCCTTCTCGCTCTTCGGGGTAACCGAGACAGTCAATTTCTTGTTGGTCAAATAGTTCAGAATCGTTTTTACTTCGTAAGGTAGCATTGCGGCTCCGATTGATTTGCTAAGCAGCTGATACTTCAAGAACGTGACATTGCCTACTCTGAGCTGAAAGAGTTTCAACCTTAGTACTATGCCTGAGAATAGTGAGGTAGCAATCACGTATTGGAAAAGTGGAATGGACAAGAGGTAGAAAATGTTTGAGGACCACAGGTTCATGGCAAAGGCGATTAGATGCGCCGTCGTTGAGTAGTAGCCGAAGATTGTTAGGAACATTGCGATCATGATTATGACATAGGCTAAGTGTCCCATGGGCGTGTGTAGCAGGAGCAATCGTTGCAGGTTAGAGAGGTGAGGCTGCCTGGCAAAGGAGAAGAATTCCATCGAGCCTCGGGTCCATTTGTTCTGTCTTTTTATGAATCCCTTAATGTTTTCTGGCATAGCTTCGTAGGTGTGGATTGGAACGAACCTCGACTTGTATCCTTTCTCTGCGAGCTTTACGGCTGTAGCGAAGTCTTCGGAAACATAGCCCTCAACGAAGCCGCCTATCTCCCTGACATGGCTTAATCTAACGAGCACGTTGTGACCGTAGCAGAAGACGCCGTCCAGATGATTCGCAAGTCTATTTTCCCAGATGTCCTGCCCCAGTACATGCAGAGGAGCTAGAGTCTTAACGAACCTGTTGTCGAGGTTCCATATATTTATCAAACCCTGAAATATGCTAATGTGCGAGTTGGACTGGTGCTCAGCATATTTGAGGGCACCCTCAATCCAGTCTGGAGGAAGATAGGAATCAGCGTCCAAGAGAACGATGTAGTCATAATTCTTTCCGTAGGTTCTTATCCAATTGTTGATGGCGCCAGCCTTGAAGCCTTGCCTGTGGTCCCGCCTAAGAACAGTGAAGCCTTTCTCATCAGCTATTTGGTCAACAATGCTTCTTTCTTCAGGGTCGGTTGAGTCGTCGAGAACATAGACTTCGTTTGGGTATGTCTGCAAAATATCGGAAAGACATTCTGGCACCACATCGTTCATGGTCGCATATAAGATGGCAACTCTTGGTTCGCCAGTCAAGTTTTGAAGCAAAGGAAGTCTGTAGGGCTCAACGAAGAAAGACAGGATTCTCTTAGACAACAAAAGTGAAGTCGAGAAGTTGAAGAACATGAGGAAAATGAACATCAAGACGGAAACTGGTCGAGTCCAGTTTATGACAAACAGTGCAAGCGCAACACTCAGCGTCAAAAATAACATAACAACAAGGGCTAAGAAGGCAACTTGCACGTGCCTCGATTTCACCGTGTGATGCACATCCATGACCTATGCCTTTTTTGCAGCTTGGAAATATAGAGTAATTATTTCGGATTCATTTCGGATTCTGCAACATGCCACAGTCGGCAGGCAGCTTTGACGACTGTGGAAACAGTCTCTCTTTCCGTATTTTGTGTAAAGGGCGATGTTATTAAACCAATCGTTAGCGTGAAAAGCGCAAACCAAAAATCGCGATATGTCTCTTAAGGTTGAACAGAAAGTGTCGCGGGTCTGGTTGTGGTGTCGACGGGCGAGATTTGAATCACAAATCAGATTTAAATCTCTACTTTCCATAAAGTAGTTTCGTGCACAAGGGCACTTATTACACGGAGAAGCTTTCAGCCAACAGACTCCTTAGATGTTATAAGATGGCCCCTCCAAGGATCAAACAATATCTTAACGCAGAAGTTCAGTTCGTCATCTCCAATGTTCGTGGTTCAGATTTAGTTCTTGAACTGGGGTGTGGTTATGGTAGAGTTATGAAGGAACTGTCACGTTTTGCGTCACAGATCATTGGAAACGACATTTCAAAAGACAGTCTGGAACTCGCGAGGTCATACATGGAAGGCTGTCAAAACTATGCTGTCTTTCTTATGGACGCTTCTCAGATGTCGTTTCGTTCATGCACTTTTGACATCGTGTTTTGCATTCAAAACGGTATATCCGCATTTGGGGTCAGCAAAAAACGTCTGATCGCCGAATCCATAAGAGTGACAAAGAACAATGGGGCTATCCTCTTTTCCAGCTACTCCCCAAGAATTTGGGAAGCTCGCCTAGAATGGTTTAGAAAACAGTCGCAGTTTGGGCTCATAGGAGAAATAGATGAAAAGAAGACACGTGATGGAACAATTGTTTGCAAGGATGGTTTTAGAGCGACTACTATCAGCAGTGACCAATTCCTCAAGTTTTTCGATGAATTCGGATTGGAAACATCTATCACAGAAGTCGACGAGTCTAGCATTTTCTGTAAAGCCATCAAAAAGTAGTTAATGATAGAGGTTGAGTGCAACTTAGCCAGACTAAGAAAAAGAAAACAAACATGGAAGATGTTGCGGACCGGTTTGTGGTGCCGAGGGCCAGATTTGAACCGGCGACAACCCGGTCTTCAGCCGGGTGCTCTCCCAGGCTGAGCTACCTCGGCACAACATGCGCTTATCAACATGATTACTCGATTGTTTTTAAGTTTTCTGAGTTCTGCGTGCAGTTTGTGTACGTGTTTCGATAGATTTTTCAACCTATGTCAGCCTTGAGTATTATTGAGAATAAGGTGATGACCAACCGTTAAACTGCCGCAAGAGGCTTAAGAGCGTCAGCTGGTGATAGGGCTCGTTAACGGGTAAAATCTTCCGTAGAGCGGGCCACTCGCCCTCATCTCCCCCTAAGAGCCCTAGGGGCCTCCTGCTCGGAGGTTCATCTCCGCCTTCGACGCGGCCTTGCGGAAACAGCCACGCGCGAGGAACCTTTAATTTTTTTCTCCTTTCTCTCCCTATCCATAGGTTTGGGCAACATCTTATTTGTGCGTTGTGGAATCTAGTTCTATAAGTTAAAGAGTCTATCTTAATATTGTCGTAACAGGGGCATGGGCGAAAGGCATGGTTGAAGAAGTATTGGGCGTATTCAATGCTTATCTCATCATGCTTGAGGAGCGCGGTTCTAAGAGGTCTTGCACCTTTCTTGTTACCGACAGTCGGCTGGTTGTGATGCTTCCTGAGGGAATGAACCCGTGGATTGGCGTTGTGGCCGTGATTGCGTTTGTTGTTAGCCTCGTCGGCCTATTCTTAAGGGATTTAACCCTGTTCCTTGTTGGTCTGGGCGTAGGGTTTCTTGTTGTGTTCTTACTCGTGCTTGTTGATTTTGGCGTTCGATACAGAAGGCAGAGTAGGATTAAGAAGCTCGCTCCCGATGAGATTTTGAGGGCGAGCAAGCGGAATTTTGAGATTCCCCACTCAGACATTGTTAGAGTCAAGCATGAGGTAGTTGAAAGGTATGAACCGCCTAGTATAAGTCACATTTTTCTTCCCTCGCTACCATACAAAACGCATATGGTTGAGTTTGACACTCAGAAGGGAAAACACGTGTTCAATATGGACATGAGCGAAACAATGCGCTTGATTGATTTAATGAGCCGATTCGTTCCAGAAAAAATCGAAGAAGGGAAATCCGAAGGTTAGAACGACTACCCTTACACTTCCGAGCTATCGAATCGATTCTGTGCTTATGATATGATATTAGCCAAGAAACTCATTTCGTAGTCGAGCTTAAACGGAGCGACGGCAATAGTCACCTGTGCTTTTTCAGGTGCTCTTCAAGAAGCTCGCGGTAACTCTGACAGGTCTTGCCGCAGACTTTACATCGGAACGACTCGATGGTGATCTTGTTCCCGTCGGGGTCTAATAAAGTAGCGGCTCGACCACCCCAAGACGGTTCTTTTGGCTCCATAACAAATTTGGCTCCCCTATCCTTAAGATTTTGATAGGCTATGTCAACATCGTCAACGAGCAGGCAAATCTCCTGTTTTCCTTTTAGCTCCAAGCCAAACGACACTCCAGCGATGTCAAAAATCGCGTAGACTGGCCATTCACCGAATTTCTCAAGACCGAGGATATCTTGATAGAAATGCATAGACTTTCTTAAATCTGACACTCCAAGGGTAATATGTGCTATCTTTTCAATTTGACTACTTTTCTTCATTACAATTTTCACCTTACTATGCCTATTGCAGTACTATGAAATTTATTACTTTGCGCGAATCATTCAACGCGCGCGTTACGTGCTCTTTTGTTTGAAGTCTTCTTTTCCGGACACCATGTGACAAGACTAATATCGGTGGAGCAATAATGCCTCGAGTGTGTGGAAGGCTTGCGATATTTGAAATGGCTAGTGCGTGTGCGCGCATGTATATCTTCATAAAATCTGAATGGCTATTACCTCATGACTTTCTTCAAATATTTTGCCGCTTGTGGCCTTGACCCTTTTGGGGATAATATGACCGTTGAGTGTTTCTGTTCTCTTGCCTTTCAGTTCCAAAATTATCAGGAATTCTGTCAAATTATCACCTATGCGCGTTTCTCAATTTCTATTGTTCTGTGATGGCTTAGCCTTAAGGCTAAGCGGCGAAAAGTCTTTTGGAATGGGTAGATAGAGAAGCGTGCGCCTGCTTGGGAGTTAGAACTCTCTCTCACGTT
>Ga0315310_10002422_pt1 | contig 11651 bp, 13 predicted proteins | sample TDP5_MG_FD_203630 | JGI IMG/M metagenome (GOLD analysis project Ga0315310, IMG submission 203630) | Freshwater sediment microbial communities from Lake Towuti, South Sulawesi, Indonesia - TDP5 | ecosystem: Environmental > Aquatic > Freshwater > Lake > Sediment | place: Indonesia: South Sulawesi... | reverse complement strand
ATACTGATTCTCGTTTCATACAACTTATATTAGACCTGAGAGAAGACAGACGTAACAAAGAAGAGAGGTGAAAAAGAAAATGAACTCAAGAAAGATGATGAAGCTGCTAATCCTAACGATTACATCTCTGCTCATCGCTAGTGCAAGCGCCCAACTCTACAGCCAGATGTTCATGTACTCGCATGTAACTGTGCAAGGCAACTTCGTTAAATTTGTAGCAGCGGCAAACACTACTGATTGCGGTGGAACCGTTACTCCGGGCGGCGAAGAAGTAAAATTCAACAATATGATAGGGGTAAACGGCTCGCTCGTAACCTACAAACGGGCGGTCAACATTACTAATCTTGACACTAATGCCCACGATGTTGAACTTAAATACTATAACTGGAATGGAGATGCCAAAACCACGCTCAGATACATCGACATAACAATGTATGACAAAACAGGAAATAAGAAAGGCACTACGATCCATCTGGTTCCTGGCTCTGGCGACGTTGAATCAAGTACGAAAGTCTCAATGCTCGGTGGTGCGATGTGGCGTGTACAGTGGGATGTATTCTGGTGGGCGAATGCATCATTAACTGATACAGTCGATGTCACGCTGGTGTTGCTTGCCTGGTAATTTTCCTCTCCCCCTTTTTTCTTAGCTTTCTAAGAGGAGAGAGTGATGCGGAAAGATGTGAGGTCGAGTCAGCAAACGTTGATTAAGGCTCTTGAAAGTTTAGGCTACCACAGGGTAAGCGGGACGGAGTGGAGGCACGGAAACTTCCACGTAACCCTAACCCCCCGCAAAACCAGAGTAACAATTGACCTGCATGCGGATGTTCCCGGCATAGGCTCTTCCCATCACGGCAGAAAACGTGGAGAAGATATAACAGAAGAATTTGAACGGATAAAACAAGAATACAGAGGGCTCCGTAATTCTGAAGTCTCCAGGATGGCACCTTGTCGTCACAGCGTCCGCTGTCATCTTACTGTTAGTTCGGATTGCAGAACTGAGACTACAAAAGAGGGATAAACAGAATGTTTGAAGCACCTTACTGTTCCAATATAAAATGCACTCAAACAGGTTTGCGTCGAGATCAAAAGACATGCCCTAAATGTGGAACACCAGCAAAACTTTTTGGAATCAATGACGCTACTGTTCTTAGAAAACAAAAGAAGATGTGGGAACTAATGAAAGACACTTTCGAGTCGAAATGAGACGGAAACACTCCGGGGATAGTATGGAAAACGAGTTTGATGCGATGCTTCTCGAGGCTGTAGATGAAGCCCTTAAAGAGATTTTCGGGCAAACAGCCACCCGAACCATCTATGCCCATATTGAAAACCACCTATCGATGAAACGAAAAGAGATCCCGAAAAGATTAGAAGATTTGCACAAAGGCCTCGACGAGTTTCTAGGCTCAGGAGCCTTCGTAGTGGAAGAAATGATTCTCAAAAACCTACATTCACGGCTCGGAGTTAAGCGTGAAATAAAGAGTGACCATAGCTTCGCAGATCATGTGAACAAGCTACGCCACGGCATATAACTTTACTTCTTGGTCCAGCCTGATGGTGATTCTCAAGATTTCGCATACTAAAAGTTATCTATTGGATAGACAAATAGACGCCAAAGTCAGCCAAAAGGGGATTGATGTGAGAAAGAGGAAAGTTAAGTACTTGGTGATAACGGCGACGCTGGTTCCGGAGGCCGAAGATGTTAAAAACGAGCAGCTTGAAAAGGAGATCCGCGAAGAGGTTGAGAAGATGACAATCCCTTGGGTCAAGGAAATCATGAAGGTCACAATCTCAGACCCTCCACCAGCCGAGCTACGATGAAAATAACTTTCTTCACAACCATCACCTCTTTTTCATCTGCTCAACTGTGCCTTTTCCAAGAGGCTAGTCGCAGTACCACTTTAAAACCTCCTTGATGGCCTTGTCGGAGTAGCCCCTACTCTTCAAAGATCTTGTCAGCTCCTTTACATCCTCTAAGTCGCCCAAAAGCATCCTTCCAATAAATATCTGTAATATTAATACACTCGACACGTCATAAACGTTTCGAAACGGAAGAACTATGCAAGCTGGAGGACGTAGATAAGACTCAGGAAAGACTCATGATTATCTTACTGATTGGCAGTTCTCATCGAGAAACACCATCCGCCGAAGAGGTAACTGTTCTACATAGAACAAACTTCTAGAAGAAGCTTTCGACAACCTTTATGTGTCAGATTGACACAAAAAATGTAGGTTGCAGAAAGGAGAAGGGATGGGATGACATCGATTGCCATCGACCCGATACTCTCTAACGTGGTTTACACGATTAACCTGCATCTTCATTCCCCTTCTCGCAGTCCACCCTACGAGAAGCCTTCAAACAACATGGCGGAAGGGAGCCTCCCAACCGTATCCGTGCTGGTTCCGGGTTCCAAAACTGGGGTAATGCTTTGCCAGCAATAATCCCCAGCACTAGCATGGTGTGGGCAATCCTTGGGTTCGTACGACGACTGGGGAAGATCATATCTAAAAACAAAAACGTAAATTCTGCTGATCCGCCAGCGTATACGGTTCTTATACCAGCTTACAATGATTTTGAAACGTTTCCCTCAGCGCTCATGAGCCTCATTCACCAAACGGTTAAGCCTTCTAAGATAATTATCCTTGACGACTGTAGTGACGGAGAATATGCCGAAGTTGTTGAGCGACACGGTAAGACGCTTAACCCAGTCGACGTTGAAATTGTTAGGTTTGATGGGCGTAGAGGTAAAGCCGCTAACATCAACTACGCGCTCCAACATGCGAAGATAGATACGCCCTACTTAATGGTGTTAGACGCTGACACCCGCATTGAACCTCGTTACGTAGAGAAGTTGTTTGAAGAGGCGCCCTTTGATGTTGCTTACGGAACAGTTCTACCAGACTTCAACTTCCCTTCACTATACGCCTATCACAGATTAGTGGAGTACATTTACGGGCATGAGGCTACAAAGCAGGGTTGTGCCCTCATTAAAGCGTTGAACATTACGGGTTGCTCACCAATCTTTAAGACTGAAACCTTAAGGGCGGCTGGCGGATACCCGCCCCGCACGTTCACAGAGGATCTCGATCTTGCTTGGATCATGCATGAGAAGAAGAAGCGCATCATCTACGCAGAGAACGCTATGGCTTACACGCGTGAGCCTTCATCCTTTAAGGAGTTTAACAGGCAAATCCACCGCTGGCTTAGTGGGTTCTGGCAAGCGCTTAAGGTGCACGGCGGGAAAGTTGGAGAGAGCAATTGGCTGACGCTGATGTTGAGCATCATACTGTTTGACCTCATCATTTTCACGCCATTCTGGTTAGCCTTCCTATCCGGATCACTAATGCTTTTTCTCTCACGTTTTCAGTTGTTTTACAATCTCGTTCAACCGCTCACAGCCAACGTTCTCGTCCAAGCTCTCGTCTCAACTTGGCAAAGGTGGTTTCCCTTCGCCACTAGCGAGTTCTGCGCTGCCCTCGGCATCGCATGGGACATGTCCATCATAGCAACCATCACGTTTCACAAGGCAAGGAAGCTAAAATGTCTGAAAAGAGCCGCTTTGGGCTTCCCCATATTCTATCTGCTAAGTTGGTACGTCAAACTCGTCTGGCTCAAATGCATGGTTAAAGCGTTCTTCTATAAGCCGCCTAAGGAGACACCTACATGGTAAACCGAGAAAGGATGTTTGATGTTGGCTTAGCCTCGTTCCTCGGCGCACTATTCACCTTTAAGGTTGGAATGATTAACCAGATCGTCCTCCCGATCTGGGATGGGGCGATCTATCTAACCAACGCCAGAAACATCCTTTTAGGGCAATCTCTCTATGAATGGTTCCGTCCCCTATTGCTTTCTGCTATGACGGCCATCGTTTGGCTATTCACAGGCGAGAATTACATTCCAATAAAGTACATCCAGTTGATTTTCACGATGTTGGCGGGCGTCGTTTTCTACATTATCCTGAAAAGGGACATGGGAGCACCCTTCGGATTCGCTGGAACCCTACTATTGATGACATCGACTCAAATCTTGCTTTGGAGCGACCATATATTGGTTCATGGCATATCCTTGTTCTTTGCGGTGTTGACGGTTTTGCTTTGGAGGAAATATACGGGTAAACGATGGTTGCTCGGGGGTATTACTGGTTCTCTAGCCATCTTAGCAAGATATCCGACAGCCATCATAATTAGTGCTGTGCTTTTGGCCTATACAATCAACCACAAGAAATTATTTCTTTTATACGGGGCTTTGATAGGACTTTTTGCACCATTATTTCTTGTGTACTTATACAGTCCATCTTTGCTAGTTGAACTTACAACGAAAATCCTCCTAAAATGGTTTGGTTTTGCAGGCGCTACGTTACCAGGTCAAGAGGGGGCTCTGTTCTATGTATTGAACTCGTGGAAAATTTTCGGGTTTGCCATTTTCCTTGCTCTTCCAGTTCTCTTGTTAAAGTCCACATACAACGAGGTGCACAGCCGTGTTTGGTGTCTATGGCTTTTGATGTCCCTCGCCATTTTTTCAGCAATGGGTCACAAGGAGTTAAGGTTTACATTTGAATGGACCCCTGCTGTGGCTTATTTAGCTACACTAACGATCGCCAAGGCTTCGAAACTTCGTTTGCCCAAAACAAATCCTGTTGGCTTGAGAACTCTGCTTGGGTTCACTCTAATTATTCTAATAGGGATTAACGCTGCGTACTCTATAAACACCTATCTTGACCTCTATCCCCAATGTGACCCCGCGGGTCGCAACCCTGAGATAGCGCGCGCGCTACTGAAAGTTGCTGAGTATATTAAACAGCATACCTCCCCGAACGAGATTGGCGTTTCCGACTATATGGCTCCAACGCTAACCTACTTCTCTGGACGAACCGTATACTATGCGGAGGGTGTGAAAAAAATAGAGGATTTGATGGCTTTTCTGGAAGAGGGTTATGAACCCGGTTGGGTTAGACCAACGTTTGTAGTGTTGTTTCCCGGAATCGGCGGGAGTTTTCATTTTAGGGAGAAGATCGACCAGCTTGGACTAGAACTTGAAGCAAAGATTAAACTATCTGGAGGGTTGGGCGAAGCCTATGTATTTAGGACCTAGTGCATCAGAGGTGGTTTGATGGGTAAGAGAATATCAATTATTGGAGCGGGCGTAGTTGGGAAGGCGACAGGCATCGGATTTCATATGCAAGGACAGGATGTTCTTTTTTATGACATTAATGAGGAGAAACTTAAGTCACTGAAAAAGGAGGGCTACGAAGTTGCTGAAAGTCTCGCGGAAGCTGTTTGCAATTCAGATATTTCCTTCATATGCGTTCAGACACCCATGATTAATGGGCAGATAGACTATAGCTATGTGAAGAGGGCTACGAAGGATGTTGCTAGAGCCTTGCACAAAAAGAGCGGGTATCACCTTGTTGTGATTCGAAGCACGGTTTTACCCTCCACCACACGCACAAGGATCGTTCCTTGGTTGGAACGATATTCTCAGATGAGAGCGGGAGAGGATTTCGGGGTATGCGTGAACCCTGAATTTCTGAGGCAAACAAGCGCTCTCCAAGATTTCCTCAACCCCAGCAGAATAGTGATAGGTGAACTTGAAAAACGTTCAGGCGATTTGCTTGAAAATTTGTATGCTCCCTTTGGTGCGCCCATTATCAGATCAGACCCGGACACAGCAGAAATGATTAAGTACGTTTCAAATCTGTTTCTCGCCACTAAGATATCCTTCTTCAATGAAATGTACACCACCTGCAAAGCGTTGGGCTTACAACCTCACGTTATAAGCGAGACGGTAGCTTTAGATCCGCGAATTGGCACCTACGGGATTTATGGCGGACGACCATTTGGGGGTAGATGTCTTCCCAAGGATTTAGAGGCATTCATAAATTTTGTCCGAGGAGAAAAACTCAACCCTAAATTATTGGAGGCGGTTCTCCGTGTTAACAAAAAAATGGCGAGAGTACAAACTGCCCAAGGTGACAATCTTGAGTAAGATAAGCATCATCATCCCCGCTTACGATGAGGGGGAGAATCTGCCGAAGTTAATAAAAGCGTTGGACAGAACGTTTCGGGGCGAGGACTTTGAAATTATAGTCGTCAATGATGAAAACACAGATGGAAGCGTTGAGATCATTCGAAAGCTGGAAAGCGAATACATAGGAGTGAAGGGTCTTCTCTCTGATAAACGAAGGGGAAAGGCTAAGGCGATTAGAGACGGCTTAAAGGAATCGAAAGGAGAAGTCATTGTTCTAATGGACGCTGACCTCCAATATTCGCCGGAGGATATTCCTAGACTTACCAAAGCGTTAAAGCATGTTGATGTGGTAAATGGGCTAAGAGTCAATCGAAAAGATAGCATACGTAGAAAATTTGAATCCAAAGTCTATAATCTTCTAGTGCGCACATTCTTTAGTGTGGAGTTTAATGATTGTAATAGTGGTCTCAAAGTCTTCAAACGTAAAGTTATGGACGATATCGTAGACCAGCTAAGGGATGGATGGCATCGATATCTATTGGTATTGGCTGTGAAAAAGGGATATAAAGTCAAAGAAATCCCCATCAGCCACCATTCTCGAACCGTGGGTAGATCAAAATTTGCCTCTCCACTTAAGTTGTTCAAGGGGTTTCTCGATCTCCTTTCCGTTAAAACTCTCATCTTTAAAGAAGATGGGGATGGGGGCTTGAAGGCGAAGCAGATTAAAGATTACTACATTAAGGGCGAGTGTGATGATCTTGTTACTCGACCTAAGCGTTTTGAGAAGATCTTCCATAGACTTAGGGAAAGAGCAACCATGAAGCTTATTGAGAGGTATGGTGGGCACTCAACGATCTTGGATGTTGGATGCGGAACAGGCCTCGTGACCCGCCGCATAAAGGGTGACCTAGTAGTGGGGCTGGACATTAACCGTTGGAACTTGATGAGGGCGCGAGAGCATGCCCCGAAAGTTGATCCCATCATTGGAGATGCTGAAAATATGCCAATAAAATCAGATGTGGTCGATACGATTATTTGTACCCAGACTATTGAACACCTTCCGAACCCGCAAAGAGCTATCCGTGAAATGGCAAGAACATTAAAATCGAATGGAAAAATCATCGGAACGGTTCCAAGCAAAAGCCCTATCTGGAAGTATAGAAGATTTCTCTCCTCACACATTCCCACCGAACCCTTTCACCATAATTACACTTTGAAAGAGACCGTGCAATTGTTGAGGGATCTCAAAATATTGAAGATTTTTAAAGCGGTCTTTAACTTGACAATATTCTTCGTTGTTGAAAAGAAAGCAAACTACCATAAAACGGAAGGGAGGTGAAACTGTATGAGCTCAGAATCGATGTTTCCAGATTCGGTACAGGTCGTTTAGATGATAAAATTTCGCGAAAATTCTTTACTTCATAATAGTATTATGGGTAGTCCGATTATGGAGACCCTCAAGAAAAACCCTCCGTTTTCAGAGCTTTATCTAGCAGCTTGGCCACGGCCTCACTTCGGGATGGTATGGTGTGCTGAGCCCTTCGATAATTCTCCAGCCTTTCCAGCAGGTCTTTTGGTAGGGTAACAGACATCTTGACCTTCTTTGCCTTAGACAAGAGTCTTGGGCTACTTTGAATACGCACATTACAAACACATACAACAAAGCCAACCAAGTTAATGACAGGTACAACAGGCTTAAGGCGACCTTCGAGAGAATCACACAACAGAAGGAGGAGTCGTAGTGTTTAGGGTTATTATTGTTTTTTAATTCCTTTCTTTGGCTTTTTATATGTGGTGTATTCTGCCAATTTTCGTATGTCATCTATAGAAACACGACCAGTAGCTATGTAGATGCATAGTATAGCACCAATCGCTGTAGCAAACGTAATTATTTCAAGCAACAAGGCAAAAGATATGAACAGTTCAATAGGAGCTACATAGTAAAGTAGGCATAAAAGCCCTGAAATCAAGGACATTATAGATAAGATTACGAATGTGATAAAGACTCTACGACCCGTAAAAACACATACGAATCTTATGTAAAACTCGGACAACCGCTCAAGCTCAGTGGTTCTTCGAATCAGGTCCCAAGCTACTGCCATAAGAGCTGGAAGGGCAAAGAAGACTAGAAAACCTATTGTGGAAAAAGTTGCGAGAACCCCGAGCATGTCATTCGATACTACCAGCTTGTATCCACCAGCTGTTGAACGTATCTTGTAACATATCCGCTATAGGCTTAAAACTATCCCAGATTATCAGATTGCTCGTTTTCGTCACATTTTGTGGATGTTCTTTTTCTAGCCTAAAGTGTTTTCCATCAACTACCATCCAGTGTGGTATTGGATATTCACTTTTTCTAATTGTAATGCGACCGTTTTTAACTAAATCAACAATCCAAGGCAATTGGCTTTTTCGTTCCTGCCAGTTCGCTTGAGTATCAAATAATAGGTGAAACTCATTAACTTTGTTGGCCGTGGTTATCATAGCTTGTTTAACTTTCTCTCTATTGTAGAAATCTGGATGAAGACGAGAGCCCATCCACAGTCTATCATGTGCAGCTTCCAGTAACTCTATTATTTTTGCTTCAGGATCTGTGTCAATAAGCTCCTCAAAACGCATCTATTTTTCCCTCCTTCAATCTAAGAGATATCTTAAATATTGAGATACCGACTCTTCCATATGCATTCATTTTTTCTCCTTCCTTTTTATATGCCTTTGTAATATGCATTGAACATGTAGGTGTATATGAACAAATAAAAGTTGCGAAAAAAAACTTCTATAGCATAGTTACAGAATCTTTTTTCTCATTAACCATTTATTACCTCCAATGATTTGGCATTCATATCCTTTATTTGAATGGGAGTGGATCCCAGCCTCCGGACCGCTAAACCCCGTCATCACAAATCGGTGAGGACGCATCCATAAACAAGGCGGCGGACCCCCTTTATTTCTTTAGCTGCAGAAAAATAACTGAGGACCTCAAGGTGAAACTGGACCACAAGGACCTCAAGGACTTCAGGGCGAAACTGGGCCTCAAGGGCCACAAGGCGAGAAAAGCGATCCAGGAACAGTGGCGGTAGACATCACAGGCTACCTCACAGACACCTACACGTACAGACTGGCTTGGAATCGATGAGCACCAGGTAGAAGGTTTCATCGTAAACTGGGGAACCCAACCAGCCTACAACGTGGTGTTGACGCTAACTTGGGAACTGGGCGCCGAACAAGAACACACCGCAACAATCTCCATAGGAATATTGCTAGGCCACGAATTCGACAGAATCAGCGAAACCTACTACTTCGAGGGTCAAGGAAACCTCTGGTACGACGTAACATGGATCTAACCCCACAACCACAACTCCCCTTTTTTTTGTCAAATTCCTTAGAAGGGAGGCCTTCAACAAACCTCTTAAGAGTAGGGCTCTATGCCTGCGCCTTGGGCGAGAGAATTGAAGTACCCCCGAACAAAAAATTATACTCCAGAATCCAGAGCTAGGGATACAAATCTCTCCCGGCCCACTAATTCTGGAGTATAGACAAATTTATATGCCGCTTCGGCCCCTCCACTATTGGTGGTCGATTTGGTCGCGGGCGCGCGCAGAGGTTGGGAGGTTCTCCTGAAGGTTGAGGGTTGGAAGAGTGGCTACGCGAGTGTTGACCGGTTGCTTAGGCATCTGGGGCGTAAGACTCGGAGCGAGGGGTCTAGGGGCACTTACTTGAAGACTTTGGCTCAGTTCGTTAGGTTTGCAGACCTTTCTCCGGACGAGCTTGTGGGGTTGAGGAAGGAGGAGGTTGAGGATAAGGTTCAGGCTTTCTGCGATTTAGCTGGGGCTCCCAGAACAGCGAACAGGAAGATGGAGGAGCTTAAAACCTTCTTTAAGTGCAGCGGGTTCAGGGTTGGCGACAGGTGCAACCTGGTGTTGGAGAAACGGTACGTCGGCACTCGACAGAGGAGTAGGGCGGAGTACATTCCAACCGACGAGGAGGTCGATGGGATGGTGAACAAGGCTGGGATGAACCTCAAGTGGAGAGGCTTCATCCTAACATTATACACGACGGGTATGCGAAACTCAACGGAGAGGGCGATGAGATACGGCGAAATAAGGGAAGAACTCGAAGCAGGCGTGACCCCCCTGCTGGTCAGGATCAACCCTGAGATGAAGAAGGTCGTTCCAGGAGCTTGCAAGAACAAGATACCATACTTCGTCTTCATGCCAAAGGAGACGGTTGAAGCCGTCAAAGCCTACCTTGACGAACGCGAAGCCAGGCTTGGACCCTTAGACGACGAGCAGATCCTCTTCTGCTCAGACGACAAGCAGATACCAAAGGAGAAAAGACCCTACACCCCACTAAACATGACGGCGCCCGAGAAGTACGTGAGGAAGGCGGCAAAGGTGGCGAAAATAAGGGAGTGGCGAAACGTAACTCCACAGTCTCTCAGAAAGGCCTTCGAAAGGGCTGTCAGAAACTCCGGACTCGACCCGAAGGACCAAGAGTTTTTCATGGGACACATACTTCCAGGCAGCCAAGACGTCTACTACGACAAAACGAAAATCGAGGAGATGAGAAGAAAATATGCAAGGATCCTTTTCTTCCCGAGCAGGACAGCCTCCCTCGAGGAGCTGAGGAAAAAACAGGTCTTAGACACGGTTAAGGTACTAGGCTTCCCAGAGGACAAAATCAAAAGGGTTGAAGAAGCCCTAGCCAAATACGAAACGGTTGATGAAGCTGTGGAGGAGATAAGAAAGCTAAGGCTGGAAGGCTACAAGCTGAAGGGGAACCCCAACAGGGACGACCCCAAAAAGATCGTAGACGAAGACCAGCTCGAAAACTACCTAGCCGAAGGGTGGAACGTGCAAACCGTCCTTCCATCAGGAAGAATACTGATAAGCAAAGCACCGGCACTATCCACATAACCTCATTAACGTCGCTATAGCCTCTACCACCTTCTCCTTGTCCTCATACTGTATTTGCTCGAAGACTTCTATCAGCTTGTTGATGAGGAGTCTATACCTTTTCGTGTGTTTGTTTAGCAGCCACTCAGCGAACCCGTGGGCTAGGAGATGGATTGCTTCCGCCGACTCTTCGGCGTAGATGATGACCGTGTCTCCCGAAACCTCTTCTAGGAGTTGTTTTCCATCCTTGTATTTTACGGTGCCCGGCAACCACCTAACATTAACCTCGAAGCCCATGCCACACGTTTTTTGAAGCCTTTCAAGCTCATCCTCAAGCCTAGCCTCAACTCTGCGCTCACCATCCGAATATTTCTGACCTCTATGCTTGAGGTCTTGAGAGGGCAACCACCTACCACCTAATGCTTCTCGAATTTCCTAATCTTGTAAACTTTTTAGCCACTTAAAGCAACAATATGTGGCTTTTTGCCATATAAATTTTCTCATACTGAAAATCTTTATTGATTCCGAGGTGTTCGGGAGCCGAACAGCAGTAGGGGGAAAGCCTTATAAATTATTCCATTGAAGTAATGTTGGTGACCAAATGTGTCAAAAAGTCTATCTAAGCGTAAAGATGAGCTGCCGAAAATGGGCGATAGAATACCGGTAGAAAAATTCCATGTTTCCGAACTCAACATAAGAGCAGGTCACCCATTTGGGGAAGCCGAAGAGGACCAGCTCTTGATAGAGAATTTGAGGCGAGGCAGGATAATCGGACCCTTCAAGGCTAG
>Ga0315310_10002421_pt1 | contig 11658 bp, 8 predicted proteins | sample TDP5_MG_FD_203630 | JGI IMG/M metagenome (GOLD analysis project Ga0315310, IMG submission 203630) | Freshwater sediment microbial communities from Lake Towuti, South Sulawesi, Indonesia - TDP5 | ecosystem: Environmental > Aquatic > Freshwater > Lake > Sediment | place: Indonesia: South Sulawesi... | reverse complement strand
GATAAAAATTATCCGATTGATTACTCGCACCTCAACATCATGGGCTATGCGCTGGGTGCAGAGGCAATAGACGAGGCAAACCCTGACAAGGCGATCTTTCCCGAGGTAGATACAACAGCAGTCTATGGACACACCCACCCTGTAAGGATGAAGATGCCGATATTTACAGGTGCCCTGGGGTCAACCGATATTGCACGAAAGCACTGGAATTCATTTGCGGTTGGCGCAGCCATCTCAGGCATATCAGTTGTTGTTGGAGAGAATGTTTGCGGCATAGATCCGGGCCTTGAGCTGAACAAGAACGGCAAGGTCATCAAGTCGCCCGAGATGGAGCGAAGGATAAAGGTTTACAAGGACTGGCAGGGCAATTATGGAGACATTATCGTCCAGACGAATGTTGAGGACGCCCGTCTCGGAGTTGCCGAGTATGCTGTTGAAAAACTGGGTGTTGAGACGATCGAGCTTAAGTGGGGGCAGGGAGCCAAGTGCATCGGCGGAGAGATCAAGATCAACGATCTCGACAGGGCGCTTGAGCTACAGCGGCGCGGATATATTGTCGTTCCTAATCCCTCGGACAAGGCAGTCCAGGCAGCTTTCAAGGACGGCGGACTGAAAGGCTTTGAGCGGCATTCGCGCCTCGGCTTCGTCCACGAGGAAGAGTTCCTGCGAAGGGTCGAGTATCTAAGACGCGCCGTAGGAGCCAAGCGCGTAACGCTTAAAACCGGCGCTTATGGGCCGCGCGAGCTTGCAATGGCTATTAGGTGGTCTTCAAAGGCGCGGGTTGATCTGGTGACCATTGACGGCTCCGGAGGGGGGACCGGCATGAGCCCCTGGAGGATGATGGAGGAATGGGGCATCCCAACATTCTATCTGCAGTCAATGGCATTTAATTTTGCTCAAAAGATTGCCACACGCGGGGGCTGGGTGCCGGACCTGGCAATGGCCGGAGGGTTTTCAACAGAGGATCATATTTTTAAAGTCCTGGCAATGGGCTCACCCTATTTCAAGGCGGTATGCATGGGCCGGGCGCTCATGATACCGGGCTTCGTGGGCGATAACATTGACAAGGTCGTCAACGGCAAAAAAGAGGGCTACTGGGACAAGCTTCCCAAGGTCGTCGCCGATTACGGCAGCAAGCCGGAGGAGATATTCACTACTTACTCGATACTCAAGGAGCAATTCGGCAGCAAACTCAAAGATATCCCGCTTGGCGCTATTGGCATCTACACTTTTGTTGACAAGCTCCGGACAGGACTGACCCAGTTTATGGCAGGGGCGCGCAGCTTCCGGCTCGACACTCTCAAACGAAAGGATGTTGTGGCATTGACCGAGGAGGCTGCAAAGGTCTCGGGCCTAACATATGTAATGGATGCAGCGAAGGAGGAGGCAGAGGGAATTCTGAATTCATAAGAAAGGAGGGAAATGTCATGAAAAGCATATCCAAATACAGAGGGCTTTGTGTGGCATGTATTTATAATCAGACCTGCACCTTCCCGAGAAATGAATCGCTGCCTATCTTGCAATGCGAAGAGTTTGAGGTTAAAACTGGACAATCTGGGAAGACAAGAAACCGAGCCAAAAATGCAGATCGGGCAGAAGATCCAAACAAAAAAGAGGGGATCTGTGCCGTTTGTGAGGAGAGAAAGTCCTGCACCTTCCCTGGAGCCAGAAGGCAGGTGCTGTTCTGCGACGAGTTCCGGGGAATAAAGAGTGAGGCTTTTTATGTTGACCATACCTGAATGTCATTTTATACTTTCGCTTAATGCCGCGACGGGATGATGTCACAAAGGTTATGATTATCGGCTCCGGGCCGATAATAATTGGTCAGGCCTGCGAGTTTGACTATTCAGGAACACAGGCCTGCAAGGCGCTCCGTTCTCTTGGTTATAAGATCGTTCTTGTGAACTCAAACCCTGCCACAATAATGACAGACCCGGGTATGGCAGATGTGACCTATGTTGAGCCGTTAAATATCCTCAGAATGACCCAGATCATTGAGAAGGAGCGGCCGGATTCACTGCTTCCGAACCTTGGCGGCCAGACCGGCCTCAACCTTTCCTCTGACCTGGCAAAAAAGGGTGTCCTGGGCAAGTTTGGTGTCAAGGTTATTGGTGTCAATGTTGATGCCATTGAGCGCGGCGAGGATCGCATTGCCTTCAAGGAGACCATGAACCGCCTCGGCATTGAGATGCCCCAGAGCGCACCTGCCTATACAGTGGAGGAGGCGGAAAAAATTGCAGCAAAGCTTGGGTATCCGGTCGTCATCCGGCCGGCATATACTCTCGGCGGGACCGGCGGCGGACTTGTTTACAATGTCGAGGAATTGAGAGTCGTTGCCTCCCGGGGAATTTCAGCCAGCATGATAGGGCAGATCCTCATTGAAGAATCCGTGCTGGGTTGGGAGGAGCTTGAGCTTGAAGTTGTCCGCGATGCTAAGAACCAGATGATCACTGTCTGCTTCATAGAGAATATTGATGCAATGGGCATCCACACGGGTGATTCCTTCTGCGCTGCGCCGATGCTCACGATCTCTGAGGAGCTTCAGAAACGGCTTCAGAAATGGTCCTACGATATTGTTGAAGCAATCGAGGTAATCGGTGGGACGAATATCCAGTTTGCGCACGACCCGAAGACAGGCCGTGTTGTCGTCATAGAGATCAACCCCAGGACGTCGCGTTCTTCCGCACTTGCATCCAAGGCAACAGGATTCCCGATCGCATTCGTATCTGCAAAGCTTGCTGGAGGACTTACGCTTGATGAAATTCCCTACTGGCGTGAGGGCACATTGGAAAAATATACACCGTCCGGGGACTATGTCGTAATAAAGTTTGCCCGTTGGGCTTTTGAAAAGTTCAAGGGCTCTCTGGATAAACTTGGCACACAGATGCGTGCGGTTGGCGAGGTGATGAGCATCGGTAAAACATACAAGGAGGCATTCCAGAAGTCCATCCGATCCCTGGAAATCGGACGATACGGGCTTGGATTTGCCAGAGAGTTCAACCAGAAGCCGCTTTCAGAGTTGATGAAGATGCTTCATGAGCCATCCAGCGATCGACAATTTATCATGTACGAGGCGCTACGAAAGGGTGCGAGCGTGGATGAATTATATCGGCTGACCTATATAAAGCCGTGGTTCATTCAACAGATGAAGGAGCTGGTTGAGGTCGAGGAGGAGATTCTCAGACACAAAGGGAAAAAACTGCCGGACGTGCTGCTTGTGCGGGCAAAGAAGGACGGCTTTGCGGATAAATATCTGGCTGCATTGCTCGGAACGAGCGAAAAGGAGATCCGCGAACGGCGGAAGGCTATGGGGGTCGTTGAAGGCTGGCATGCTGTTCCTGTCAGCGGCGTGGAAAATGCATCTTATTACTATTCGACCTACAATGCGCCGGATGCTACCACTGCCAGCAGCAGGCGCAAGGTCATGATTCTCGGAGGCGGGCCGAACAGGATCGGGCAGGGCATTGAGTTTGATTACTGCTGCGTCCATGCGGCATTCGCAATGAGGGACATGGGTATAGAAACAATCATGGTCAACTGCAATCCCGAAACGGTCTCAACAGATTACGATACATCTGACAAACTGTATTTTGAGCCGCTTACAATTGAGGATGTATTGAGCATTTATGAGAAGGAGAAACCGGAGGGGGTCATTGTCCAATTCGGCGGGCAGACGCCTCTCAACATTGCGGCGGAGCTGTCAGAGGCCGGTGTGCGCATTCTCGGCACAACTCCGGAGACCATTGCATTGGCCGAGGACCGCGATCTGTTCCGCAAGATGATGGGAAAGATGGGCATCCCGATGCCGGAGTCCGGGATGGCAAGCACACTTGATGAGGCCATAAAGGTTGCAAATCAAATAGGGTATCCCTTGATGGTTCGCCCCTCTTATGTCCTTGGGGGCCGAGGCATGGAGGTTGTGCACGACGAGGAAATGCTTCGGGAGTATGTAAGCAAAGCAGTTGAAGTTACACCCGAGCGGCCCATATTGATCGATCGCTTCCTACAGGAGGCACTGGAATGCGAGGCCGATGCTCTTTCCGACGGAGAAAACACGTTTGTTCCGGCGGTAATGGAGCATATTGAGCTGGCAGGAATACACTCGGGTGATTCAGCCTGTGTTATCCCGCCGGTCAGCATTCCAAAGAAACACCTTGACACCATTGAGGAATATACGAGCAGGATAGCCAGGGAGTTGAATGTGGTTGGCCTGATGAACATGCAGTATGCAATTGAAAAAGATAAAGTTTATGTCCTGGAGGCCAATCCGCGCGCATCAAGGACTGTACCGCTTGTCTCCAAGGTCTGCGGCCTGTCCATGGCAAGGATTGCAACGCAGTTGATGCTTGGGAAGAAGCTTTCTGAACTCAATCTCAAGCGGAAAAAGATAAAACACTTCGGCGTAAAAGAGTCTGTGTTCCCGTTCAACATGTATCCGGAAGTGGATCCCGTTCTCGGGCCGGAGATGCGTTCTACCGGAGAGGTCCTTGGGCTGGCGGATTCTTTCGGGCTGGCATTCTACAAGGCAGAAGAGGCAGCAGCGCCGGCCCTGCCTTTGGAGGGGACAGTGCTTATCAGTGTGGCGGAAAAAAACCAGAGGAGCCTTGAGGTGGCAAAGGAATTTGCAGCATTGGGTTTTCGCATAAAGGCAACCTCCGGCACAAACGAGTTTTTCCAGAAGAATGGCATCAAGTCGGAAATGATTCACAAGATTCACGGGAAAAGGCCCAATATTGTAGATGCCATCATGAACAAGGAGATTCATCTGGTTATCAATACGCCGCTTGGCAAAAGGGGCACTTATGACGATTCATATATCCGCAAGGCAGCGATTAAGAACAAGGTTCCATATATAACAACCCTGGCTGCTGCTCTTGCCTCCACAAAGGGAATTGCAGCAAGCCGCAAGGGGATCGGCTCTGTCAGGTCGCTCCAGCAATACCATTCCGAAATAAAAGACTGAAATAAGGTTTCGCCATATAGATGTGGGCCGTTGACAGGGAGGCGTCATAAAAAGTAAAGTTGTTTTATATGACAGGTTTTAATGTTTAAGACCATGGTAGTAGCGCGATATGGCTGCCGAAAAAATCCTTATTGTTGAAGATGAAAAGCATTTGGTGAAGGTCCTCAAGTATAACCTTGAGAAGGCAGGATATCGTGTGCTGGTCGTGCATGATGGCCAATCTGCCCTGACATCTTTCAAAAAAGAAATCCCTGACATGGTGATATTGGACATCATGCTCCCCAAACTGGATGGGTTCGAGATCTGCAAGGAAATAAGACGGGAATCCAAAGTGCCGATCCTAATGCTTACAGCGAGAAAGGAAGAAGTGGACAGAGTCTTGGGATTGGAACTCGGTGCCGATGATTATGTTACCAAGCCTTTCAGCGTTCGTGAGCTTTTGGCCCGTGTAAAGGCCATACTGAGGCGAGTTTCAGAGAAGGAGAACAAGAGGTCTCTCGTTCGAGTCGGCGACCTGAAGGTTGATCTTGAAAGGTACGAGACCCGCATTGGAGAGAGACCTATTGATTTAAGCCCCAAGGAGTTCGAGTTTTTAAAATGTCTTATCCAGGCAGATGGCAAGGCACTTACGCGCGATCAGCTTCTGGAGAAAGTGTGGGGATACGACAAATCCATGGAAATTGATACAAATACTGTGGACCAACATATCGCCCGGTTGCGCAACAAGTTGGGTTCCGAGGCCGGCAGAATCATCACGGTTAAGAATGTCGGCTATCGGCTAAAAATGGATTAACACATGATTAGATGGTTTGCGAAGAAATTTTCCAGGAAACTCATTCTGTCTTTTTGCTCAACAATTATTTTAGCAATGGCACTAACCGGTTTTCTGCTTACGAATGCGTTTAGGAACCAGCTCATCCACGAAGTGACCAACAGTCTATATACCCAGGCTCGTCTAATTTCTTCCGAGCTAAAAGATCTCTCATTTTCAGCAAATGAAAGCCGCAGACTACACGAATTGGCCCATCAATATGGCAAGGCCAGCAAGTCCCGAATTACCTTTATAGACGCGGGAGGTCGGGTCCTGGGCGATTCCGAATTATCGTTTGCAGAAATTGCGGGAGTGGAGAATCATAAGGATCGTCTCGAGGTTCAATCTGTATTGCAGGGCCAGCAGGGCTATGCAATACGGCATAGCCACACGGTAGGGCATGATTTCTTATATGCCGCCATTCCGCACCTCAAAGATGGGAGGGTTATAGGGATCATTCGCATGGCCATCCCGTTGACCCAGGTTTACGACAAGATCGGGCATGTTCGCAGGACAACCGCATTGATCACATTGGCTATGATGATGTTGTCTGTAGGCATAGCGTTGTGGCTTTCTCGATCCTTGAGTGCTCCTGTTCGTGAGATGTCTGAGGTGGCCAACAGATTGGCTGATGGCGATTATGAGGCCCGGCTTAGAAATCTATCCTCAGATGAACACGGACAGCTCGGAAACACACTCAATATGCTTGTTGAAAGGGTTCGGACCACAATTGATGAAATTGCCAGGGATAAATCCCAACTCTCAGCGATTCTATCCAATATGGTGGAAGCCGTGGTGGCTGTGGATGCGCAATGCCGGGTTTTATTTACGAATGTTTCCCTGTCCCGACTATTCGGTTCTTCCCCTGAAGAGGTGTGTGGCAGACCGTTCCTCGAAGCCTTCCGGAATAACCAGTTGGACGATCTTATACGCTCCGTCTTGAAAAACTGTGTGGAGCAGTCAAGTGAGGTAATTATTTTTGCCCCAGACGAACATATTTTTCAAGCCCATGCTGCTCCTCTGATACAGGATGGGAAATGCACCGGGGCACTTGTCGTTTTTCACGAAATCACCCGCATACGGGAATTAGAGCAAATGCGCAAGGATTTTGTAGCTAATGTCTCTCACGAATTGAGGACCCCTCTGGCATCTGTCGCGGCATCTGCAGAAACATTGCTGTCCGGAGCCTTGGAAGACCCTGAACATAGGCTCGAATTCGTGCAGGCTATTCAGCAGGATGCAACCCGGCTGACCATGCTTGTGGATGACTTATTAAACCTTTCAGCTATTGAATCCGGCAAGCAGCCGCCGAGACTGAAACCGCTTTCCCTTATGGAGATCGCGAAAGAAAGTATTGAAGCTGTTAAAAAAGTTGCAGCCCGCAGCAATGTGAAAATAGAGGTTGAATCGCCTGCGCATCTTCCGCTGGTGAAATTAGATAAGGAACAGATTAAACAAGTCTTCATGAACCTCCTGGACAATGCAATTAAGTTCAATAAGGAGAAAGGGACAGTCAGAGTTTGGGCTGCAACGGATGGTCGGTCTGTTACGATCTCCGTGCAGGATACAGGCATTGGAATACCCAGCAAGGATCTTCCCCGTATATACGAGCGATTCTACCGCGTTGACAAGGCCAGATCGAGAGAACTGGGCGGCACAGGACTTGGACTATCTATTGTTAAGCATATAATCGAAGCCCATGGGGGTTCGGTAGGCGTCGAAAGCATAGAGGGACAGGGTTCCACCTTTTATTTCAAGCTTCCTGTCCATTCCTGATTTTTACGCCAGCCCAATATGACCCTATTAGAGCTTCTCTACTTGTCGTATAAGTGTTGCCTGTAAGGTCTTAATTCCTTCGTATTTCTGTCATCCCGCTGTCAGCTACATTTTATCCCGTTACTATGGAGGCCTCTGGACATTGGTGGATAGCATAGTCCTAAAAGGAGGAGAATGTGATTAAAAAAATCTGCATGATTTTATGCATAAGCGTGATGGCTCTCTGTCTTGATGCCTGCCAAAGGAAAAAGGAAACCGCGAAGGATCGGAGCGGGCCTTCACTCCAGATTAAGGGCTCTGACACAATGGTGAACTTGGGACAGGTCTGGGCTGAGGAATTCACGAAGAGACATCCTGGTGTAAATATTGCTGTAACAGGCGGCGGCTCCGGGACGGGCATTGCCAGCCTTCTGAACGGGACCTGCGACATCGCAGAGTCATCGAGGGTTATGGAGGACAAAGAGCGAAAGCTTGCCGAGTCAAAGGGCATTAAGCCTCGTCAGTTTATCGTTGCCCTTGATGGACTCGCTGTGGTGGTTCATCCAAAGAACCCGGTTGAAAAGCTAACAATGGATAAGCTCCGTTCCATCTTTATAGGAGAGATCACAAACTGGAAGGACTTCGGGGGAAAAGACTCTAAAATCGTTATCCTTTCGAGGGAGGTGAATTCCGGCACGCATGTTTTTTTCAAGGAGCATGTGTTGAGGCGCGGCAATCCAAAAGGAAGCGAGGAATTTTCACCACAGGCACTCCTCATGCCGTCCTCCCAGGCCATTGCCGATGAGGTTGCCCAGAACCCCGGGGCGATCGGCTATTACGGAATGGGCTATATATCAGAAAAACAGAAGCCAATCAAAATAGCACAGGATAAAAAATCCACCTATTATCTGCCCACGGCTGAGAGCGTGATTACAAAAAAGTATCCTATTTCAAGACCGCTCTATTTATATGTCAATGGGGAACCCCAGGGCGTGGTTAAGGATTACCTCGATTTTGTTCTTTCTGAAGAAGGACAGCGGCTCGTAAAAATGTTGGAGTTTGTTCCAATAAAATAGTTTGCATGAGAAAAAAGATCATAGAATTTGTCATCAACCGCCTCATATTCTTATCAGGAATTACGGTGATCATATTTGTATCCTTGATCTTCGTCCTTCTCCTGATAGAGGGTGTATCATTTTTTAGGATCGTCTCCCTGAAGGATTTCGTCCTGGGAATTCACTGGTACCCCATCTCGGATCCCCCTCAGTTTGGGATACTCCCCTTAATATTGGGCTCTCTATTTGTCACTGTCGGCGCCACTCTTATTTCTATCCCCATCGGTATCTCCTCTGCCCTCTTCATCTCGGAGGTGGCGCCGAACTGGGCGAGGGACATACTTAAGTCCGGAATAGAGCTTCTGGCAGCGATTCCCAGCGTTGTGATCGGGTTCGTTGGAATGGTGACCCTCGTCCCCTATGTGAAGACGGTTTTCAATCTTCCAACAGGGCTTACAGCATTATCCGGCTCCATAATGCTGGCATTCATGGCAATGCCGACGATTGTGTCTATCGCAGAGGATGCTATAACCGCTGTTCCCTGGCAGTACAGAGAAGGAGCACTTGCTCTCGGGGCCACCCGCTGGCAGACGATGTATCGGATCGTCATACCTGCTGCCTATCCAGGGATTATCGCAGCAATCATGCTTGGAATAGGACGGGTTATCGGCGAGACCATGTGCGTAATGATGATCACGGGGAACTCTGCTGCACTTCCCCACACGTTCTTCCAGCCCGTTCGGACCATGACTGCTACAATCGCCGCAGAGATGGGTGAGGCTGTTCATGGAAGCGACCATTACCATGCCCTTTTTGCCATAGGTCTTGTGCTATTCATCATCACCTTTTTCATCAATTTCATTGCAGATGTATTTCTGCACAGGGTAAAGAGATAAAAATGCTGCGGCCAAGGAGCACACAGAGGATCGCCTTCGCCCTTCTTGCCCTGGTAACCATATTAATTATCGTCCCTGTCAGCCTCATAGTCTTTATTGTCATAAAGGAGGGGTATCAAGCGATATCAATTGAGTTTTTGACGAGCATGCCAAGGAACGGCATGAGGGAAGGGGGCATATTCCCGGCGCTATTGGGGACTATCTATCTGGTGACAGGGGCAGTGGCGGTTTCCCTGCCAACGGGTGTTCTTGCAGCGGTCTATCTAACCGAGTATGCGAAGGATACTATCCTCACAAGGATCATTAAGCTTGCCATAGTCAATCTGGCCGGCGTTCCATCTGTGGTCTATGGCCTCTTCGGTCTTGGCCTCTTTGTCATATTTTTAAATTTCGGCGCATCTATTCTCTCAGGAGCCCTCACCCTTGCCATCATGGAGCTCCCGGTCATCATTACATCTTCAAGGGAAGCGCTCATGGGAGTGCCACGTTCTTTTCGCGAAGTGAGCCTATCCCTCGGCGCAAGCAAGTGGCAGACCATAAGGCATGTGGTTCTTCCTTATGCCGTTCCGGGAATCATGACTGGCACGATATTGAGCGTTGCAAGGGTGGCAGGGGAGACAGCCCCGATCCTCTTCACAGTGGCTGCATTTTATCTGCCCGATCTCCCACGCTCCATTTTCGATCAGGCCATGGCCCTGCCTTATCACCTGTATATCATTTCAACTCAAATACCCAATATGCCGAAGGGGCTTACCTATGGCACAGCCCTTGTGCTCATCATGCTGGTCTTATCCATGAACTTTTTTGCCATTATAGTCCGCACATATTTTAGGAGGAGGAAGAAGTGGTAGAAAAAATCGTCGCGAGTTCCCTCAACGTTTTTTTCGGACGCATTCAAGCGCTCAAGAATGTAAATATTTCCATAAAGGAGAATGAAATACTGGGAATAATTGGTCCTGCAAATAGCGGGAAGACATCTTTCCTGAGGGCGCTCAATCGCCTGAACGATCTTGAGGCAAATTTAAAAATCTCAGGAACCATCAAATTGGATGGAGTGGACATCTACAGGAAGATGGATCCTGAATCCCTGAGGAGAAAGGTAGGTATGGTCTTTGCGTTGCCGATCCCGCTTCCGATGACGGTATTCGACAATATTGCTTACGGGCCTCGAATGAGCGGCATCAAAGATACAAAGAGGCTTTCTAATATAGTGGAAAGGAGCCTGAAACAGGCTTATCTCTGGGACGAAGTGAAGGATCGCCTTGGTGACAGCGCCTTGAATCTATCAGGAGGGCAGCAGCAGAGGCTTTGTATTGCGAGGGTTATTGCGGTAGGGCCTGAAGTGGTGCTTTTTGATGAACCCTGCTCAGGCCTTGATCCCGTCTCAACGGCAAAGGTTGAGGAAGCGATGATAGAACTCAAAAAGAAATATACCATTGTCCTCGTCACAAACAATGTCAAACAGGCATCCAGGGTATCTGACAGGGTTGCATTTTTTCTCATGGGGGAATTGATCGAGATGGACATTACCGAAAATATATTCCTCGCTCCGAAGGATAAAAGGACAGAGGACTACATTTCCGGAAGGTTTGGTTGACTATAACATGCCAAAAATATCGGTAAAAGACCTGAACCTTTACTACGGCTCGTTCCATGCCCTGAAGGATATACAAATGGAAATTGCAGAGAAAAGGATTACCGCAATCATTGGTCCATCTGGTTGTGGCAAATCAACTCTCATCAGGACATTTAACAGGATGAACGATTTCATAAAGGGCGTAAAAATATCAGGGAGGATCATTGTGGATGGCATGGATATATATCAACAAGGGAACAATATAGACACCATCCGCAAGAGGATTGGTATGGTCTTCCAGAGGCCAAATCCCTTTCCCCTGTCAATATATGAGAATGTGGCATTTGGGCCAAGGATCCACAAAATGGCCAGGGGTCGTAATATGGATGACATTGTTGAATCGAGTCTCAGGGCAGTCAATCTATGGGATGAATTGAGAGATAATCTCCGCACATCTGCGCTCAATCTATCTCTGGAGCAAAGGCAGAGGCTGTGCATCGCAAGGCTTGTTGCCGTGAAGCCAGAGATTCTATTGATGGATGAGCCGTGCTCTGCGCTGGATCCAATGGCAACATTGAATATAGAAGAACTCCTTGTGGAGC
>Ga0315310_10002419_pt1 | contig 11664 bp, 10 predicted proteins | sample TDP5_MG_FD_203630 | JGI IMG/M metagenome (GOLD analysis project Ga0315310, IMG submission 203630) | Freshwater sediment microbial communities from Lake Towuti, South Sulawesi, Indonesia - TDP5 | ecosystem: Environmental > Aquatic > Freshwater > Lake > Sediment | place: Indonesia: South Sulawesi... | reverse complement strand
TAGCCTAACGCGTGGTCTTCCACCTGAACCGCTAACCTCCTAACACCCGATGCGGTTGGCGGTTCTTTGGGCACCGCCCAACTCCTTAAGACGTTGTCCATCTCTAAGCGGAAGTCATAGTGTAAATGGGTTGCCTGGTGTTTTTGAACAACGAACCTCCCTGATACAATGGACATTTACTGCATTCCTCCCTTTGGAATAAGGAAGAGTTTAAATGGTAAATAAATTACTACCTCTGCCACACATTTGAACCGCATTGCTCAAGTTGGACAGAAAAAATGACAGAAACAGTTGTAGAAGTAAAGTCGCTTGTAAAGCAATATGGAAGACTCAGGGCTGTTGACGATATCTCTTTTGAGCTCTACGATGGCGAGGTCTTCGCCTTCCTCGGTCCCAACGGAGCTGGAAAGACAACAACCGTCGAGATTCTCGAGTGTATAAGGTCGCTTACAAGTGGATCCGCACTTGTCTTCGGATACGATGTGACAAAGAAAGAAGATGTCAAGGAGATAAAGAAGAGAATAGGCGTTCTGCCTCAAGACTTTAGCGCCTTGGATAAACTCACAGTTAAGGAAAACATAGACCTAATCGGAGGTATGTACGAGAAAAAACTGGACACCGCTGAAGTCATAAAGCTCCTCGACCTCGAAGGCAAGGCCAAAGACAGATTTGAAAATCTCTCGGGTGGCTTAAAGCAAAGGATTGGTGTGGCTGCAGCTCTTGTTAATGATCCCCAACTGGTCTTTTTAGACGAGCCGACCACAGGACTTGATCCCAAAGCGAGAAGAGAAGTGTGGAGCGTGATTCAGAATCTGAAGAGGCTCGACAAAACTGTTTTCCTCACAACTCACTACATGGAAGAGGCGCAGATTCTCGCAGACAGAATCGCAATTATAAACAGGGGAAAAATCGCTGCCATAGGCTCCCCACAAGACTTGATTTCTCGGCATGGGGGACGCAAGATCCTTGTGGTAAGGAAGGGAAGCAAGGAGTTAGCCAAAACCCTTCAGGACAAATACGGCAGCACCATGTTCAACCACGGCGGAGATGTCGTTGTCAAAGTTGACGACGTTAAGGAGATGTGGCAAGTCCTCTCCACACTGACAGACATGAAGATGGACAAAGAGATTGAAATTCAAGCCCCGACGATTGAAGACGTGTTCCTAAAGATAGTTGGGGCGAGGATAACTGAGGAGGGTGAACTGAAGTGATTCGACCTCTCGTAATATTTTTGGCGGTTACAAAGAACTGGATTAGAAGTCGATCTGGCATATTCTTCAGCATAATGTTCCCTATGATGCTGTTGCTGGTTTTCGGTGCCATCTTTGGAGGTGGTGGAGGCGGCTCTGCTTCGACCCTTTTTGTCCAGAACCTTGACAGAAACTCTGATGGAACTATAACGCAGCTTTCCTCGGCCCTTGTGGAAGCCTTGAACTCTACTAAGACGTTTGCCATTAAGGATGTACCCGCAGACGCAGATGCTAAAGTCTGGGCTAGGGACAATCTTGGTCCTCTTGGAGGAAACATTCGCATCGTTGTCATTTCAAAGGGCTTTCAAGGCGATGTGCTTAATGGCACACTCAAAGTGAGGGTTGGAATCTCCTACAGCCTGCTCAATACCACGTACCAGTATTTTGCGCCTTATCTCAATGAGACTGAGAAAATGGCCTATGAACAGGGCTTGGCTCAGATGCAGCTGTATAACGAAACCTTGCCAGACACGAGAACGTCGCTGACTCTGGCTTTCGACGCTTCAGACCAGTCTGCCCAAGTAATCAAGAACATTGTGATTAATGCGGCTAATGCCTTCAACTACCACCTCATCGGAGCCACAAGTGTCATCGAGTTCAAGGAGGAGTCTGCGACAAGCAAACGCTTCGGAGCCGTGGACTACTATCTGCCTGGAATTATAGCCGCCTTCATAATGACTAATGGCATAATTGCCCTGACCTCGAACACCACCGAGTTCAAGAGGAGAGGCATAATCAAGAGGCTCTCGATAACGCCGCTGACCAAGTTTGATTGGATAATCGGAAACGTCCTCAGTCAAACGCTGCTGAGCCTTATGTTAACAGCCATCATGATTGTGGTCGGATGGATAGTTTTCAGCGTTCAGGTCATACCAGACGTCTTGTCTATCCTTATGATCTTTCTTGGGTCAGTTATGTTCTCAGGCTTGGGAATGGTTTTGGGAGGGTTGGTGAAAGACGTTGAAGCAGCCTCGGCTTTAGGTAACGCCATAGCTTTCCCCATGATGTTTCTGTCTGGAACGTACTTCCCAATGGAATTCATGCCATCGTATCTGCAGTCTTTCTCGCGGGTTCTCCCTCTGTTCTACTTCTCCGAAGGACTGAGGTACGCGTTGATTTACAAGTACACTGGAGGTGTGCTCACTAACATGGCTGTCGTGTCGGCGCTGGCAGTTGCCTTCATCATCCTAGGCTCAGTTGTAACAAGATGGAAAGAAAAGTAGTCCTCAGAGTGGAAGCCGTCTGAAACTAGTTCGTTATCTCCAGAACCTTAAAGAGTCGTACGCCGTTCTGATCAGTGGAGCTCAACTTGTAGATGTGCCCGCCTTATCCAAAGCCTCGAAAAAGCGTCTACCGCCGACTCTTGACGGATTAATATCACGGGGCAAGGAGTCCTTGGAGACGATAGAGCACTTAATCCACAACGCGCTTGAAAAGCAGAGGGAAAAAGCCATCATAGAACTGAGCCGCACAAAAATGCTTGCTCCTATTGCTTCTCCTCCAAAGATAATCTGCTTAGGCTTGAACTATCGTGACCACGCTGCTGAACAGAATGCGCCCTTACCAGATGCCCCTATCATTTTTTTTAAGCCACGAACAGCAGTTATTGGCCCAGACGAGCCCGTAGTGAAGCCCGCTTTTGTGAAAAAGCTGGACTACGAGGCAGAGTTGGCTATGGTCATAGGGAAGAAGGGCAAAAACATAGCTGTTGAAGACGCAAAGGACCACATTTTTGGATACACATGCTTCAACGATGTTTCAGCCAGAGACATTCAGTTCAAAGACAAACAATGGACACGTGGAAAGAGCTTCGACACCTTCGCCCCGATGGGGCCATGTATAACCACATCGGACCAAATTGGCAACCTAGCTAACCTGTGGATTCATACGCGAGTCAACGGAGAACTGAGGCAAAACTCTTCCACAGGAAACATGGTTTTCAACGTTTACCAAATCGTTCACGAGCTCAGCCGCGTTATGACACTGGAACCCTGCGACATAATAGCTACGGGCACTCCCGCTGGCGTGGCGTTTGCGATGAAGCCTAAACCGAAGTTTCTATCCCCTAGTGATGTCGTGGAAATAGAGATTGAGAACATTGGAACTTTGAGAAACAAGGTTGTATCCGCCTAGAACGCCCCTTCTTCTTTCAGCATTTAAATATGAGGATCAATTTTTAATGTTCATGTCAATTTTTCGATAGGTCTCCATCCAGAATGTTTTTTATTGAGGACCTGGACTTTCTCCACGGTTGTTTTTACAATAATAGCATATTAAATTAGTATATTGCGGATTCTTAACAACCCTTTTAACAAGAGGCGCAAATCTCTACATCGGGCCTCCACAAGGCTTAACTCTCGCACGGTGACAGACCGGTAAGTCTAGGAAAAATCCTATTAACACTCATACGTAGTTCGAAAAAGCGTGGAGGCCTCTTAAAATTCGGTTTCAATGTCTATGCGATAATTCTGTCTATCACGTGAATGTTGAGTGAATAAACCTTATGTGCACAATAATTGAATTCTAATAATAAATTAGGTGAAACCCCTAGATGAGTGAGAGCGCAACTGTTGGCACACTTCAGACCTTCAAAGCCTTGGCTGACAACCCCCTCACTAGGAACGTTCTGAAAGCCCTCTCTAAAAACTGTCCAAGGGATGAAGGCAATAGGCTGGAGGTTGCGCTCGAGCTTTACGTCGGCGTGAGAGAGAACGCCTGCTTTTCATGCCGGCTTTCACGAAATATGCTGCATCCAATTCTTAATGTGGCCTGCAGAGCGTTTGGGATTACTGAAACTCAGTTGAGAGACAAGTTTAAAGACGCGTATTGGCGGCGTGGACTCGTTAACGTCCTCAAAGGCATAGCTTGGTTCGGAGTGCGGCATCCCTATGTTCCAGGCGCCCCGTTTCAGGTCGTTTGGAACATAACCCAAGCCTGCAACCTCAAATGCGTTCACTGTTACGAGAGTGCAGGTGTGAAAGGCGACGATGAGTTATCTACCGATGATGCGCTGAGAGGAATAGACATTCTGGCCGACGCAGGTGTGCTTATCCTAGCCTTTTCCGGCGGGGAACCAACAATCAGACCTGACATCCTTCAGTTGATCAAACGGTCTTCTGACCGGGGAATGTTCACGGCGATAGCCACGAATGCCGTGCTCTTTTCTTCCCGGAAGAAGGTTCAAGAATTCAAGAAGGCTGGGTTACAGTTCGTCCAAATAAGCCTTGACGGATTGGACCCAGAGACACATGACCGCTTTAGAGGCGTTCCAGGCGCCTTTAAAAGAACCGTCCAAGGCATCAAGAACTGTGTCGCCGAGGGTTGCTTTGTTGAGATTGCTGCCACGGGAACACGATTTAACTACAAAGAAATTCCAGGTATGATTGATTTTGCCCACAAGCTCGGCGCTAACTGGTTCATGCTATACAACTTTGTGCCAACAGGACGAGGCGCTCACATTATTGAGTCTGATCTTTCACCGGATGAACGGGAGGACATTCTAAAACTCTGTTGGAACAAGATGAAAGTAGCTGAAGTCGACGTTCTCTCAACAGCACCTCAATTCGCCCGAATAGCCCAAGAAATCGAGGCTAAAACAGTCTTGACTAACGATGCAGGAGTTGTCACTTCTGGCATTCAAAGCGAGGCTGGGACATACGTTGTTCCTACACACTTTTACAATCCTAAATTGGCAGGGCAACTGAAACGGTTAGCAGACTTTATCGGTGGTTGCGGCGCCGGACGCTTCTATCTGTCTCTTGAGCCCAACGGTGACATATACCCATGCGTGTTCTTCCCACATGAAGAGGCCATGAAAGTGGGCAACCTGTTCAAAGATGATTTTGAGGCGATTTGGCGGCACTCCAAACTCTTTTGGGAAATCAGAAGCAAAGACAAGCTGAAAGATAACTGTGGAAGCTGCCAGTATCGTTATACTTGCGGCGGCTGTAGAGCACGGGCTTACAACTACTTCAAAGACGTTTTAGCACCTGACCCAGGATGCATCCGAAACAAAGATTTCTGGAGCAAGCTGCAAGAAGGGCTTAGAAAGGAAGTTTAGGCGACGCGATTGATTATGAATAAAAGTGGGAGTCTAGGCGTTCTGCCCAAGCTATTTCTTTGAGATTCACTTTGCCGAGTCTGCTTCTGAGTGGAATTGTGTAGTAGAGTGCAGAGCTTTCGTGGTTGTTTTTCAATGCGTTGGTTATGAGCACGTTGACTATGACTGAGCCGTCTTTTAGGTGAAGGTTAACTTTGCGTCCTATGTTGGAGCGAGCCCAGTTCAAGTCAAATCTTAGCATTGGCTTTTCACCATTCTACGTCTTTATCAGCGATCTGGCTCCAGCAGCGGCTGCAGATTGGCAGTGCTTTGTTCTTGTAGTAAATGTAGAGTTCAATGTTGCTGTTGGTGCATTTTCCGTTCCATGGGTTCTTACAAGTTTCAGTCATGTCTGTTCACACTCAACCTTCTGTGACTCGTGAGGTCGATTCTAGCAGATTTAAAATCCACTGGTGAACCGAAACACAACGAAGCGGGGAGACCACAGTGAAAGTGAAGTTGAAATTATGATGAAGCGTAGAACCCAATTGGAATGTTGCGGACAGGCTGTGTTATGTGTTCATCACTTGGACAACCTATGATGAACGAACGCTTAGTATTGTGCACCACAGAAAAACAACTGTGCCACAAAACAACTCCTATGTCTCAGGTAGTCCATTTGCAGGGGCGATATGCTATATGCTCACATTGTTGCCTATCTCGCTTCTAACTGCCTACTCTGTCTTTTTTCAATAATATCTTTGTAAAGATTTATCATCCTGCTGTATGCGATTGCTTTTTCTGGATGTGATTCCCATTCCAATTTGCCCATGACTTTTCTAAATGATATCAGTTGGATAACTGTCCATGTTTCATTCAAATTAACTGTTATCATTCGATAATGTCTCCAGAAGATATGTTTGCTAGCTTCAGTTCGTTGAAAGTTTCATTGCTGATATCTAAATAACCGAAGAACCCATATAGGCTAACAGGCAAGTCGATGAAAACTGTTACTTCATTCTTATCGTATTCCAGCACCAAACCATCATGAACATTGTATCTGTTGGGCGGTAACGATTCCAAAATATATGACGCATCAATGGGGAAAGGAGCGGGGCCTGTCACTAAATCGTGCAGCTTTTCCAATTCGACAACCTTTTCAACAAGTTTAGGTTTCTTTGCAGAAAAAATCTCACCCAATTTGATTCCAAAAGTGAGTGCAGTTGGTAAAAGGCGGATTTTGTGCCATGCGGGGTATGGAGCATAGGGAGTATAGAACATAGGGACAACTTTCAAGGATTTCGAGAGACCAAATTTGTCAAGATTTTCTTGGATATATTTCACCTTTTCTTCAAACTTGGCAAGCTCCTTCTCCAACGCACTGAGTGTAGGCGCATTCCAAAATTTGCATTCGAGCGCCAAAACATGACTGTTATTGTAGCCCATTATGTCTGCAATTTCTATGGGAAGATCTGGATGTTTAACTCTTAGTAAAGGCTGTTTTGAGGTTGGGTGATTCAGGCAAATATTATAAGCGTTTGCAAATCTGTAGAAATAGTCCTCTACGACCTCACCTTGAAAGTTTAGAGCTCGTCCAATATCGGGTTTTTTCAACCATTTAACCGTCGATTGCCCCAGCATAAGAAGCGAATAAAGAGGAAGACAGACGATTTTAGTCTGCTCGTCTGTGACAATTAGTGCGCTGCTAAAGTCAAATTTGTCAACGGATGGTTTGCTCCTTAAACTCCTGAAGTACCACTTAATATCCTCGGAGTGGAATTTGTCCCAAAGATTTCGTTGAAGATTTAGCAGACTCCTTTCGTCAGTTAATATTAATCCTTCTGCTTGTGCGTCAACGCCTTGTATAACATTGTCTTTGATTCCTTCGGCTGAAATGACAAGACTTATCTCGACAAACTTCATAGCCTCAGATGCGTTCTTAATGAAGGGCAGTAAACGAGAGTGAGTGCATCGCTTGAGAGTTCTTGAGATGTCTTCTGACAAGAGAACTCTCCAGATAGGAAGCATCAAGCCCTCTTGCAGCATCACCGATTCTATATTGAGTTCTCTATCAGAAAACTTTTCTTTCAGTGTGTGTTTCAATCTAGGGTCTTCTTGGTAGACCTCATCGGGAACAAATGATAAAGGTTCATTTTCTGTCCATTCTAGACTTTCTTGACTTTCTGATCTGACTAACACGGCAGATCCCTGCTTAAGACTCAATATCTCATTGTACAAGCGAACTATTCTACGGGAATCGTCGATAATCTCCAAGAAATTTGAAATTCCTTTATTCTGAGAATATCTAAGATTTCGCAGAAGATAGGTGTAAGCAAGTCACTCTTCAACTGCGTATGTTCGGGCAATAGGAGAGAAAAGTACAGCTTTAGCTGCAAGCTCTCTGTTAACAATCGCCGACCCAAATGTTTGATTGTAATTGGTGGAATCAATCTCTTCAGAAAACTTGGAAGTAATTCTTCCCATTTCAAGTTCTCTTTCTTGTATTGCCTTCTTGGAGTCAATTAGTTCCACCTTATCGCAATTTGGACAAAGAACCTTCTTCTTGGTAAGAATTCGAATTGCGCCACATTTTTCACACATCATACTGTTACCTCAAGAGCCATCATCTTCTTAAGACTGCAGATACTTCGTAAAACCTCACCAATTTATAATTAATATTGCAGTACTTAGCATTCAAAATTTGCTGTTGTTGGGCTTGGTGTGTTGTTGTTTTCCCTCTCACGAAGCATGGGTTCGACGCAGCCAAAAAGACCACGCCTCACCCAAACAATAACAACCATAATCATAATCGTGCTCGTAGGCGCCACAGCCGTAAGCCTAGAACTCGACATCTTCCACCACAAAAGAAAAAAACCCACCCAACCACATACGCCTCAGCCCCTTTCAAATGATACAAATCATATTTGGAGCCTAATAGGGTCCTCATAGAAAGGCTAGGTCTAGCTGTGCACACACAAACCTAGACCAGGCAATCTGTTTGTTTTTCTAACTCTGTTTGGCGTTCAGCGCCTTTCTACGGGTCATCATGATCCCCCTCCTAGGTGCGCCCACACACAAACTCCACCGTCTTCAAGCGTTTTCACTCGATTTGTCTCTGTCGCCAAGTGTTGTAGGGACATTGACGCCAACAATAGAATGTTCCCTTCAAGGAACAGGTTTTGCACTCGGTGCTGCTGAATGGGCTAGGTCTCCGAACACGTCTAGCCAACCTTAGACTCCCTAGCTAAACAAGTGAGAGCGCCAAAATAAATTAGTTGTTGAGTTAAGAAGTCACTTTACAGTGCTATTGTTGTGAATTTGAGTTGTTTAACGCCTTTCTTAGTCGTGAGTTCCTGACTTAGGCTTCTGATGTCACCGGCTTTGCCTTTAACCGCAATTATCTCTAAGCACTTGTCTTTAGCTAGATGAACATGCATAGTAGATGAGACAACGTTTTCAAACTTGTGCTGAGCCTCAACAATCTGATTCAATAAACCTGGCTTGTTCAAATAATAAATCAGAACGATGGCGCCAGCGATTTCTCCAGCCTCTTCCTCTTGTGTCCACTTATACTCGCTTATGAAGCTGCGAAAAGCATCATGTGCAGCCTTCGACCTGTTGTCGTAGCCCATGCCCTTCCAAGCCTCATCAAAATCCCTCACTAACGATGGTGGAAGAGAAACACTGAATCTGGCAACACCTTTGACTGACGGCTTCAACATTAACACCTGTGATGCTGTTTAGTTTGCATAAGATTTATAAGCTAAGTGTTACGAATTTCTAAAATCGTATCACAAAGTGATGGAACATGACTTACTTCAATACTCGCGATATTGCTGCAATAGCCATGATTTCAGCCCTGTGGGGTGTACTCAACTCAATATTCTCACCGATATTCTTTCAGATGTTTCATTTACCCTTCTTGTGTGACCTAATAGGTTTTTCATCACTGATCCTAGCCTTATGGTGGACTCGAAAATTTGGAACAGCCACAGTTGTGGGGCTTGTAGCCACCGTTATTAACTTTTCATTCCCCACTCGTCCCGACTCCGTGTTTTTCTTGGGTTTCACCGTGGCAAGCTTTGTTTTCGATGTGCTCGCATGGCTCTTGGGATACAGAAACCTTTTTGAAAAAGCCTTAACCAGCACACTAAGTTTGGTTTTGATTTCTGTTTTATCTGCTGCAGTTGCAGGTTCAATCATTGGGTTGTTTTTTATGCCTGCTACAGCCTTAGCGAGTGTGGGCGGTGTCCTCGGATGGGCTGCGCTGCATGGGGTGGGCGGCGTAATCGGAGGCTTTATAGGAGCACCCTTAACGACGGCTCTAACAGCTAGGGGAATTCCAGCTCCAACGGTGCAGAGACAGCTACACCCATAATGATAAACTTGACATCGCAGGCAACGAGAACCGCCTCTCAACTCCAATTGACTGGTGTTTTCGGTATTTTGTGAGCTACTCTACTGTCAAGACTAACAATCCAGATATCCCAACGCTTTCGGATAGTAGAATCATTTATTGCGCGTAGGTTTCCCGGTGGAATCACTAGCAACAAGCGGGTGTTACAGACTTCATTTAGCTTTTTCTGAAGTTTTAGGAAGCTCCTAATTTTAAGCTCCTTCAATCTGATACTTCTCTTTCTCGGTTTAGTTTCACACTCGACCAGTATCAGCCTGAACTCGTTTTTGCTAGAGAGGATTCCAAGGATGTCTGGTCGGTAAGAGCTCCACTTCAGCCTTGTTATGGGTGACTCAGACGGCTCCACGTATAGGTCGTAGCCCTCCCTTTCCAACTCACTGAAAACAACTCCTTTAAGCAGATTATGCAACCTCGTTTCCACGGTGGGCTCCTCCTCAAAGTGAAGCAGCCTCCTTTAGGTTTCCCATTCAACGGAAGAAGTTTTTTGACATGGAGGGCTATCTCAGAATAATAATAGATAGCATCGGCAACGACTTTTAGCTGAAGGGATAGTCTGGGTTAAACGGAAAAATAAATGTCCTGAAAGAGGAGAAACACTTAGTGACTCTGCAGACTGCAGGATCACATTAAGAATCCAAAAAACCAGAAACCACAGAAGAATGGGAGATCGATGAAGGATTCATTAAAAAATAAGAAATGGGCGGAATCCAAAACATCAATATTTCCTGAGGCTTAATATTGGATAACCTAAACGCCTAGCAGCTTTATCGATGATGCTCAGCTCCTTCTCATTTAAATCCTTCATAAGAGGAGGAAGCAACTCTAACTTTTTCTTGCATGTGTCGAAAGGAACTTTCGATTCAAGATACTGATTCTATATGCTTTTAAACATCGCTGGTTTCTGCCAAAAAAGGTGCACTTTTGGTTGTGTATGGAAGCTGAGGATGAGGAGTTTTTTGCCAGCTTTTCTTTGCAGGAGTTAGCCCAGAAAGCTATACTTTAGTTTCAATAGCATGGCGCAGATGCTGATGAGTTCTATAAGTTTCTTCGATTCGGCCGCTTCCAAAGCCCTTTATAATTTTGCTTCAACCATAAGGGTCGTGGAACTTAAACTCCATCATAAACTGTGGACTCTTTTTCTGCAAACGCATCTTTTATTCGATTCACTTCATTTTTGCAACCAAATTGACCCCAAATAAAGGGTCTCTAGCGCCTATGCGCACACACACTCAATCAACACCAACAGTCAAACATGAACGACAACCACAACAACCCTTATATGTGGAGAGTTGCCTCAGAGTATTTTTGGCGAAGTCTCGCCGTCCCGTAGCTTAGACGGCGGCGTCAACCTCGACATGATAAAGGCGTTTCACGCCCTATGGATGAAAAATGGGTTGACCTCCAGTTACGGGAACAAATGAGCAAACAAGATGTGGACCTGAACCAACGACTCTCGTTTCAGGTCAGAAATGGGCTTGGCAAGTTGGTAATTGTGAAATTTCCCCAATTCCAGCTGGCTTTGCGGCTAAACGCGTTACTTCCCAAAATAAATCCGGTTGATCCTGCCGGACCCTACTGCTATCGGGGTGGGACTAAAACATGCGAGTCGAACGACTTCTAGCCATGATGAAGTCGTGGCATACGGCTCAGTAACACGTGGCTAACCTACCCTTGAGACGGAGACAACCCCGGGAAACTGGGGCTAATCCCCGATAGACGAGAACCCCTGGAATGGGTTTTCGTCCAAAAGGCATCAAGGCCACGCTCCTTGGTGTCGCTCAAGGATGGGGCCGCGGCCGATCAGGTAGTTGGTGAGGCAACGGCTCACCAAGCCTATAACCGGTACGGGCCGTGGGAGCGGGAGCCCGGAGATGGGAACTGAGACAAGGTCCCAGGCCCTACGGGGCGCAGCAGTTGCGAAAACTCCGCAATGCACGAAAGTGTGACGGGGCTACCCC
>Ga0315310_10002418_pt1 | contig 11671 bp, 12 predicted proteins | sample TDP5_MG_FD_203630 | JGI IMG/M metagenome (GOLD analysis project Ga0315310, IMG submission 203630) | Freshwater sediment microbial communities from Lake Towuti, South Sulawesi, Indonesia - TDP5 | ecosystem: Environmental > Aquatic > Freshwater > Lake > Sediment | place: Indonesia: South Sulawesi... | reverse complement strand
TACTCGTCGTGGACGACATGATTAAGACGGGTGAAACTCAGGCTGCTCTGATCACTTTGGTCAAGAAGGCCAGGGCTGAGGTTTCTGGTGTTTACTCTTTGATCGCTGTCGGCGATGAATGGCAGAAGAAACTCAACGTTCCGAAGGATTCAATCGAAGTTGTGACAAGACTGACCGTGACGAAGTAAGGGTTAGGAAAGCATCAGAAACTGTGTGAGCCTAGCTTGTTTTTCTCTTTCTAAGGTCCTTGCCTAAGCGGAGCAGTGCGGTTTCAAAATTTATGAAGGAGCTGCCTTTGATGGCGTTTTTCTTCCAGAAGCTTTTCAACTCTTTTGAAGCTTCTGGTGGGTTTTCGCTTCTGATTAGTCCTAGGTGTTTTGCTGCCGTGATGATTAGCGGTGTTGGTTTGGAGTCTGCCTTGCTCCATGTGCCTCTGAGTTCTCGCAGGAAGATGCTCACTGTGACGTTGCCTATGCCTTTTCCTAGTTCTTTGAGCTTTTTCTCTAGGTCGTCTGAGGCTGTGGCTTCGCGGTGAAGCTTGTTGAGGCTTCCTCTGTACCTGTTGATGAGGTTGCCCATTACGAGCAAGAGCTTGTCGGCTGTTTTGTAGTCGTAGCGTGTGTAGCTTCCTTCGTCTAGGATGTCGACGAGGCCTTGCCAGCCTGCTTCGATGATCTTTCTAGGTGTGAGTACGCCGTGTTTTTCGAAGCATCTGTATGTTTTTGTGGCTGATGATTCTGTTATGGGTGCTCCGAAGAGCACGGCTGCCAGGAACCATTTGAATATCTCTCTGTCGTCACCGCTGTCCACATCGATGCCTAGGGTTTCTGTGTAGCGTTGGCCTAGCTTTTTGACGAGCGATGTTAGTTCTCTTTTTTTCATGGTTGCCTCACGTTTTTGCTATTATCTTACCTCTAAGCTCATATCTGTTAGTGGGATTAAGATGTTGCTTTGGGGGCTTTGGGACGAGGACGATCGAGTGGGAAAACGGGGTTGTCGTGACTGTAGATCAGTCTAAGCTGCCGCATCGATTGGTCTATTTGCGGTTGCGGAGTTGTCGTGCGGTGGCGTCAGCTATCAAGACAATGAAGATTCGTGGTGCGCCGTTGATTGGTGCGGCTGCGGCTTATGGTTTGGCTTTGACGGCTTTTCATTCTAAGGCTAGAACGAGGGAGGAGTTTCTGAGGCAGATTGAGGGTTCGGGTGAGCTTTTGCGGGGGACGAGGCCGACTGGCTCTAATCTTTTTTGGGCTGTTGACCGCGTGTTGAAGAGGTTGCGTGAATCGGCTGGCTCGTCCGTGAAGGCGCTCAGTGAGCTGGTTGTTAAAGAGGCTGAGAGGATTGCGGATGAGGATGCCGAGGCTAATCGTAGAATGGGTGAGCATGGTTCGAGGCTGATCAGTGACGGTGACGCGGTTCTGACTCACTGTAATGCGGGTGCTTTGGCGACGGTTGAGTATGGCACTGCTTTGGGTGTGGTTCGGGCTGCTTGGGAGCAGGGTAAGAAGATTAGTGTTGTGGTTACGGAGACGCGTCCGAGGTTGCAGGGTGCTAGGCTTACGGCTTATGAGTTGAAGAGTGCGGGCATTCCGTTTTGTCTAATTACGGATAGCATGGTTGGCTATGTTATGTCGAGGGGTATGGTGAGCAAGGTGGTTGTGGGTGCTGATCGGATAGTGCGTGATGCTGTGATAAATAAGATTGGTACGTATTCTGTTGCTGTTTTGGCTCGTGTGCATGGGGTGCCGTTTTATGTGGCTGCTCCTTTGAGTAGTTTTGATTCAGGGCATGGGGTTGGGGATGTGGTTATTGAGGAGCGGGATGCGGATGAGGTTACGTGTTTCTGTGGTAAGAGGGTTGCGCCTAGTGGGACTAGGGTTTTGAATCCTGCTTTTGATGTGACTCCTATGAAGTATGTTTCGGCTGTTATTTGTGAGAGGGGTGTGTATGCGCCTAAGGATGTGATGCGGCTCGTGGGGAAGTCGTAGATAAGTGAATGTGATGTTGATTGGCTGAAGGCTGTGTGGATGTCGTCGTCAAACTGTTCCTAGTGACGATGACGTCCAGCGTGGGTTAGGCTGGGCTAGGTTAGTATGAGTGCAGAAAAATTTTTTTGGGGTGAAAGCTCTGCTTTTCTGTTTGAGTTCTGCGTGTTGTTTGCTGTTCAGATTGTTGTTTCTGGCGCTGTTTGCTTTGACTTTGTGGTGTGCTTCTGCATGGTTTGTGGTGTGTTTCAACATGGTTTGTGGTGCGGTTCGGCGTGGTCTAGCGGGTTTTTGAGTGTGTGTTGACGTGAGCTTGCGGGAAAGGAGATTTCATAAGAAGAAGGCGCCAGTTCCCTTTAGCCTTCTTCTACTTGGTATTGTCGTTGGGTCGATCTTGCGAAGACTTAAGAGTTTGCGCGATAAGCAGTCTGCCTAAGTGGGTGGAACGGGGTTGAAGGACCTGCCTAAACGATTGGCGGCGTCTGGCGCGGTTGAGATGCGGGCTAGGCTGGGCTTGATTTCTGGCGGAGATGTTTTGGATGTTGCAACGGGCAAAGGTGATTTTATCAATCTTTTGATGAAGACGCTGAAGAATTATGAGTGCTTCGTGGGAATTGATATTTCAAAGAAGGATCTGGAATCAGCGAAGAAACGCTTCAAAGACAAACCGGTTAAGCTGTTAGAGATGAACGCGGGGTGGCTGGAGTTTGACGACAATGCCTTCGACACTGTGAGCATGTCTTATTCGCTGCATCATCTTAAGAGAGTGGGCAAAGTGCTTGCCGAAATACAGCGCGTGTTGAAACCAGGTGGAAACCTGATCATTCAGGAAGAAGTCTCTGATGGAGATCAGACTGAAGCCCAGAAAACCAAGATATTGCAGCATACTTGGGATGCGGAAATCGATACGCTCTTCGGCAAGAGTCACAGGACAACCTTCACCAAACACAAAATCAAAGAGCTTGTCAGCAACCTGCAACTTGAACGAGTTGAGATACTGGAATCCACACACGCGGTTGAGTGCTTGTCCTGTAAAAAGAGATACAAATGCGACAACCCAAGAGACGAAAAGACAATTAGAGACTCGATCAAAGAGATCAATAAAAACCTCAAGAGACTGCGGAATATCGCCGATCTTGAGACTCGCGTCGGTCTTCAGAAGAGAGGCGAGGAGCTTAAGGAAAGAAACAGGAAATTCGGCAACGCTAATCCTTTAAGACTGCTTGTGGTTGGGAAAAAGCTTTGAAGCCTCCAGCTTCAGCATCTTAACTAGCACGTGACAGTGCCCATTCTGAAGTGTAGGTTGTCTCTGGGCTTTTTTGACTGGGTTTGGCGTTACTGTTATAATATTCTCTGGGTTATGAGAAAGGTGGGCGGACTCTATCCCCTACGGGGGCGGGTATAGAAAGGGTTCCTGCTTATTGTGGGAGCTTTCTACCGATGCCTAGCCCGGATAGGGCGCAGGCCCCCTAAGCCTGTGGTCGTGGGTTCAAATCCCACCCCGCCCGCATTATTGCGAGCTCGCCTTTTTGATTTCGAGACCTAGTTTGTCCAGTATCTCCGTGCTTGTTCTTCTGCTACACACAATACTGTGGTCTTTCTATGGATCCAGCGAGAACAGATTTCGATGCGAAAAGAATTCCAAAAATTCCTAGCGAAACTACGACTAAGGAAAAGGTCATGTTGGAATTGTCAAAATGATTGACCACAACTTCATATGTTATGTTTGCTCCTAGAAAATATCTGCTTTCCATGGCTAAGAAGTATGTTCCCTTGTTTCCTACGGTTTCGATAAAGGACACTTCTTTTTCTGTTCCCTCACGGATCGGTTTTGCTTGAAGTCGGTTAGACTCGTTTTGGTAAACGTCGTAGTTTTGCTTATCCAGAAAAACGTAGTGGAAATAGGCATTGCTAGCACTTATGATTTTGAAACTTATCTGGTCCGCTATATCAAGCGTAAAGTTAGCGCTTTGGGTCCTGTAGAGAGACTCTCCTTCTAGCGACATAGTTCTTGTTTCTCTAAGCAGTTCTGCCTTTTGAACTCCATATATGCTCATCAATATGGCTCCAGAAAAGACAACCACTATTGCTAGAAACAAGACGAGAGGTTGTACCCATTTTATGTGTCTCGCAAGCCTTCTACTTGATCTGGTAGATTTGCCGAGCGACTGGGCAATCAACAACACCATGCTGAGTAGAAATTCCGTTACGGCCAAATACTGAGCTGGGATTAAGTAGACAAAACTGCCTGGTAATGCTGCAGTTTGAGCTGCAGCGCAAGCCAGATAGAACAGAACTAAGAAACCAGTGAGATAGAAAGATGTCGAAAGCGCAGACGCGACATCTTGAACTTGATTTTCTACCGCGACAATTGAGATCATTCCAAACAAGGCTGCGAAAATGAATGGAAAACCAAAGTAGAGCATGTATCCAAAGTAGATATAAACGTCCTTGAATTGTTGGCTTGTGGTTCCAATAAGCAGACCGATTGTAGAGAAAATGCTGATCAGAATCACACTTGATTCAACTATCAGACGTTCAGTATCCATAAGTCTTATCCAACGACTAGAATCATAAAGTAGGCACATATTTGGCTTTATCTCCTGCGTCCGCACTGTTGCTAAGTTTCAGGCCTATCTGGTGCAGGGTCACTGGTAGAAGGCGAAAAAGTCAGGTATCGCAGAGGCTTATACTACCTTCTTCCTTTGAGTGTGCATCTAAGCGGTCGAGGAAAAAGCATTTCTCTGAATATTAGCTATTGATGTCTTTTGGGGTTGTGAAATTGTATTTTGATATGGACAGGTCAATCATCAGACTATTCAGAACCGATTGGGGCAAGGTCTTTTCACTTGACATTGAGACTCATGTACCTACAAGAAACGACATGCTCACCAACGAAAGAATTCTGGGAATTGGAGTTTGTCATAGAACAAAAAAGGAACTTGACTCCAAGTTATTCGTTCTCAACGATGATAGCGACAAAGCGGAACTTAACGTTCTTCAGCAGTTTGACGATTACATCAAGCAAAATAGACCTATGGGACTAGTTGGTTATGCATTAAGAGGCTATGACATCCCGCTCCTCGAAATAAAGAGACATAGATATGGTGGCCCAGGATTATGGGCAATTCGAGACTTGGTGCGTAGAACCCCATCAATCGACATTCAAGAGAGTGTTAGGGATTATCTTTTGAGGTTGAAAGGTGAAAAAATCGGGTACAGAGATCTCAATTTGGATAATGTCTGCGCTGAACCTTGCTTCAGGCACCTGAAATTTCAGAATGTGAAACTTGAGATTCCAGAAACTATGGAAAAAGGAGAATACATCTATAGATTGTGGAAAGATAACACGAAGAAATTTAAGAAGTATCTATGTGGTGATATTCAAAGCCCACTATTAATAGCTGAAGAAATTTTCAAAGACGTGTTAACTTAACGGACAAAAGCTCTTGGTGACGCTATTCAGTATGCGTATAGTCACGAGTAGAAGCAGCAGAGTCCAGATCAGAATGGAAACCTTCAGCTTCCTCTATTTTTGTATGCATACTGCATATCGAGACAGGAGCATTAGTTGGAAATGACCTTTGCATGGCGTTGGGCAGCTCACATCTAATGGTTGGAGACCGAGGTTTAAGTTGGAAAAAACCTCCTGAGCTCGGAGTATTTGACCAGTCGCTCGTCCTTGACAAAAGGATTCGGAAATAGCTTTTGTTCATTATGGCCAAAGGCGATGACACCATTAATTTCACTACTTTTATCCGTGAAGAATAAGCCATCCTGATAGCTATAAGAGAACTCTGGAATCAATACATTGTTCCTTAACACTTCCCAAAAGCCTCTCGCTAGAGCCCACACTATCTGCTTATCATGCACCTCACGATTTTCCTCTTTCGAACTGTAAAGTGTTTTCTGCAGCTCTAATGTAATGAGACTCAGGTCTGTAACCGCGTTACCATATAAAACACTGCCCAAGTCCTCGAAGTCTATTTTCCAGTTGTCTACATCGTAGACTATGAAGCAAGGAGAATCTAAGGGTATCGAATTGAATTGCTCTAGGGCTTCTTGGAATGTAACTCCAATTTTGAATTTCGTTCTTTCAAACGGTATGATCTCTGGTCCTTTTGAGACTATGATAGGTGTTCTTGAGCGCGGTCTTGACAATCTGATTTCTATATTAGCATAGCTTAAGGGCAAGTGTTGAGGAAAATCATCATCTTTTTTTCCCTCTATGGACTCTCTTATTTTCTTTATACACTCCTCAACCTGCGACATGGTAACAGCATTATCAAGTTGGATGGAAACTATAACCCTTGATGGGTATTCGTTAAAGTAATCAAAAAGCGAATTGCTCGCTTCTTCAATGTCTCTTATATGTTTAACCTCAAAAAAGACCTCTTTTCCCCATATCTTCGCTTTCAAATCAGGTTGAGGTTGTCCCGCCTGAGGCAAGAATTCAAACACGTGACTTCTATTTCTCAGTATCCTTCCTAATTTCAAAATCGAGAACTCATCGTAGAATTCCGATTTGTTCTTGGAGTGCTTGATTATTGTCGGAAATCCCTTTACCACTGATGTCTCAGTCAGGACTTGTTCAAGCAGCGCGAGATAGTCCCAGTTGCTAGTTAAGAATTGCTTTATGATTGGATAAGTGCGTGGCTCTGGTTCATTAAGAGCTTTAGCCAACCAATCGCCATAATACTTGTTTATCTCTGGGAAGCTCTTCAACTTGCTCAGTATTTCGTGGATTTTTCTGGCATTTATTGGAGGTAACCCATTCATTCCAAAAAACCTTAGTTAGAATGTTCATTCATCTGGATTGAAAAGGTTTTTCAAAGGACTTCTTCTACTTCTTCTATTTCAGTGTGCGAAGTAGAATTAAGTGTTGTAATGGGCTGTCTTTGTTTCTCTTGTCACCAACTGGTCTTTGTGCTGTCGAATTCGCTAATGATTCTGACGTATTCTCGAAGGGTCTTTGAGATAAGTTTGATCGAGTTTTCAACCTCTATCTCTGAAGGGACCATTTCCGTAGTCTTGTCAAGAGCTGGATGCACATATTTGGACCTAATGCCCCAGAATGTGTCAAAACTGAAATTAGAGTCATCAAGGCTTAAGTTCAGTCCAAGATAGGTTGCCTTTTTCACATATCCTGGTTCCCGACCTTTTTCATCTTTAGGTATCGGGATGTTAAGTATCCGAAAACTCTCATCAATTAGTTTATCGAATATACCAGAAACGAGAACCAAGGTCAAGTTCATCTGCTCAGTCACGAATAGCAAAGGAAGATATCCAGCGCTTCTGTATGCAGAAGATATTTCCCGATGTTCCTTGCCATGGAAAACGCGGTCAAGTTTGCTTATGAGAGCAGGTATCTCTGAAGTTCGGAGACCTATTCTTTCCCAATGCCTAATTCTATTGATAGCATTTAAAGATATAATCAAGATGAGAAATGAGGCTCCCAACAACAAAGATGGCCCTGGCAGAGAGGTGACATTCTCGATTGAGATTCCAAAGGGATCATGGACACCAAAGGACATAATGGCAATCACAACGATTAGAATCCAAAGCTCTTCACGCACATAGATTCTTAGGGACGGGTTCTTCCTCAATATTCCAGCCAGAGCACGGTTGACAGACGCGGCTACGACTATTCCGCCAACGTTTACAAGGCCAAACTCGAGATGGCGATCAGTGGATAGTAAAACAGTAGCGAAGAACAATACAGGAAGCGCGGCGGAGAAGAACAGAAAGGCATAGATTGTTTTTGAAGTCCTTTCTACGCCAAAATATTCTTCCTTAAGTTTCTCTATCTGACTTGTCATCACATTTTGCCCTTGATTTCTAGTGTTTCATTGTACATTATTCAAGTATTGTTCTAAGAGGTCTTTCAAAGTCTTTTCTTTCCTATTTTGGTATGCAGTATGCATACCGCTGAGAGAAGTAGCAGCATTGTTAGAGGTAGGCTCTGACTAGATAACAGAAATAGACAATCTAAGACTCTTGGTTCAACTTCCACCATTTCTTGTGTTCTTTTTCCCATATATCCTCAAACTTCTTCAGCAGTTCAAGTTCTTTGCTGACGTATTCAAGATCTTCTTTGTAGGCCTTTCTACCCTGCAAATCCTCAAACAAGAGTCTACACTGCTCACGGCAATAGGATAGAATATCGCCCAGATTCGGAGGAACCTGTTTGTCCAAGTTAATCTCGTGTATTGTGTATAGTATAATCTGCCGATTGGCAACCTTCTTGAGACTTGCTGTCAGATTCCAATATTCGTTCATGCTGACACCAACTTCTAAGACACGTTAATCTTTATCTTTTTCTTTTTTCCTTTCTCATTCTACATTAGACAAATAATGTAGAACAAATCGAATCCTTGGTCTGGAACGAACGAGACTTTCAGTGAAGGCAATGCCAGAAGGATCAGGGTTTGCATTTGCAGAACTTGATTATGCCCCATTTTACGATTAAGATTGCGATGGTAATCACAATTGCAGGAACAGCAATTCCCAGAGCAATGCCCACCAGTGGGATGAGTTCGGCCAAGAGAGCCTTACTATCTCCAAGGATCTCCTTGCTCCATTTACAGGCTTTTTTCTCTTCACAGATTTTCTTGAACAGCTTTCTCCTGTGCCTACCAAAGTATATTTTACCTTTTTTTACAAGATCCAGTCTTATCTCCGGCGGAGCAGCAGGTATTTCTAACTTGCGTTCCCTCAATAAGAATCGCATAACATGTGTCTCTGTCGGAGGCGGGCGAGGTTCGACGACCTCGGTCTCAAAAGTAGTCAGATCTATCCCTTGTAAGTTCTCCCATAATGTGGAGGAAAGACCAAGCGACGCATACAAATCTGTCTCATCTCTCTCAATAAGTTCGAAAGCTTGAGCGAGCAAATGACCTGTCACCTTTATGGACTTTGAATTAGGAAACTCATCCAATATGAGCACCTTAGATATGAAGCTTCAAATTAGTTGCATCTTTTCACCTTATTAATCTATTCATCCCTTCGGCATGGAAAGTCTTCAGAAACTCAATACATTGTCGCCTGTTCTATCCAACTTGCCCTCTGGCCATCGCCCTTCAGACGTACTAAGAAGCCTGTGGTCGTGGGTTCAAATCCCACCCCGCCCGCATTAGTTAACATCAAGATATTCCGATGGATTGGCATTCCAAGTGATAGTTTTCTTTCTTCACTGATAGTTTTCCCTTAAATTATTAATGCTATGATTCTTACCATTAATGCCTGCATAAGTCATAAGAACTAAAGCAAGGGACTTGATGAATGGTGTCTGGTTTGCTTGAAGGTAAGAATGTAAATCTGAGAATTGTGGAGAAAGAGGATTTACCTTTAATTGCAGAATGGTTTAGCAATCCTGAGTTCATGGGTGAATATAATGTTCTACGACAGTGGTCCGGAGTGGATGCAGAATGGTTCATTGGGAAAAATCAATTTGAAATGAAGTTGTTCATTATAGAGAAGAAGGATGGAACAAAGATAGGTTACATAAACCATTTTCATGTCCTACATCCTGATCGTTGGTTCCATGAAATTGGCTATGCTCTAATTCCAAATGAAAGAAACAAAGGCTACTGCTCTGAAGCTACTAAGCTCATGGTTGACTACCTGTTCCTCTCAGAAGACATTGACCGCATTCAAGCACAGACTGACATCAGAAATGCAGGTTCACAAAAGGTCCTGGAGAGAACAGGTTTCAAGAAAGAAGGAAGAATCCGTAAAGCCTTTTTCACCACAGGATGCTATAGAGACTACTACCTCTATAGTATCCTCAGAGAAGAGTGGAAAGAACCAAAAATCCTCAAAAGGATCACAGAATGACGGTAACAGCAGTATCGGCAGCATCCTGGTTCGAATCCCACTCCGCCGCCCACTATGGTTTTGCTCTTTTTGGTGTGGACGCGTTTTTCTGTGATTTGTGACTTTAGGAGTGTGGTCAGATTGGATTATTTGGGTTGGCGTTGTCTTCGGGGCACGGTGATGCTTTGTCTTCCTGTTTGATTCGCGCAACTAGTTGTTCAATAGTCATTGAGCCAATGTCTCCTGACCGATGTTTTCTGACTGCGATCATGTGGGTTTTGGCTTCGCGTTTACCAACTACTGCCATATAGGGAATCTTCTGAATCTCCGCATTTCTAATCTTGTAGCCGATGGTAGCTTGGCTTTCGTCAAGCTCAGCTCTTATTTCACTTCTCAACATTTCTTGGCAAATATGTCTAGCATAGTCCATAGATTCTTCGCTAACAGGAAGAACCGCCACTTGTACCGGCGCCAGCCACGTTGGAAAATTGCCGCTGCAATGCTCTATTAGGATGGCAAAGAAACGCTCGATTGTCCCCAGAAGCGCCCGGTGAATCATAATAACCTCGTTTTCGCATCCGTCTGCGCCGACGTAGCAAACGTTGAAGCGATTTGGTAGATTGAAGTCGAACTGTATAGTCGTGCATTGCCATTCCCTACCCGACGCATCAACTATATCCATGTCTATCTTCGGTCCATAGAAGACAGCCTCACCCTCTGCTTCTCGGTAGTCTATTGCCCTTGTCTCCAGCGCTAGGGCCAAGGCTTCTTGTGCTTGATTCCATTTGAAGTCTGGTCCCATGTATTTTTCACGTCGTTTCGGGTCTCTGGTTGAAAGGACGGCACTGTATTCGTTGAAGCCGAAGCTCTTCAGTATCTTTTCAGTGAAATTCAAGAGGGTCAACACTTCACGCTGAACTTGTTCTTCTGTACAGAATATGTGGGCGTCATCTTGTGTGAATCCTCTGACCCGTAGTAGTCCACAAAGCGTTCCTGAGGGTTCGTATCTGTAGACAGTGCCCCACTCAGCGTATCTTATTGGAAGGTCTCTGTAGCTTCTGGGTTTTGCCTTGTATATTTGAACGTGAAAAGGGCAGTTCATAGGCTTGACAACGTAACCTTCTCCTGCCTTCTTGAAGACGTACATATGCCGTCTGTAATAGTCCAGGTGCCCTGAGATTTGCCAAAGCCGTTCACGTGCAATGTGCGGTGTTGTAACTAGCTGGTACCCGTTCTTCCGATGCTCCCGTTCCCAGAAGTCGCGTATTAGATTGCGGATTATCGTCCCTTTAGGATGCCAAAGAACCAAGCCTGTGCCTACGTCTTCGCCTATGCTGAATAGGTCGAGTTGCTGACCGATTAGTCGGTGGTCTGCTTCTGACAGCTCTCTTTCGGTTTTTTTGTTTTCTAAAAGTTTCACGTGGTTTCTATGGTGGTGTCTTGGTTCCGAAACAGATTCAGATTCGTGTTTCTGAATACCCCATTGGAAACACCGACCGATCAAAACGTCGACGCGATATTTAATAATTATGTACCAGAGTTCAGCGTGCGCTCTAAAAAGTGTACACTGCAAATCCCACCCTCCCGTGTGGACCTTACATGAGAACTTGGATAGGGCTGGATCCTGCCCTAAGCTTGACAGCCAACATACATTGAGGCGCTATCATCGGTCTGGGCGGATCATCGCAAAGTTGCTTCCAGCTTTCAATGACTCTCGTGGCGCCTTGACTGAGGTAGTCCTGTTGTGAAAATCGTTTCGGCCTCAGTAGGCCTATCCTGTCCGGAACACCGGATTGCCGGTAGATAGTAAAGAAGCGAGGATCATCATCAACAACTCTAACAACATCGTATTGTCTGCAAATTGAAGAGAA
>Ga0315310_10002415_pt1 | contig 11674 bp, 11 predicted proteins | sample TDP5_MG_FD_203630 | JGI IMG/M metagenome (GOLD analysis project Ga0315310, IMG submission 203630) | Freshwater sediment microbial communities from Lake Towuti, South Sulawesi, Indonesia - TDP5 | ecosystem: Environmental > Aquatic > Freshwater > Lake > Sediment | place: Indonesia: South Sulawesi... | reverse complement strand
CCGCGTTCTTTATACGCGTTTAATAGAATCCTTTCTGCTTCCAACTTCGAGTGCCCATACGCCGAGGCAGGTCGGCATTCGCTCGACTCATCAACTAGCTCACCCCCAGTATCGCCATACACGGTTGCACTACTCGGGAACAGGAAGCACTTTACACCGGAGTCAATACAGCTATCGACCATATTCTTTGTGCCCAGCATGTTGGCACGCCTAATGCTATCCTCATTGCCATAAAACCTTCCAGAAAGGTGAAAAATGATGTCGACATCCTCTACAGCCCTTTTTAAGATCGCCTTATCCGTGATGTCTGCTACCTGAGCGTAGATTCCGCGGTTAGGTTCTAAATCTCCACTAGCCACGTCGAGACCAGAGACAGCGTACTCACGCTCAACTAGATATTTGACCAAGAGTTTACCGATGAACCCGCTGCTACCTGTGACTAAGACCTTTATTGGAATCAGCCTTCTTGTTCTTCTTCGTTAATGTCAGATTCTTGGCCCCCTAGGGGCAAATAATTTTTGGAAGAACGAGGTCAAAACGCTATCAGCCTATGTTTTATGCCTCCGCAAATCTTGCCGATCGTCCAAGCACCGTTTCTGATAAAGTGTAGAAGCGGATAAAATAGGAGCCACCTCATCTCCCCACTTTCTTTTTTGATCTCCAGCCCCTTGCGCATCGCGCCAACTAGAACTGCCAAGAATACGAGTAGCGACGGATAGAAAAGAATAGGGTAAAGGAGAGACAACAATAGACCTAGGATGGACAGGTTACAGAAGTCGATGCAAACCAGCATTCGTACGGGCAACTTGCGTCTGAATTCCTTTGGGGGCAAAAAGTAACTCTTCACTTCGATGTGGGAAAAGCCTCCGGGCTGTTTCTTAAGCAGCAGCGGATGTTCAATACCATAGTTAAAGAACTGTTTGATCAAATCCCCTAGGGCGGTACGGTGCTTGTGGAAGACAACAGCCCCTGGATCGAAAACTATTCTATAACCAACCCGTTGCAACCGCCAAGAAAGATCATAGTCGCCTCCCACAACAAAGTCGACGTCGAAACCGTTGACTTCTTCGAGAACGCTCTTCCTATACAATGCGTTTGCAGTATATATGCCTCCTGAAAGTAGCTTGTTCTCATTCCATATGACAATGCCCTTGGGAAGGTTGAAGGTGACGATGTGGGCATAGTTTGAGAATCGCTCTATTATAGTGGCGGGATTATACGATGAAATCTGTCCTCCTACACCCGCAATTTTCTCGTCCGTTAAATGCCTTGCCAGCTTCCTGAGCACATCCCTGTTGGAAATACAATCCGAGTCGGTGAAGAAAATTAAGTCCCCTTGCGCCGCCTGTAATCCACTATTTCTAGCCGCGTATGCCCCCCTTCTCCTATCGATTATCACCTTAACTGGATACTTCGAAACAACATCCATCGTCTTATCAGTTGATCCTCCGTCTATGATAATAGTTTCATAAAACGGGTAATCCAATTCAAGTAACGATTCGATGCATTTACCTATCGTATTCTCACGATTCAAAACTGGCACGATTATCGACACGTATGGTAACTCTTCTTTCATGTAATTACATCCGCTGTCTTGCACTCCACCATTCAGCCAACTCGGCTAGGGTTGTAAACCAAACATCATTACTATTAGCGTATTCTATCAACGACCTAAGTGCTCCTATGTACTCTTGACGACCTATTCTCAGAGGATGAGCCAATAAGACGTACAATCCATTCCCATTATAATGACAGTCAAACTCTTTTTTCCAAACTGCTGCTACGTCTTCCCAATTTTTTAACCTAGGCCATACGTCAATCAAGTAATAATCATCATTATGCGAAAAAGGGAGCATGACAATGCCCAGTTTCTCTCCCCTGACAATCGGGTTGAAAGGCCGGTCTTCCAGCCTTCCACTAAAGCCACCTAAACCAAAAAATTTCTCCACCGGGCGCAAATAGCAGAAAATTGTTTCAAATTTTGATGCCAACTTCAGCTGCGTGGAAGGTGTTAGTAATCTAAACCGTTTATTTCCAGTTTTTTGATGCAAATCTTCTTCTGAATGCCACAATCTAGCACTTCGATAGGTAACGGAACTATCATATAAGATTCCTAATTCAGTCTCCGCCTTGATTGTGTTGGCATCCTTTGACAGATAGGGAGCCCTAAAACCCCTTAATCTCACTCCACAAATTTTCTCAATCGTTTCCATCATAAGGGCTAATCGTGTCTTCTGAGTGCCGTATTTTTGACCATTGAATCCAACGTGAATATCCCCATGTCCTGCAATTTCATCTCCACGTTCAATTATCGGTTTAAACACATCAAGATCTTCAATGAGAGCGTGGGCAGTTATTGGAAACGTAAACTTAACTTCATAATCGTCCAATGTATCTAACAATCTTTCTAGCCGACCCTCAGCCAAGTCTTCAGATGCGTCTACATCTCCTGTAAGACAAACAGCGGCTTTAGCATTCCTCGGCCATGCTAAGTCAAAGGCTCCCAATCGCTAGACCTCAATCAGCTAAGATAGTAGATCGGCACGTACATGAGAAATTACCGTTTTATACTTGCCCCCCGAGGACCGAGGTATTTCCTTCACAAGTTCAATTGTCACAGAGATATCATCTCCGACAATTGCCCTCAAGTCTTTTCTTAACTCTGCATCGAAAATTGGAGTCCACTCTTTGCTGGGGATGACTGTCACCCTGAGATTATGCAAGTCTTCTTGAATGACTTGGTATTGGTACACGTACTCTTTTTCACGGAATTTAGCTAGAAAATAGTCGGGCAGAATCAACTTGTCTTCGAGCACTATCACATCATCAGATCTTCCCTCGATTTCCTTAATCATCGGAAGACGACAGCCACAACTACAATCATTCCCACCCATTCTAACCCTGTCGCCCAGTCGATAGTTTAGTATGACCATCGCTTTGTTTGTTAGGTTGGATACCACAATCTCGCCGCTTTCACCCTCCCCTACTGGATCCCCGTTTTCATCGATTACATTTATTGGGTACGCGTCTACGCACATATGATACCCATGATGGAGTTCGCATTCAAAGCCCATTCCGAGGGCTTCCCCTGCCCCGTATAAGCCGAATACCGGACAGTCGAAGGTATCCTCGATGAGCTTTCGGGCTTTCGGGTTCAAGGCGTCTGCGCAAAATGTGACAACCCGTGGCTTGAATTTGATATCCCCTTCCTCTCCACCTAGTAGATGCCTCATCAACAGGGTGAGATAGGAACCATAACTGTAGATTATATGAGGCTTAAACTCGTTAAGGGCTTCCACATTCTTGCTAACTGGCTCAAAGATTGAGAGAACTCTGAGGTCCTGGAAGAAATTGAAGAAGGGCAAGTTCTTTTTCCAGTAGTTATGAGTTACATAGCTTGCGGAGTTCGGGAGAATCAAGTTGGCCCGTCTTTGTCTGAGGCTACTGGTTAGGCTTCGGAAAAGGGTGTTCCAACGCAGACTAATCGATAGGTGAGCCAACATAGCCTCTTCGTCGTAGTAGATGGATGATGGAATGCCTGAGGTGCCGCTGGTGCGAATATGAATGCAGTGGGATAGGTCTGCTGTTCGGGAAATGAAACTTTCGGCGCCAGTGCGGAGGTCTGCCTTGGTGATTGTTGGAAGCTTGTGTAAGTCTTCCTTCGTCCTTATGTCCGACGGCTTTAAACCAAGCCCATCGAAAACACGGTGGTAATATGGAACAGTTTCGTAAGCGTGGGTTACAATTTCCCTCAGTCTAGCGGTTTGGATTTTGTTTTGCTCCTCAGGAGAAGAATACATTACGTTTCTGACTCTTCGAGACGCAAGCGCTAAACTGAAAAGGTTCATTTTCAATGCGCCTCCAGTCGGGCACTGGGCGATTTATTATTAAAATTTACTAAACTTGAATTAATGGGGTTTTCTGCTGCTCCAATTTCACGTAAGCCTCTTCTGCAATAGGAGTTACTTGCAAATCATCTAGAGATCTGACTAGCAACAGCATCTTACCTGTTGGCGTGTTTGCGATGCCATCAGGACGGAAACCATTCTTGATCATGCTAATCAGTGAACGTGCGTTGTGGACTTCGATTTTTGAATGCACCTTGCGGATACCCTTAGCACGCAGAGTTTGAAGTAGTCGCATGAGCATCGATGAGGCAAGCCCTGTGCCCTGATATCCGGGATCAATAGAAGCCATTAAGCTTTCAGCCTTACAGGGAGACTTTCTGAACACAAGGTCGCAGAAGTTTATGTTCCTCAGGAAAAAGCGGGCGTTTGCTGGGGGGTCATAGTAGCCCTTCAAGGCGCGGATTACCAGCCTAAAGAACAATTTCGTATAATGCCCGCTGGTTGCGCAGCGGAAGCCAATGATCTTTCCATTCGTTTCAGCTACTAAGAAAAGCTCAGGTTCCCGTTCGATCAGACCTTCGAAAACGTCGTGTAGAAAACGTGGCCCAGCTTGGTATAGAAAGCGGCCCTCATCGAAGGTTTCGAAGTACAACTTTACAAGTATAGATATATCCTCAACCCTAGCTTGCCTTATCAAGATTTGGTTCGAAGTGCTCACAAGTTTTCCCTATTGTTTCAAGCGGACAACATAGGCACATAGACCAGTGTAATGCTATTTAAAATAGTGAAAAAATCAAATAGGTAATTCTTCTAGAAAAATTGTATTATGCCTCCCTCTATGAACTTGCTTCATAATCGCCTTATGAACCTATTAACGCCTAGAAGAATTAAATAGGGAAAAACCTTGGATTTCTGCCCTAACTGTGAAAGCCACTTAACTATCGAGAGAAGAAGTCGAGCCGTCTTTCTTTCATGCCCAAATTGTCTTTACGTCAAAGAATGTCAAAGACCGATTGCCATAGTCAATCTGCCTCATAAAGAAGAGGGGGTCATAGTTTTAGGAAGGCGGGAAAACAATCTCCGGACCCTTCCCACAATAAGCAAGGAGTGCATTAAATGCGGAGGAAAGAAAGCCGAATGGTGGATTGTTCAGACTAGAGAAAACGAAAGAGCCTCCACAATCTTCTATCGATGCGTGACGTGCGGGCATACGTGGAGGGAAGAAGGCTAAACATCCTATTGAACATCAAAGGATGTAAATTGATCTTATCCAATGCCACGGATTAAGGGTTATAGGCTGGAAGGAGATGTGGCGGTATCTATACAAGTAAACGAAAAAGAAGACATAAGTTCAAGGGGTAGAAGACCCACGGCTGGTGAAGCTGATTTATTTGTGAAACGTTTCCTTGATGACGTATTTGAAAAAACGCATATGCAGCAAGGAAAGTAAGATTGGGAAAAACTGAAATAAAGACTATTATTCAAGTGATTGGTGAAACTCTGTTTCTCTATGGCTTGTTAAGTTGGGCATATGGCATAATTTTGGCCTTCCTCCATCCCAGTTGGCTACCATACCAAGCTTCCCATTTAACCCCTTGGTTGAGACAAGATACTTTCACAATTCTCTCCTTCTTTATCAGCATGGCAGGCTTTTTCGCGTGGAGACTAATGAAAGAATCCAAGTAAAACTGGAAGTAGCTAGCGACGCGCACGGAAACAAAAACACATTAAACTAAGTACGGAGAATAAACGACATCAACCATTTTGTGTGCCGAGGCTAATCCGGTACTGCATAAAATACTCTGGCATTACTTTGAACTGGAAGCTCTCCCGTACAGATTTTCGTAATAGTCGCGGTAAGTTCAAAATTCGCAGGTCTCCCAGTAAGCAGTTGCTCCAATTTTCCCCCAGGATAAGCTAGGATCCAAATAACCGTGTTTACAGTTGGATCCGATTTTCCATAATAATGGAAGTTGTATTTACCGGTCCATCGATCTCTTTCTGGATTGTTTCGAAATCCGAAGTCGCCCACAATTCCAAGAAGAGAATTGTTCCATAACTGATTTTCTTTGATGGTGTTAACGATTTGAGGAACAAGGTTTTCAAAAACATTTTTAATAGCGTCTTGATAATCAGACGACAGTGCTCCTTTTGAACGTTTTTCAGATATTTCTCCAATAGTATGAATTTGGCCAATGACGATGAAGGCGACAAAGCTTTGGTCTCGCTGATCCTTAATGAAATTGCACATTGCTTCCACGAGTCTCTGATCGGTTGCTTTAGCATCGTCTATTATTCTCGTATAGAGCGCTGGTGACTGTTCAATGTGTGAGACATCTATTGAGTGTTTTGACGCATTCAGAATTTGAGCTCTCTGCTCATCAATAAAGACGCCAACTCGGTAGTTATGCCGATGAAAGACGTCAAAAACCTCTTCTATGTTTTCTGGTATCGGTAGAAAAGCGACGATTTTTTCAAAACCAGCTGCGCCTGGGCTACGTTTTTCCACATTGTAGCCGAGGTTGTATAACGTTTTGTACCCAGTCGCTGTAATGATCTCTGGAAAAACGTAGGAAGACCAAGTGTCGCCACCAAATTGAGCTGAGGTTCCGTTAAGACACACTCCATTGCTCTTCAACTCATCTATAACCGAGAAAGAGTACCGTTGAAATGATTCAACCTGCAAACCACTAACAACTATGATAACCACGGCACGTGGTGGACGCCCGGCAATTGGCGGATATAACATTGGATATATAAAAATCGCAGCAACAAGGACTATAGCGAATAGTATGACTGCCAAAAATAGTATTAGTGTAGTTTTCTTTTTAGCCAGTTCTCTAGCCTCGCATGTATTCTAGCAAGTTTTTAACTCTAACATTTGGTTAGTAGATCAGAAATATGAATAATATATCTATAATGTTTTTCGTTCCGTATTGAGTGCATATCTATATTGAATCCCATCGATGCGGCATTTAAAGGAAGGACTTAAAATCGGAGGTTACAATTGTTGACGTAGTTGCTGGTAGCTTTTTAGAAACTGGAAGCCACGTTCTGTGGTTTCATAATAGATATCGGCGTCTTCGATCTTCCTAATAAGATCTCGTTGAATGAGGTATTCGAGGTATTGCTGAAGTTGTGCAAAGCTAAGGTTTGCCTGGTACATTATGCGAGTCTTTCGAGCTCCTTCTGAGGCTACGGTAAGGATACTCGCCATAATCTCCAGCCTTGTACGGTTACGTCTGTTATGGACACTATTATGGATACTGTTGGTACAGTTTCCGCTAGGACTTACTTCGTAGTCTAAACGCAACTTATCGATCTCCACTATTTTCCACTCCGCTTGACAGTTTGCCAATGTAGCAATATAGATTGGACTTATAGTAAAGTGTTCTACTATTTATACTCTTCGTTAAATTATCGTAGAATATTTTTATAGAAAAATTATACAAAAATTCTTGACTTTTCCTTCACGCACCCGAAACAAACAGCGAACTGCCAAAAAGAAGAGTTGTCAACACTAAACCTTGTTTAAACAGGACCTAACGATGTACATATTCTCTAGAATGGGCATCGAATTTAACGACAAATCATTTTAGACGCGATGCGAAACTCGCCGGCTTTTCCGCCTTAATGAAGTGATCGCTATCCCAATTGCCACCGATGCAACTACCAACACAAGTGAAACAGTTAGCCATGTTTCGGTGAACATTCCGCTACTTTGACGTTGTTTCCAGTAATTTTCAAAATCCTTGATAAATTGAATCTGTCTCTGCGCTTCCCAAGGCTTCATCCCATGCGCAACTGCTTCATCAATCGCTTTTTGCGCACTCCATCCATATCTTGCAATCCGATAACACGCAATCATAGTCCCGGCTCTACCGCCACCGGCACTACAATGGACCAGTGCAGGGTTATGGTCATCTATGTAGTCCAGAAATGTCAGAACTTGCTTAGTAGTCGGTGCACCATCATCTTTGATCGGAATATGTAAATACATCAGCCTAAGGCTGGCAAGGTAACTAGCATCATCGCCCTCTATCGTCAAGCATATAATAGCTCTTACACCATTATCCCTAAGCCACCGAAACTCATCCCTATCAGGTTGACCTGACCCACAAAGCTTTTCGTCAACCCACCTGAAATTATTCGGCGGACCGTAGGACGCGGAGGCAGATCCAACGAAATATCCATTTGTAATAAACAGAAACAACAAAAATAACAACATCAAGATTGGAAGTGACCCTTTTTTGTTAGTCCACATTCGTCAATGACCTGCTTTTATTGTGCATTCGAGCGGAGTCTTAACCAAGTAAACACTAATTTTGGTCTTCTACTTTCAATGCGTTTATATCAATAACGGTTATGTTAGCCATAATTAACAATGAGGGCTTTACGCTGAATAAACCACATGTTGCCATCATTAAGGGGACGAATCCCCATCAAATGATAAAAGAAGCGTTCGATTTACTAGGTGGATTAGATTTTGTTGTCAGCTCTCAGGATTCCGTCTTAATCAAGCCTAATCTTTGCACCCTCAAAAAATCAGATACAGGAGCAACAACGGATCCAATGCTAGTTGAGGCGCTCATCAACCTATTACGTGATAAAACCAGTGACATATCCATTGTTGAAAGCGACTCTGGAGCAATTGATGCAGAGGTTAAATTTGCAGCATGCGGATATGTTCCACTATCACAACGGACAGGCGTCAATCTCATAAACCTATCGAAAGAAAAACTCGTGGACGTAACTATACCCAACGCCCTCGCCTTAAAATCAATCAAGCTACCGAAGGTGACAATGGACTCAGACGTATTAATCAACGTGTCAAAGCTTAAAGTCAGCGAGATGACCGGAGTTACGCTAAGTTTAAAAAATGTCTTCGGTTTGATTCCAAGCCGATTCAAAACCAAGTATCATCGCATATTAGACAACGTCATAGTTGACCTCAACAAAGTAGTCAAATCCCGCCTAGCATTAGTTGATGGTATCGTAGGAATGGAAGGCCAAGGACCCATAGAGGGAGATCCCGTCAAAATGAACCTTGTAGTGGCTGGATTAGATTGCGTCGCGGTTGACAGCATTTCCACCGCAATAATGGGTTTTAACCCCGAAGCGGTCTCTCATATTAAACTAGCTAACAGCGAGGGACTCGGCGAAGGGAAACTGCAAAACATTTCAATAAGAGGAAAAAGCGTTTTAGAAGTTCAAAGAAAGTTTAAGATGCCCCGCTCAATGCCATTAACGAGGCGGATAAAATTCAAAATTACTGAATGGGATGCGTTACTAACGTCGCCAGTAATCAGTGAGTGCATTGGAATTTTGCGATATTACCGTCGGTGGAAACATGGATTAGCGTGAGGGGTTTTACATACTAAAGCAAAGAGGGGTTGATGTGGACGCGTGCGATTCCAAACTTTATCGCCATTCGCTATTCGGCAAAGAAAAATCTCCCGATTCTCAAATCACTTTAACTTAGGTGGATAGCGAGTAAAATACTCGGGCATCACTTTGCTTAGGAAGCTCTCCACAGGATATTTGAACCATTGTCGCGGTGAGGTCAAAGTTAGCAGGCGTTCCAGATAATAACTGTTTAAACTTACCGCCAGGGCAGGCGAGGACCCAAATTATTGTATTGCACTGAGGATCCTCTTGGCCTTCCCTGTGATAGTTATACTTACCTGTCCAGCGATCTCGTTCCGGATTATTCCGAAAGCCAAAGTCACCGACGATCCCAAGTAAAACGTTGTTCCATAACCCGTTATCTTTAAGGGTTTGTACAATTTGGGGAATAAGGTTTTCAAAAACATTTTTAATAGCATCCCGGTAATCGGCTGACAAAGCTCCTTGCGCACGCTTTTTAGATACTTGCCCAACTTCATTGATCTGAGAGAGATAGACAAAAGCCACAAAATTTTGATCTCGATTTTCCTTAATGAAGGTACACGTCGCATCTACTAGCGTCTTATCCATGTTCTTCATGTTCTCGATCGTCTTATAGGGAGACCATAGGGGTAGAAGTTCAACTCGGCATACATCAATTGAATGGTTTCCCGCATTCAAAATGGTGGCTCTCCAACTATCAATGAAAACTCCTACACGATAATTATGACGATGGTACACGTCAAAAATCTCTTCTACGTCGCTAGAGATGACATCTTTATACTTTTCCTCCTCTGGGGTCACGTTATACCCAAGTGAATGCAATGTCGAATAGCTTGTTGCAGTAATTAGTTCGGCGGTGACATAGGCAGAAGAGGTATCTCCACCAAACTGTCCTGATGAACCTTTAACATAAACTCCAACACTTTTCAATTCATCCATAATTGGAAATGAATATTCACGAAACGCCTTAACCTGTAGACCGCTAACAACGATAATGACTACGCTACGCGGAGGACGCCCAAATGCCAATGGGTAAAGTATCGGACCAAGATAAGCGACCGTTATAAGTATGGCAGCGACCGCTATGACTACGAGCCCAACTGCGATCTTTTTTCTCATTATAGGGTCTTCACCCAAACCTCGTATAGGGTTAGCGTTTTTCTGCTGGAATCGAGATTAATAGCTCTAAATTTGCTATTAAGCAATTTTATAAAGAATTATAAAGCACACATCTATAATATTTTTCTATAGTTATGGATAGGAATGTTGTTCGACTAAAGAATTTCAAAACAATTTCATATTCTCAAAGATCTAAAGATTATCGGCGACAACCCCGTTACCCAAAATCCAAGGATTGGGTATATTAAGTACCGTGAAGACGATTGGTTTGGTAGCATTCCATGAATCGCCACCAAGAGAATTATACCAAAGACTCCAATTACCCAACGACTCATAATTACAGTAGCCCTCTTTGTCTTTTCGGGGCTAGCATGCCCGTTTCTCAGAAAATGTCCAAATAACCCCCGGTTAAGACTCCTCCTGTATACTGCATCGAGAACTCTCAGATATCCTAGGAGAAAACCACCTAGGATGAGAATAAAAGCCCACAGGAGATCACGCTTCCGATGCATAACTCTATCAGTTCCAACATCCACCTTCATAATTGATTACAATAAATTTCTTTGCCCAACTTTCGTTTAAAAAAAGAAGGGAAACACTAATATGGAGTTTATACTTAGAAGCTCACCCAGAAAAAATAATCTAAACTACTTTGATTTCATCTAGTTGAAGTTGATGATTGGCTGATGAAGGTTGGTTTACGCTTAGTCCCATGGGTTTTGGGATATCACTGTTTCAGGGCGATCGGCTGGCCGAGGTTGATGCCGATAAACGTAACGGTTAGCGTTACTAACATGTGTAACTCCCGCTGCAAAACCTGCTACATTTGGGAACTTTATAAAAAGCAACCCTCACTTAAAGAAAAAGAGCTGAAGACCGAGGAATTTGTAAAGACATTTGAATCCCTTGGCAGAACCGTGGTCTGGTATACAATGAGTGGAGGGGAGCCATTTCTAAGACCGGATATCGTGGAGATCTGCGAGGCTGCTTGTGAAATTAGTCGCCCCGAAATTATTAACATTCCATCAAATGGACTTCTCCCACAACTTATTGAAATGAAAACTAAACAAATCTTGGAAAGATGCAATGAAACCACATTAATCGTCAACCTTTCTTTAGATGGAATTGATCAATTACAAGACGAGATTCGTGGCATTCCCGGAAACTTTAAAATTCTCTTAGATACGTATCATCGGCTTAACAAATTAAAAGAGGAGTTCCCACAATTCCAACTTGGCATTCACAGCGTCATTTCTAAGTTTAGCATCAACAATATTCTTGACGTTTACGAGTACGCAAAGCAGCTCAATCCTGACTCC
>Ga0315310_10002414_pt1 | contig 11678 bp, 11 predicted proteins | sample TDP5_MG_FD_203630 | JGI IMG/M metagenome (GOLD analysis project Ga0315310, IMG submission 203630) | Freshwater sediment microbial communities from Lake Towuti, South Sulawesi, Indonesia - TDP5 | ecosystem: Environmental > Aquatic > Freshwater > Lake > Sediment | place: Indonesia: South Sulawesi... | reverse complement strand
ATCTTTAAAATCGATTCGAGAATTCATAATGACTCTTATCCCTACATTCTGTTTTTTAAGAAAGATAATTCAGAATTGATTTTTTTCAAGCGCCTTTTCATAAAGCTGTTCATATTTTTGGGCAGAAACGGCCCAAGAGAAATCCTTTTGCATACATCGTTTAATAATCAATTGCCTACGATTTTTATCTTCATAGAAAGCAACGGCTTTTTTAATCTTTTCCAGTAATTCTTGACTATCATAATTATCAAATGTAAAACCAATGCCCAGCTCATCAGGGCTCGATTCAAGGTCAATTATGCTATCTGCAAGTCCACCCGTTTTTCTGACGATTGGGATGGTTCCATAGCGAAGGCTAATTAACTGATTTAATCCACAGGGTTCAAATTGGGACGGCATTAAGAAAAAATCAGCCCCCGCTTCTATTTTATGAGCTAAGATATCATCAAATTTGAAATAAATTGCGGTTTTTTCAAAATAGTAATCACCGATTAGAGTAAATAATTGATGATATTTGGGTATGCCCATTCCAACCAAGATGAATTGCAAATCAAGTTGCATTATTTGATCGATTATCAGCTCGATCAGATCAAATCCCTTTTGATCCACTAAGCGAGAAATAATACCAATGATGGGCACATCAGATTGGGGCAAATGGCACTCCTGCTGCAATTTTTCTTTATTCAATTGCTTTTTTTCGAGAGAATTTTCATCATAATTATACCAAATATGTGAGTCAATTCTCGGATCCCACACTTCATAATCGATACCATTCAAAATACCATATAGATCGGATTTTCGCTCCGATAAAACACCCTCTAAGCCCCATCCAAATTCGTGAGTTTGGATTTCCTTGGCATATGTCTCACTGACCGTATTTATGATATCAGCATAAACCAATCCTGCTTTTAATAGACTTATTTTTCCCCAATATTCCAGCGCATGATAATTATAGAGCTCCTCGGGTAGCCCAGTACAATTAAATTTCTCCCGAGGGAAAACGCCCTGATATGTCATATTATGAACCGTTATTAGGCTCCAGATGTTTTGGTACAAAGGATTTTGGCAATAGATATTTTTCAAGAGAGCGGGTAGTATCCCCGTCTGCCAATCATTGCAGTGAATAATATCCGGTTTCCAGTCAATATATTTTAACAGTTCAAGAGCGGCTTTACTAAAAAATATGAAACGTTCAGCGTTATCTTCATAATCATTATAAATTTCCTCTCGAGCATAGTAAGGATCGCATTTCACAAAATAAGTAATCAATTCAGAGAAGGGCTCTTTTATCTTTTCGATCTCGGCTTCATAATAAAAATTTGGGATTTCAAATGTAATCGAGCCTGGTTCTAGATTGAATTTTTGAAAATCAATCTGGTTATATTTGGGGAGAATAATCCGAACATCGTGTCCTCTTTTTTTCAATTCTTTCGGAAGAGCACTAGAAACATCCGCCAATCCACCAGTTTTAACATATGGAACGGCTTCGGATGAAACAAATAGTATCTTCATACTTGTTCACTCCGCAAGATTAATTGAAAAATCAATTGAATTAACTCAAAAATTTTTTAAAGATAGATGTTTTATTTTTTTCATCATTAGATTTAACATAAACTTGGTTATTAATTTTGGAGCCTATTTGGAATTTCATCCAAAATATTTAAAAAATACTGTGCCTAAAGAAAAAAGAAGCTAATTTTCATAGATCAGATTTTATTTTTATGGCACAAACGGTGACTACAGTGCCTAAAAGAAAAAGAAAGCCTACTAAAAAAAGTGAGTCTATAGAAGAAGAGGAACCTCAGCTAGAAGAAGAAAGCCCTATTATTGAAAAGAAAGAGTCAGTTGGACATGGTTTTATTGCCATTCCTAAAGTTTGGCCTGATCATCTGACAAAATATGAAAGATCTCGCATTATTGGTGCTAGAGCATTGCAAATTTCGATGGGCGCTCCAATCTTAATTGAGGAATTAGAAAAGCTTGGAAATCCCGTTGAAATTGCAGAAAAAGAATTAGAGCTTGGAATTCTTCCTATAACTATTAGGCGAACCTTGCCAAATGGAGAAATTGTTGAAGTTCCTGTCCAAGAACTAGTAGAGCATGAATAATTTTTAATTTATTTTATTAAAAATTACTAAATTTGATTAAAATTCCTTTTCTTTGAAGAAAAACTATCTAGATTTGATATATTAAGAAATAGATCATTTATTTCCGCTTTATTTTGAAAGATCTTAGATTTTCGATAACATTTTTTAATAGGTGGCTGAGCTGGTTTAATAGTGAGGTAAATGCTTCCAAAAATGATACCTTTGAAAAATGGAATGAAAGCGGTCCTCCGGCATCTGCGAAAAGAAGATCTGGATGATATTTGGACCATTTTTAACATAGTTGTTGCTGAAAAGAAGTTCATCCCAGTGGTTAATCCAGTTACCTCTAGATTTGAAAAAGAAAATTGGTACTTCCGAGAAAAGGATGAAGATAATATTGTTATTGTTTCAGAAACCGAGGATGGCCATGTAGTCGGCCAATGTATGATTGAACATGTTGGGTGGGATGCTGCCTATCACGTAGGGGATCTCGGAATCATTATTTCACCCGAATATCGGGATCTGGGACTTGGGAAGTCTCTCATTGAGGAAGCCTTGAATGTGGCGGAGGAGAAAGGGTTTGAAAAAGTATGCTTAAGTGTATTTCACACAAACACCCGTGCTATCAGTCTGTACGAAAAAATGGGCTTTCGAAAGGTAGGGTACCGCGACCGCCAATTTAAACTCGATGGGAATTACTATGATGAAATTCTCATGGATATGTCTATCACGGAACAATAGGCTCTCGATTTTTATAGGGAATTCTTCTCATTCTTGAGAATTTTCCCTAAATCGATTAAAATATCGTATGCTTCTTCAAAATAGAGTGGTTCAAACACCCAATCTTCTTCTAAATCATCTTTCATCAGGAAAGCATAAACCCGGTAGCATTTTGGACAGAATTTTTGCCGTTCTAAAGAATGCAACTCATCCTCATCGCCTTCATCAATGGGCTTTGGTTTCGATACCACTAATTTTAAACGGCAGAATGGGCATTCCGAATACTCATGTGTTAATTGCTTCAACATTTTATAACGCCGTTCCAATTCAGCCTCATCATGATCGGCTGCCCTTTCAGCTTCAAATGCATTCATACATGCCACAGAGCAGAAGGATTCACCTGGAGTTTCTTTATCACAATGCGGACAAGGCATTTTCTTACAACTTCATTTATTTTTACTTAATTAAGGTAAAAAGCAGCTTTAAAAAATAAAAGGCTTCAATATGAAGTAAATCGAAAATCATTTTATAAGTATTTTTCTTTTCTTAAAAGAATTGAAAAAAAGGGCGCCATTCTAAATCTAGGGCTTTATTTAGTTTTTCAATATAAAGAATCTAATACAAGTTATAATAATAAATCCTCTAAGGTGAAATTACATTCAATCCAATAATAAGAAGAAGTTATGTATGATTTTATAATTAATATTCCACTAATTATACTAAATTAAAACATCCCTAATAATCAAACCGTAAATATATTTTAAATCTTCTTCGGATGGAGATATATTAAATAAAATTTCAAATAAATTTATATCTAATTTAGCTCTCCAATTCCTAAACTGTTCAAGTTGTTCCCTTATTGTCGATAAATCTTCATCCTTCAAATTATTATAAAGTTTGAGCATTTCGTCAATTTGTTTTCGAGTTAATTTTGTAAAATCAAGTATCTCTTGATTCAACAAGGTTTTCTTCTTCATGCCAAGCCAAGATCCTTCTGTTTCTTCACGATTTCCTAAATATAAAATGATTCCAATAATGGAATTTAACCATAAGTCCCATACCTTTGAAATTTCTTCGCTATTTATTAAATTATTGTCTATTAAGTAATTTGTTATGGGATTAATGGACCAAAAAACATTTGAGAGAACAGGTTTTGGACAGAAAATGGATATCTGTCTGGCAGTGTTCATCCTAATGCGTTCAGGAATTAAAAGAGTACTGCTTTGTTTGAGGAGATTATTTATTTGATGTGGTTGAATGTTGGGTTTTGGATTTATATATTTATTCGGGGCAAATTCAATTTTCGTTATACTATCCATATCTCGACCCCATAATGCAGGATAATTGGTTTCAGTTTTCATTATAATGAAATTAGAATGAATTTGCTTACGATCAGGACCCACTTTCGCAAGTTTATTGAGTTTTATTAAAGGGACATTTATCACTTTTTTACTAATTGGTAATTGAAAGGTTTTTTGTGTTCTTAATAAAAAATCAATTTTAGTGAGTTCAGGTATTTTAAACGCAATTAATTTTCCCCAATTCTCAATATTTCCTCTTAAAATTGTTTCATTTATAGCATAAATTGTACCAACAATTGATTGATTTAATGTAATATATGCGGGAATAGCATAATCATAGGTTAAATAGTCTAAAGTTTTATTTATTTGAGCTTGATTGAAATATTGGGTAATTTGGTTAGTATAAATCAAAGATTCAAATTCATTTTTGGGTTGCTTCCATAAAATAACAGCAATTGTCTTGCCAGCAAGTTCATCTTCTCCTAATTTCCTAGCAATAATAAGACATTCACTTAGAGAGGTATTCTCACTAAAATTAAAATTATTCTGCTCCATACTCACTATTAAATATTCAATAAAATAATGTCCTTTTTTCCATCCTGTGTTTGACTTAATTTGTAATGTTCCTAATAATAATTCTCTAACTAATCGCCATGAAGACCCCATTAACATGGTTTTTGGTAGAATAAATCCAATTCTGCCATGCAGTTTTATGTATTTATCTGCAATAAAAAAGAAATCTGCGCCTAAGCCTGCTTGACCTATTCCTATTGTATCTATTTTTCTTCTAATCTCTTGTAGCTTTGCATTCATTTCATTTCGAATCAATTTATCCTCTATGTGACCAAAAAGTAAATTGTCTCCGCAAGATCTCGCGAAAGGAGGATTCATTATTATGATATCATAAGAATGATTGGGGATCGATATAAAATGAATTTTATTTTCTATACCGTCCGTCCGTTTTATTCCTGAATTAATTATGCCATTTAATGATTTGGCTGGGAATCTGGATTTAGATGGATTAAGTAATTCTAGGCTTCCCAAACTAATTTCCTCTTTTTTTCCTAAAGGGAAGGTGTAAAAATTAGATTTATCAAATGAGGCAGTTGGATTTTGTAATGCTAAGGAAGTCAAAGCCAGATGAGTAGCAAATGATAAGACATCGAACCCATAAATTATATTTTCCATTGATATTTTATGGAAAGCTTTTAAATCAGGAGATATTCCCTCTTTAACATTATCTTTAATGAATTTATCTTGTAATGCATGATAGATTCCTGATAATAAAGTGCCTGATCCACAAGCAAAATCTGCAATTCTAAATTTTTTCAATGCCTCTCGATCTGACTCATCGAAATTAGGCCAGAATTGATTTGGTGTGCAGAATATCAAATTTGATAATAACCATGATGAAGTTATTTTTGTGTAAAAGATTGCTAAGTATTTTGCTATTTTTTCAAATAAGACAAGATGATATATACGTCCCATTAAATCATGTCTTAAAAGCAATTGGTTCGAGGAAATTTTTCGTGCCATTCTGATAGATGTTGCAAGTGCATCTTCAATTTTTGCATTATCTCCTAAAGTTAATAGGATTTTAACACATAAAACTAATACTGCATTTGGATTATCCTTTAATGCTTCTTCAAATGCATTGAGTAAGGTAGTTCTCAAATTTAAAGAATTATTTATTTTAAGAGAATTTAGATTTTCAAAACCTCTTATCAAACTTATAACATTATAGAAAGTCAATCCATTGACTAGGACCAATCCCACCATTTTTAATATCTGTGTTCGTTCTAAATCATTTTTGGGATGAGGTACCTCCATTATAAATGCTAATTTATCTGTCAAATTAATAAGATTTGAGTTTAATGGCAATAATTATCCCATCATTCAATTTCCTTCATCGTCTCTGAAAAATAGTTAGTAAAGGCTGATAAATCTTCAATAATTTGTTGTAATAAACTGCCAGAAATTATATTTCTTTCAGCTTCCTTAATTCCATGAGCTAAATCAGTTATATTCATGGATAGCCATTTATCATACAATACTTTCGAACCAATTTCCGAAATATGCCAAATTTTCACTTGAAAAATCGAATCTTCCAATAATTTGAAAATTGCAAATTGATCGAAAGTGATTTGATTTTGAAAAGTTCTAGGATTATAAATAATTCCAATAGCAATTTCACATAAACCTTCATTAATTCTTTTTTTGGAATCTGTTTCTAGAGAAAATTTTGCATTATCTTTATGTAATTTCCCTTCAATAATAACTTTTAATCCATTCAACCAAATTGGTATATCTGGCCTTTTTAATTGGTCTGATTTTTTTATTAAAAATTCTCCAGCTCCTATTAGACCCCTTTCACAGAGTAATCTTGCTAATTCAGCGGTTAATTTAATCTCGCTAACAGGTAATGACATGAAAAAACCTTCATTTATGTTAATATCTATTTAAACTATAAAATTTGATACTATAGATGTTACAGATAAAATTAAGGTAAAATAAAAAAAACAAATTTTTTATGATTTCGATTCTCTTATTTAGGAGAAGTATTGTATTAAAAATTACTATTAAATGATATAAAATGATTTTTAACATTCAACTTACATTGAATTGCAATTTGAAATGCAGCTATTGCCAATCAACGGCAGAAGGTAGTCCATTTCCATCACGTATTACCTATCCGCTCAAAAAATTGAAAAATTTCATTGAAAAAGATCCTGATGCCATTATTGCGTTTTATGGCGGAGAACCGCTATTAGAAATCCCCCTAATGCAAAAAATTATGGATAATTTAGAAGCAAAATGCTATATTCTCCAAACAAATGGAATATTGCTTCACAAAGTGCCATCAAACTATTTGAATCAATTTCATACGATAGTTCTTTCGATAGATGGCCAAGAATCTATTACTGATCTCCATCGTGGAAAGGGCACATGTCAAAAGGTTTTAGAAAATGCCTCATTGATCCGGAAAAACGGGTTTCATGGGGAATTAATTGCCAGAATGACAGTTAGTGAAGAGATGGAGATCTATAACGAAGTCACATGGTTATTACGGCTTCAAGAGCCGAAGTTCGATTCAGTGCATTGGCAACTCGATTTAATGTTCAATGAATTCAAATTATGGAAAGACCTCGAGAAATGGATAATTAAATGGTATAATCCTGCCATCTCTCGGTTAATTGAGGAGTGGGTCACTCATATGAAAAAAGAATCAAAAGTATGGAAAATTTATCCTTTTTTAGGAATAATGGATAGAATACTTTTCAAAGAAACTTCTAAACTTCATTGTGGCGCTGGATGGATCTGGCAAAATATTTGTACGGATGGTACCATTGCGGCTTGCCCTGTTGGAGCTGATTTTAAAGCGTTTCAGATTGGAAATATAGGAAATACACATCCACTTGACACGTTTGATGCATTACAAGTAGGCGAACCCTGTCTTTCCTGTGATATATTTGGCATATGTGGAGGACGTTGTCTTTATGCCAATATATTTAAACCATGGGGGGTGGAAGGGTATAAACTTGTATGTTCCACTGTTTTTTATTTGGTGAATGAATTACAAAAGGTTCAAGGTGAAATAAAAAGATTAATCGCCGCTGGAAATCTAACTCCTAAAGATTTTGAGTATTTGAAGTATAATTGCTGTGAAATAATTCCTTAATTTAAGAAATCAAGGCAAACATGCGCAGTACTTGTTTGAATTCGTCTTCGGTGAGCGCTGATTTCCGGATGCCTGTCCCAAATAAGTTATTCTGTAAATAATCGACTACAGCAGTTACTCGGGAATCCGATTCCTCAATAGTAGGAATTATTGTTTGAATTTTAAAAATAATTACCTTTTTTCCGCTATAGGGGCCTATTAATAGGCGCCGTTCATTCCCTACATCCTCTGGATCTATGAATTCATAAGTCTCAGGATGCTTGATGACGCCATCTGTGTGGATTCCAGATTGATGAGTGAATGCATTGACACCTACAAGCGCTTTATTCCATGGAATTCTAATATCCATCGTTTTACTGATATATTTGCAAGCCTCGGTTAGTAAATGGGGATTATATTTATCGACACCATAATGATATTTCAAATTCATGAGAACTTTCTCAGTTTCAGCATTGCCTGAGCGTTCTCCCATTCCTAACATAGTTGTACTTGCCCATGTGGCCCCATTCTGTAGTGCGACGAGGGAATTTGTTACAGCATTCCCCAGATCGTCGTGTCCATGATACTCAATTTCGATATTATACTGACTGAGATAGCGGATTTTATCAGGGATGCTTTTGCAGATAGGAATGTCGGGAGAGATATGCGATGGCACACCTACTCCAACAGTATCACAAACTCGATAGCAGTCGGCATGGAGTTCAACAAGCATTTCAACTACTTGCTTTTCAAATTCCCAATCAGCACGGGTGCAATCTTCACCATGCTGGAACACTTTCAAGCCATGGTCAATCGCATATTGCACTGTCGTTGAGATTCGGTTCAAGCATTCTTCTCTAGAGATATTGACCTTATGTTCGAGATGAATGTCGCTTATGGGGTGGCTAATCCCAACTTCATTGAGACCCTCCAGACGCAATGCATCGTCAATATCTTTTATATCAGCTCGAACCCAGACCGCAATCCGACTTTTTAATCCTTGTGAGAGAATTAATTGGGCAGTTTTTCTATCAATATCATACCATGTGCCAAATATCTCAATCCGTTCTATGCCGATTTTATCTAAGTCTATAGCAATTTTGAGCCTCTCTTCTGGGCTAGGCGCCCGAATCCCTGGCATTTGCATGCCATCACGAAGAGTTGTATCGTCTATCATTTTATTATTCATTTTTCTTTCACTTTCAATATAAATTCAAAAATATCAAATATGAATGATGGAACTAATTTGATAAATTGAGAATAGTGAAGTTAAGTTAATCAAAGAATTGATTTAACCCTTTACTGAAAATTCAAAATAAAAAATTTTCGGATGAGAATTATGAAAGTGATTGCAATTAATGGGAGTCCCCGAAAAAATGGAAATACCTATCAAGCTATTCAAGTTGTATTTAAAGAGTTAGTAAATGAGGATATTGAAACGGAACTTGTGCAACTAGCAGAGAAGACGATAAGTCCTTGTAAAGCATGTTATAAATGTGCCGAAAATAAGGATAATAGATGTGCAGGAACACCAGATGATGATTTAAATGAAATATTGGAGAAAATACTGGGAGCGGATGGAATTATATTAGGGTCACCAACTTATTTCGCAAATGTCAGTTCTACTATGAAAGCAGTTATTGATAGGGCTGGGCTTGTTGCAAAAGTGAATGGTGATGCCCTAAAACGAAAAGTGGGTGCTGCTGTGGTCGCAGTTCGGAGGCATGGTGCAACAGATGTTTTCTCTGCTTTAAACTATTTCTTTCTCATAAATGAAATGATTGTGCCAGGATCCTCTTATTGGAACCTTGTTATTGGGCGAAATCCCGGCGATATACAGAAAGACGAAGAAGGTATACAAACGCTACGCAATCTAGGGAAAAATATGGCTTGGCTGCTGAAAAAACTTGCCGAATAGTTATTTTATAACTAAACCTTTTATTTTTTATAGTACATCCTATCTCCAGTCAATAAGATTCTTAGCATAGATTTTTAAAGCAGCTCATCAATAGTAGAAATGACGATGATTTGTTTTCCCACTTTTGATGTCCTTTGAGAAGGACAGGTGATAAACGTTCTCTTAGATGAGTCACATCTTCTAAAAAACTCATAAATAAGGGAAGATAAGATATGGATAACGCGTAAACAATTCCCAATGCTTTGAGGGTTACCTCTCAGCTTTTTTAAATTAAAATTTAAAATTTAATTTAAATAATTTGTTTAATTGGACGCACCAAAACTAATATAGATATGGAATTAATCGCTTTGTGCGATTTTTTTTTATATTTACAGATAAATTTTTATATTGACAGAATTACCAGATAATCTGGTGATATAATGATTGTCGAATCAAAAGTTGGAAGTAAAGGAGAACTGTTTCTTACGAAAGATATACGAGATTTGTTAGGATTAAAACCAGGTGATACCATATTTTTAGAGGTTAAAAACAATGAACTCATTGTAAAACGTATTCCTGATTTGTTAGAACTACTGGAAAAACCATTATTAGGTGAACCTGAATCTCCTGAAGAAATAGAAAGGGATATTGAGACCTTTTTTGACCTTCAATATCAGAAATCGGATGATGACAATGAATAATGGTTGGTTACTTGATTCGACTTATATAATGCCGTTTTTTGGCATTAATGTAAATATTCCCAATATAAAGAATGATTTAACTAGGTTATTATTCAAGGTCTCTGGCAAGATCTTCGTAACTTCCTGCTCTTTGATTGAAGCAAAATGGAAGGCAATCCGGAATTATTTCAAATCTGGAGATAAACAATACTTAGAGAGAGCGAATAGTGCCTTTGAGAGCTTCCAACAAAACAAATATATTACACTATTGAATGCCTGGTTCGTTAGAGATGCTTCGAAATGGGCAGATCAATTATTAATTGAGGGTCATCAAGATTATTTCGATTGCTGGATTGCTGGAACAGCAATGGCGCAAAATCTCGTATTGATATCGGAAGATAAACCATTGTTTCAAATAATTAAGAGATTGAAGGCATGGAAATCCTTCAATTGCATTTCATGGACAGACTTTATTAATATTGATTTCGCCGCTGATTCATCTGTGTTTTAATCGATAAATTCTGTTGATTAATAGCAATTAAATTTTAATTTTTCTTGGAATATTTATCCTTCCATTTATTTAAGGCGGATGCTAGTTCAGGATGGGTTCCCGCGTACGTTTCGAGAGGTATATTTTGGGAGGCTGCTTCTACAGCCTGCATCATTGCCATTGCCCCTGCACGAGTGCCTTGGGGGTGACCATGGACACCACCACCTGCTTGAATCACCAAATCGGTCCCTAGTTTTTCTACATTGATTGGAACGATGGCAGGATGGATGCCCCCAGAGGCTACGGGAAGAATGGGTTTTAACCCGTACCAATCATCGCGTAAAAAGGTGTTGATGCGTTGAATGTCGGGAAGCTCGTCTGCCAAACCCATTTTCCCGGCAGCAGTTCCCGTATGGAATTGATCGCCGCCCACGAGCCGCGTTGCCTTTGCTAGAACCATCATAGAGACGCCGTGCTTGCCTTCAGTAAGTGCCCCATGCATGGTTCGATGGATGTGCAGAGGTAATTTAAGGCGATTTTGAGCTAAAACTTGGACGGCACCAAATCCAGTAGTTAATATATCAATCATGAGGCAGTTGGCACCATTGCTCCGCGCAAAATCTGCCAGGGTAAGCAATTTATCATTGGTTGCAGAGATATTGGCTGCGTATAACACTGTTTTTCCCGTTTCTTCCTTTACAAGATCCAATTTTTCCATCACACGCACTAACCGCTCTTCAAAGGGACAGAAACGCTGGCTTGTCAGCGTTTCATCATCCTTTATGAAGTCTAGACCCCCCGACGCAGCTTCATAGGCGACCGTAGCGGTATCCATTGGAGTGAGA
>Ga0315310_10002413_pt1 | contig 11680 bp, 7 predicted proteins | sample TDP5_MG_FD_203630 | JGI IMG/M metagenome (GOLD analysis project Ga0315310, IMG submission 203630) | Freshwater sediment microbial communities from Lake Towuti, South Sulawesi, Indonesia - TDP5 | ecosystem: Environmental > Aquatic > Freshwater > Lake > Sediment | place: Indonesia: South Sulawesi... | reverse complement strand
TGATGTTTCTGTTTGGCTTTGGTTTTGGTTTTGATCGCTGATTATCAACTCATGTACGATCAAAGCGCATTTGAACCGCCAAAATTTCCCTTTTTTATGTATGCTGAGGCAAATTACAGCATTCCGACTAGATAAAGATTCTCGATTGGGGTTGTCTGTGGAATAAATTTGCCGTAATGAGCTTTGTCTATTTTCCAGCCCATCCTAGAACCTTATTCTTCACCATCGTTCTCATCTTGACTATAGATGCTCGGTGCCTGATGAGAGCCCGCACTTCTCTGAGATGCTTTGGAGGGACGTAGCTCTCTGCCACAAGGTCTCCTCTCAAAAGATGAGCCAATACCCTTGCATCAACCTTGTCGCTCTTGATTCTTGCTGAAGCTATCACTTTAGTCTTCAAAGGATTAGCCAGCACCACAGGTATATGTCTATCATCAAGATAATCGTATAGATTTATCCACACACTCCCCGTAGACTCCATGACAACCCTATCATCTATGGCGAGTCTCGAAGACAATCTCTCTAAACCCTGATGATTGTTGGTGAAGACAAACTCTTCGATGATGGATCCTCCTTCACCCATGACTGCCGCTCTACACCTATGTTTCCCAACATCTATTCCCACGTATCTCACCCTCTCTTTTCACCTCCACAGCTGGCTTCAGGCTGCATTCACTCATCCGAAGTTATTTTCACTTATAGGACATCAGATTTGCACATGTTTTGAGTTTCGCGAACTCTTCAATAAGTCTTCTTGTGGAAATAGTGCTTCACTAATTCGACTACGATGAAGTATAGAAATAGTATTCCGAAGATAAGTGAGAGAAGAAATGGAGTCAGCGGATAGAACTCGAAGACTTTGTTGAACTGCGAGTGGGGTAAGAGGACTGTTAGAAGACCGAATACAACTGATGATAATAGAAGAGTCTTGCTTGGCATACTCTTGTAAAACCTCATTTTTGTTCTTATTGAGAAGGTTATTATGATTTCTGACAGTGTTGACTCGATGAACCAGCAAGTTCTGAATAAGTCAATGTTGGTTCCGACCAATATCAATGTGATGCTAATAGTTATGAAGTCAAAGACTGAGCTTATTCCACCAAAGAACTTGGCAAAACTACTTATTAGTTTTATATTCCAGTTCCTAGGTTTGATCAGTTCCTCCTCATCCACCCTGTCCGTTGAGATCGATAGCAAAGGACCGTCGCTGATCAAGTTTGTTAGAAGTACTTGTATAGGAAGCATAGGTAGGAAATTCAGCATTACCGAGATTATCGCGAGTGTGGCCATGTTTCCTACATTGGCAGATATCGTATTCAGAATGTACTTTGTTGTATTACTGAAGGTAGTTCTGCCTTCAATAATACCTGCAGATATAATGTCTAAGCTTGGCTGGGTCAATATTATGTCCGCTGCCTCCTTAGCGATATCCACACCGCCGTCTACAGAAATCCCTACGTCAGCATATCTTAATGCGGGCGCATCGTTAACGCCGTCTCCCAAGAAACCTGTCACATGCCCGTGCTTGCTGAGAAGGGATACTATCCTTGCCTTATGTTCAGGAGTCAACCTTGCGAAGACGTTCGTCTTCTCCGCAGCTCTCTCAAGCTGTACATCATCCATCGCATCGACATCTTCTCCAGACAATATTTCTTCTGTTTCAATGCCTACTTCTTCAACAATAGTTTTTGTGACGATTGGGTTATCTCCAGTCAGAATCTTTACTTCTACGCCAAGATTTCTAAGCTGATTGATGGATTCTTTAGCGGTTACTTTCAAAGGATCCTTGAAACATAAAAATCCAAGAAGAGTTAAGCCATTCTCTTCGTCTTTATCATAATCTTGCTTCTCCTCAACATCTTTTACTGCAACGCTGAGGACTCTATAGCCTTTCCTAAAAAGCCTCTCAGAAGCTTCCTGAGCCTTAGCCGGATCAAGTTCCACAATTCTTCCATCCACCTTCATCTTTGACGATGCGTAGATGACGCTTTCTGGAGCCCCTTTACAGACCAAAAGTAGCTTATCGTTTCTTCTGACAACTACGCTCATCCTTCTTCTGGAATAGTCAAATGGAATAAGTTCCACACGCTCACCGGTCAGGTGCTGCATACCTCTCTCTTCGAAATAATCCATTAAGGCAATGTCTAAGGGGTTGCCAGCCATAGTCTTCGCTGTTTGGACGATTGATGTACAACTAGACGCAAGCTGCAACAATTCATCATCTGTATTACCGTCTAAATAAACATAGTCGATCAAAGTAATCTTGTTTTCAGTAAGAGTGCCCGTTTTGTCTGAGCAAAAAACATCCATGTTCCCTAAGTCTTCAATGGCGCTCAACTTCTTCACTATGACCCCTCTTCTACTCATCAGTGTGGCTCCTCTAGAAAGCCCAATCGTGATTATTATCGGCAGCGATTCCGGTATAATGCCAACTGCCAGAGCCAAAGAGAAGAGAGCAGAGTCAAGCACTCTCTCTACTGTGAGGGAATTCGATAGAAATCCTGTGAGCGCATTCATTATGAATATGAAAACTATTCCTATGGTTATTCCCTTTACCAGAAAACTTCCGAATTTCTTTATGTTCCTCTGATAGTTTGTCTCCGGTTCCTCTGTTTTCAGGAAACCCACCACCTTCCCAAAGGTGCTTCCCATACCAGTAGCCACTACAATTCCTTTTCCCTTGCCATCCACGATGAGGGTTCCCATAAAAGCCATGTTTTCCATCTTCTGGGGCGCCAAAGCCTCAGCCTTGATCGGAGATGAACTCTTATGCACAGGATAAGATTCGCCTGTGACTATTGATTCGTCGATATGAAGATCATCTGTCTCTATCAGGCGGAGGTCAGCAGGAACCCTGTCCCCAGTCTCCAGAAGGACCATATCACCCGGTACAATGTACCTTGTATCAACAACGGTTAATACACCGTTCCTCAGTACTTTTGCCCCATACCTAATGTACTTGATAAGCTTCTGTAGAGACTTCTCCGATTTATACTCCTGAATGAACCCTACAGAAACGTTTATGATGACTATGGCGAGAATAGCTACCGCCTCATCTATCCCCCCAGTAAAAAAAGAGATAACTGACGCAACTATCAGGACAATAATTAACAAATCCTTAATTTGCGAGAAAAGTAGGCTAAGAGCAGGCTTCTCCTTCCTAACAGGAATATCGTTAAGGCCGTACCTCCTCAGCCTTTCGCCAGCTTCCTTCTCATCAAGTCCGCTCGTGGCGGAGGAGAAGAACTCTCCAATCGTCTCCTCAGATGTCTTCTTCCAGTAAGCCATATCTACTGTTTGGCATTGAACAACGGTAAAAACATTGCGGCTCAGAGTGCATCACTAGGTCTCTCGTCTTTTGCACAACCCGACTTTTACAACTAGAAGGACCTTTGAGTATGTCATAGGAGAAACTTGGGAAGCTTAACTCTAACCAAGCTTTTCTTATTACTCTGAACTGATGGCGATCGGCTTTGAATAATCTATGCATCAGCCGAAATTCAACTCCTCTTTCAAGAGCCTTCGGACTGAGAGAAGAATATTGTAAATACCTCAACATATACGTAGCCATCTGGATAACTCGTTAGGTAAGGCTTAATAGCGAGAATCGCTTTTAAGCGAAAGAATAGACGCGCTTAGACTAAGGGAGTCGCAAGCTATGGCGTTGCGCTGGAGAACCATTTATGAGACTGAGAAGAGAGCTCGGACTTTTGCATGCAACAATGATGGGCTTGGGAAGCACCATTTGCGCAGGCATATTTGTAATACTTGGTCCAGCTGTGGAAATAGCTGGGCCAGCAGTTGTCTTGTCCTTCCTCTTCTGCGGAATAATTAACATAGCGACAATGCTTTCTTACTGCGAGCTTGGGGCTGCAATGCCCCGGGTCGGCGGCGAATACGTATACGCCAAAGAGGCGTTTAACGGGTTTCTCAGTTTTCTCACGGGTTGGTATGAATGGTCCAGTAACATTTTCTATGCCACACTGATGGTTTTAGGGTCAGCTCAAATGCTTGTCTATGTCGTACCAATCAACAATTTCCTAATAATGATTATTTTAGTTGCTATCTTTACAGCGATTAACATCAGAGGTATAAAAGAAGCCGGCGTTACACAGACGCTTTTAACGGCGACATTGTTAGCAATTCTCTTTCTATTCATAGGAACCGGGTTCTCGCACGGCTTCAAGTCTGATGCTTTTGAACCATTCATGCCGAAAGGTCCTTTAAGCGTGATTACAGCCGTCGCTTTCATTTTCGAAATCTATGTGGGCGTAGAGGCCATAGCCGCCACCCAAGCCGAAATAAAGAAGCCGGAGAAAACAATCCCGAGAGCAATGATTCTATGCTCACTGATCTTGATGCTCGTTTACACTCCCATAGCATATACCACAGTCGGCATACTTTCTACTGAGGTTTTGAGCAACTCATCGACGCCATTGAACCTAGCAGCAGAAAAGACGATGGGAACAGTTGGCGTAATATTGCTTACTGCTGCGGGCCTAATTGCCGCCTTGACCTCTCTCAATTCAGCAATCATCGCCTCTTCAAGAGCCGCTTATGCCCTTAGTAAAGATGGATATTTTCCAAAGGTTTTCACAAAAGTCCATAATCGCTACAAAACTCCCAACATATCTATTCTCCTAAGTTCGGCAGTGATCCTATTCTTCTCCACTATAGATAACATTGAGTTTGTGACATACTTGATAAGCTTCGGTTTCCTGATAGGCTTTTCTCTGGTAAACCTTTCTCTCATCAAACTAAGACGAAACAAGCCTTACATGAAACGTCCATTCAAAACACCACTATATCCACTAACACCAATCATTGGAATCGGCACCTCTCTAATGCTTCTTGCATTTTTCGATATAAAACCACTTGTCTTCGGAATCACATGGGCCATCTTCGGACTAACATTTTACTGGCTCAAGAAAAGGAGAATCCATATTAATATTGGGGCTGGAAGGAAACATTGAAAGACGAGTACCGCATCACTGCCGCTTAGCAGAGAAAGATCAAACGAAAGTTTGCCAAATCATACGATCTGGAATCTCAAGAGAAGTCGGAGTAAAATACGCTCCACATTAGACACAAGAAGATAAGAAGAAGGAAAAAGAACTGGAGACTTCACTAGAGTCTAAAAGGAAGAATTTAGAGGAAATAATGGCAAAAATAGAGGATCTTCAGGCTTCGCTAAAGAAACTGGAGGATGATGAAAGAAGGTTTAGAGAACTCGATACTAAAAGAGAAATCGTTGAGAAAGCGATCAATAATCTAGATGACAGGCTAAAAGAAAAACAAAGTGACCTGAAGAAGGCGTTGGACGCTAATGCAAAAGTTAAAGCGTTAAGCCATGAGGTTAGGAAATTGCCATTGATGGAGGAATACGCCCACGCTCTAACGAACAAGAAGAATAGAGAATTAGAGAAAGAACGATTACAAGAAACACTCAATCGCATAGACAAGCTGAACGAGACATTGCAATCCAATAAGGAAAGCTTCGATCAATACATTGAAAAAAGTGATCTTTTACGCGGGAAAAGAGGGGAACGCAGAAACTATGAAGGGGCAGGGGCCATCTTAGAAAGAGCCAGAAAACAACTAAAGAACAGCGAGAAGGACGAGACTAGGAAAAGCCAAGATTTAACAAAAGAATTAGAGAATTGTTCGGAAGTTCTTAGAGAAAAAATCAGCATTGAAAACTTAGAAAACCTTAACTCAATCATCATGAAAAAGAGAGGCGAGATTCAAAACATCAAGTCTGAATCGGAGAGAAAACTTGAGGAGTACAACCAACGACTGGGAAGCCTTAAAGAAAGGATAAAAGATCTAGAGTACAAGATCGTTAAGATTTCGGAAGCCGAGATATGCCCCATTTGTGGAAGGGAATTAACGCCCGACCATATAGGTAAGCTTCAAGACGAATTTGCTACTGAAAAAAGGAAAATTTATGATGAAATAACCCTCTCAGAGGAAGAACAGACCAAAGCGAACCAGAGAAAGGAGGGCACTGAAGAAGAGCTTGAAAAAAGAGCATCCATAAATTCTGCGAAGATAAAGAAACTCGCCGAACAAATCGCCGAGATAACAGAACGAATATCGCAGGAAAGACTCGAGGTTGAAGAACTAGAAAAAAGAGCAGAAACGCTTAGAAAACTGGACGAAGAGATAAAGAATCTAGAAGGCGATTTAGATAAAATTGAAGAAGCCTATAAAACCTACGAGTCAGCTAAACGAGAAATCGCAAAATATCCACCGAAAAACGAGATTGAAACAAAATTAAGGCCAATTATAGACGAGTTGAACGAAATCTTTTCAACATTGAGAACACTTGAAGAGAACCTCGGATATACGCCAGAAGATGCTGAAAAGGAGCTTAAAGAGTTAAGGAACAAAAAGGAAGAGTATGATAGAAACCTGCCCATCGCAGAAAGTAAAGGGGTGTTAGAATCTGAGATATTAACAATAAGCCAAGAGGTGTCAAACAAAAAATTAGAGCAAAGCATCATAATTAAAGAGATAAAGAAACTTGCTTATGACGAGAAGGTACATAGGAAAAAAGAGGAAGACCTTAAAACAGAGGTACAACACAAATCCGAATTAGACAAGGAAATAGTCGAAATTACAACTAGAATAAAAAACATCAACGATGAACTGTTGAAGCTTAAGGAGGAATTAGATCATCTTCAACAAAAAGAAGAAGAAAAAATAAGAATCGAAAACTTCGTAAAAGTTCTGGATAAAATCATTATACCAAGTATAACATTACCAACTAGTTTAGGGGAAGCAGTAGATAACACTGAACTTAACTGGACTACAGGAGGAGATGCTGAGTGGGTTGGACAGACAAATATTTGCTATTACGATAACGATGCAGCACAGAGTGGTAATATTACCGATAACATGGAAACATGGATGAAAACATCAGTTAGCGGTTCTTGCACTCTTTCCTTTTACTGGATGGTGGACTCAGAAGAAGGTTACGATTTTCTAAGGTTCTATGTAGATGATGTAGAATTGGATATGATATCTGGTAGCACATCATGGACACAAAAATTACACTCTATAGGTTCAGGTTCCCATATTTTGGCATGGAAATATACTAAGGATTACAGTGCAAGTGTCGGTGAAGATTGTGGCTGGCTAGACAAAGTGGAAATATTAGAAGTGATTCCTCCTCGTAATGTAAGCCAAGCAATAGAGGACGGAGTAGCTTGGTTAGCTAGGCAACAAAATTCGGATGGGTCTTGGGGAACCAGCAACAAGATTGCTGAAACTGCCTTTGCCGTCAAGAAATTGGAACATCACGCTCTAGATTCAAGATATGGATACGGGCTGGATTCTCCTTTCAACCTAACTTACCCTTACGCTGGTAATGTCAGCGGGGGATTGAACTATATCTTCACTAACGCACTCATCATAGACATTGGAACGCAGACCCATGATGGCAGTGTGCATAATCCGGATGCGAACCATAACGGCAAAGGTGTTTACTTTGGCTCGCCTGAGATATATCAGACAGCTATAGCGTTGATGACTATTGTGGAAAGTACCACCCCTGACAGGATAGTGAATATTCCTAACGCGACCGTAAATGGTTGGACATATAAGCAAGTCGCACAAGACATTGTGGACTTTCTCGCGTGGGCTCAGACTGACAGTGGGTATGGTAGAGGAGGATGGGACTATGAAGCGATGAATAATGCAGGAGAAAGAAGCGACAACTCTAATACAGGATATGCAGTTTTAGGTCTCCTCTATGCCCAATCGAAATTACCTTACGGATTTGAGATACCCATCCCACAGTTTGTAAAAGACGAGCTAAAGATCTGGATAAATTACATCCAATGCAAAGTAGCAGGAACCAATTATGGTGGATCTGGGTATTCTGGCCCTAATGAGTGGGTAAACACACTCAAAACAGGCAACTTACTGTTAGAGATGGCATTCGTCGGCGACACAAATGATACCCAAAGGGTTAAAGACGCAATCGACTACATCGTAAGACATTGGAATGATACAAATGATGATCCGGGATGGAAGGGACAAGCTGACCCATTAAATCCCCCATTCTCTACACGAGCCAGCTACCAAGCTATTTACTGCATAATGAAGGGATTCGAAGTTCTTAAAATAGTAAGAATTGACGGAATTGACTGGCAAGATGATTTTGCTAGTGTGCTATTAGCTCAACAAAACCCTGATGGATCTTGGCAAACTTGTACATGGGGAGATCAGATCCTGGCTACTGAATGGGCTCTCCTTTCCTTGCAAAAGATAGCTCCACCACCACCGCCACCGCTGCCAAGATGCATACCATGTGTCTCCATTAAAGTTAACGTCGAAATAAACAATAAAAAATTCAAACCAGATGACATTTTCAGATTCAAGATCTCAGTTCTGAACAATCAAACATGGAAAACGGGCAAAAGCAGAATGGCAATCACATATGGAATAATAGATCCTACGCCAAAGGCCATCATTATAGGGACGTGCATGCCAGACATCTACGTAAACGACACGTACAGCTTCTCTGCCGACTTCTTAGTGCCACGTAATATATTCAGCGGAGACTATGTCTTCTTCGCCTTAGCAGTTGACATGGAAACCGGATGTCGCGGAATTGATGCAGAACTATTTTCGATAGAACTAGCCTCAGCAACAAGCAAGGAAGAATCCTGGAATAATTGGCTGAAGACAATTGAAGTAGGTACGTAGCCTAGCAAACTATTTATCAGAGATGAAATCACGGCAGAAAGAAAACTAACATTCCCTCCTTTTTTATTTGATAAGCGGCTACTTCACCTCTATTCCATGACAAACGAAATGGTATTGGGGGGATAGGGTTGTCAAACGTCAAGCCTATAAAGAAAGGTTATCCAATATATGAAACCATTAGAACTCTCATAGAGGTCTATGATGGGAATTATGTTTACGTCCTGGTAAACCAGCCAGCCTATGTCCTCAGCAAAGAAGTTGTCCTTCCACATCTATGCAACACAGTTCAGGGTGTTTCATAGTTTGTGCACTCATAAAGACCTATAGTCAGTTGTAGCATCTCACCCTGATCATCGACCAAATCTTCGCTGAGTTCTTCCATTTCCTGAAGCACTCGAAAAAAAACATCTTTCCCTCATTCTATGACTAAAACGCTTCGATTTCAACAAAACAAACCTCAAGACATTTTGCGCCAAACACTCAAAACCAAAAATTTTTATATAGATTGGTTGAAAGTAATTCATTGGTGAATTAGATTGCTACAATTTGTTGTACTGGGCAACTGGACTGATCAGGGTATACGAAATGTGAAAGAAGCTCCTAAGAGAATAGAGAACACTCATCGTGTGATAGAACAGTCTGGTGGGAAGATGCAACTCTACTACACGCTGGGTGAATATGATTTTGTTATGATTATCGAAGTGCCTAACGATGAAACCATCATGAGAATCCTTCTCTGGCTCGGCAGCTTGGGAAACGTTCGCACTAAGACGCTGAAAGCTTGGACAGAACTTGACGGTGCAAAGACAATTTTAGAGATACCATAACATTTCGTCCCATCTCCAACGTCTATACTCTTAAGACCTGTGAGGATTATCCCCGCCAGACTGAGATTTTACTAGCATGCATAGTAAAATCTAAGGCTTCTTTCCCTATCCTTATGCCCAGCTCCTCAAACACCCTAGCCAGTTCTATCGCGGCTGATTCACTTACTCCCTCAGCTCCAGCCTTCTTAATTGCAATAAGCTTTTAAGTAATAGCCGACGAGAAGAGGGTGCCGAGGGATATTTGATGATTAAGAGAAAGTTGTCTTTACTGGCGATTGCAGCGGTTCTTTTGACTCTATCAATCACCATCTCACCGGTTGCTGCAGTGGATAAAGGCTGGCACACGTACATGAGTTATCTGAAATCAAACCCCGAGTTATCCGGAGGACTACAACAGAGTACTACGGATATGAGAGAACTACCTTGCCTAGGATCGATTAAGGGTGAGTATTCTCTCCTCGGGTCAACAAATGAAGATGTTTGCGGCGGAGGTGCTCATAGCATCAGCATCCTTGCAGTATCGTATTCTCGTCATGTCATGTGTAAAGATCATGATGGCAACTATAATCCGGTTAATCCTACAACTATTTTTAGTCCAAACGATTATAAAGCAGAATGCTTGACAACAGTCGATATTAGCAGCAATATTAAATTCAAGTGGTACTATAGGAGCGACTCTGCCAAAAGCTGGGATTATTATGGGGAGTGGAGCTGGAGTGGTTCTGGCAGTTACAACGTTTGGTGCTATATCTATATTATTGGAAAATGGCCGGGATCAAACTATCCGAGAGGTTGGAAACTTGATGTGTACCTCGACGGTTCCTATTTCTTTTATGAATTCTTCGAAATCACTGACGGTGGATTGACTAAGCACCTAATGTGTGATAGTGTTGATGGTAGCGGAAATTCAATCAATGAAAAATACCAGTTCATTAAGGGTGTAAACACAACAGCATACCATTATGTAAGGCTTGATAACATCGCCTACTTCAATGACGAGACGGGCAGTAGTCACGTTTTGTGCATCTTTTGGTACAAGCCGGATGGCACCATTCATCATAACTATCTGGGTTACTTTCCTGATTACAAAGACCTTGATCCTAACTATGACTATTGGAGTTGGGGATATGTTCCAGATGACTATCTATCTATAGATTCGAGTACTCCGACTGGAGATTGGAAGGTAGAAATCTACATTGACAAGTACTATGACGGCTCGTGGATGTGGTACGGCCCAGTCGCGACTACATCATTCAGTGTGATCGATCAGCTGAAATCTTGGACTTTCATGGTTTACGCCGACGGCGACAACAACTTGGAAAGTTACGCTCTAGCGATTTTCAATGAAATGGCAAGTATCGGTTCAACTTCTCAAGTCAACCTTGTCGTTCAGCTAGACAGGGCCTTCAGATATAGCAGAGACTACGGTGACTGGACAGATTGTAAGCGTTTCTATATAACTCAAGGCATGAAACCGACCCCTGAAAAAGCGCTACAGTCACTTGGCGAGGTTAATATGGGAGATCCAAAAACCTTAAAAGACTTCATAAACTGGGCGGCGATGAACTACCCAGCAGTATACTATTGCCTAGTTCTTTATGATCATGGAAGCGGTACCGTCCAGGCTCTTGGACTACAGCCTAAAATCCCTCTAGGTGTATGCTTCGACGATAGTAGTGGAGGAGACTGTTTGACTTTGCCTGAGTTAAGCCAAGCCTTAGCTGCTTCATCAAAGCGGATGAACATAGTTTTCTTCGATGCATGCGATATGGGGATGGTGGAAGTGGCCTCCCAAATTAGAGAGTACGCGGACTTCATGGTTGCCACGGAGGAAGTTGGATGGACGCCAGGGCCGTATCAGGATTATCTGACTTCTCTGATAGGTAACTCTTCCATCTCACCGAGGGATTTCGCCTGCGTCATTCCGAATAAATACATAAGTTGGATAGGGAATAGCGTTAATGCAACGATGTCTGCTGTAGATTTGTCTATGGTGGCGAATCTCGAAGTCTCTACAAACAGTTTCGCTCAAATATTGGAAGACAAGATGGGCGACTATCAAGGCACAATCATCTCAGTAAGAGATCAGACTGAAGGGTATGAAGGCCCATATCTAAATTACTATGGATACTATGTAG
>Ga0315310_10002412_pt1 | contig 11680 bp, 13 predicted proteins | sample TDP5_MG_FD_203630 | JGI IMG/M metagenome (GOLD analysis project Ga0315310, IMG submission 203630) | Freshwater sediment microbial communities from Lake Towuti, South Sulawesi, Indonesia - TDP5 | ecosystem: Environmental > Aquatic > Freshwater > Lake > Sediment | place: Indonesia: South Sulawesi... | reverse complement strand
CGCTTCATTGATCACGGTAACATTGCTCATTCCCATCTCAGCGATAACATTTGTTTCCTTCAGTTCCTTCATAAATAGATTGTAAAGCTCCTTATTCAGCTCTGCATCCCTGCTCAATATGTTGTAGCGGATCTTCTTTTTATTCCCTTCAATAATCTTCCTCTTCTCAGAATCCAACTTTACCTGAATCAATGCAATCTCTGAACGAAGATGAGCCACAGAAGGATATCTATTACCGAAACGGTACTTCAACCTATCCAGCTCAAGCTCGGTCTTAACCAGCTCCGTGCTGAGATCCTGGAGGGTTCTATCCTCTCCCAAAGAGTAGGGACGAGGACTGCCTTCGCGCTGGAGCATGGATCCATCTCCTGTGGAGGTAAGGTTTTCTTCTTCAATGTATTTGATCAGGGACATCTCAGAATCCTCAACCTTCTTCTTAAGATCCATTAATTGTTCCGTAAGCCACGAAATAGACTTCCTTGACGCCTCTACAACCCTCTCAACGCTCAGTTCTGAATAAACACGGACTGTTGCGTTGGCAATATCCATGGCAAGAACAGGATCGTGCGCCCGCGCCTTAATAAAGAATATTCTGGAATCAGCCTGCCTCTCAATATTAATCGCATTCCTAACAAACGAGACCCAGTCTCCTTCACCTTCCATCTTAAGGGCCCTTACAACCCCTTCTGCAATGGGCTTGCTCCTCAGAACATGAAGCTGGGTCTGAAGAAAAAGAGATTCGCTATCGTAGGCAAAAAACTGATCCATGGGAAGCTTCTGATAGTAATCCGGACCAATGGAGATGGTTGCAACGGCCTGATATACTGGCACTTTCCTGATCGTAAAGAGGGTAACGCTCCCCATTGTAACAAGGAAGCATAGAAGGATAATCCACAACCTTCTCCTTCCCATCTCCAGGTATTCATTCAATGTCATCTGGGTCCAGTCCACACTTCCCTCCAGATGTAATACTCAATAAGTGAAAGAACTCCCATTAACACGCCAAGACATCGAGCAAGATGATTTTCCAGCGAGAAACGCCGTCCAGATTTTTCAACCCAAACTGCGCGACCCAGGATGCGCTCCTTTCTCAGGGCCGGATCCGGGGCCATCTTCCTGTCCCCCTTTGTAATAAAACGTCCATCTTTCTTTTGTATGATCCTGTGGATACATAGTTCCCCTTTCCACGGGAAAAGAACAATATCTCCGAAACCATAGTTACCCGTCCTCTTTTGAACGCCGATCCTATCCCCTGTAGAGAGGATGGGATTCATGCACCCGGAGGAAACCCTGAAACATACCTCCTCTCCCCTTCTAAGCAGCGATGCGATAATGGAATCAGCTCCAGTCACACATATCTCCTATCTTCTGTGCAGTGTGCATGACAGAGGCCTGGCTTCTCGCCAGGGGAGAGCACCCAAGGAAATCCCCTGTTTCCAGAAAGGACACCCCCGGACAGTGGGAACAAGAATCAAACAAGGCGCAGGACATACATTCACTGAGGTCCTTCAAGGACATCATGCGAATTTTCCTGAGCACGGGAGAAGATTCCCAGATACCCGCAAAGCTTTCTTTCCTTAGGTTGCCTGCTTTCCACCTGATCTGAACGCATGGATAAATATCGCCACAAGGTGAAATAGCAAGTGTGTTTCTGCCCGAGTTACAAATCGGTTGCTTTGTCTTCGGAGGTCTTTTCAGAACAGATTTATCCTTTTTCTTATATGCGCTCGTTTCCTTGTAGAGAGTCAACAGGCTGTCTGCATCCATATTAAGTGCAACTGGGCGCCGATCGCCGTTATCTCTGGGCACGATCTGGGTATTATAGAAAAACCGTGCGCCCATTCTCTTTGCAAGGGCCTCCATATCTTGATACTCCATGTGATTGCTTCTCATAAGTAGGGCCTTGAAATTTACCCTTACCCCTTCTCTGAGTAGGTTCTTTGCCCCTTCTATGGTCTTATCGAAAGAGCCAGCGACATGCGTGATGCCATCATGTGTCTTTGCACAAGCACCATAGATGCTCACTTCAACCTCAAGGGGGTCAAGGCCGGCGATCCTGGATGCTGTCTTTTCATCAACAAGTGTCCCATTAGTGAATATCCTGATGGCAAACTCCAAATCCCTGGCCTTCTTTGCGATCTCAAAAAAATCCCAGCGCTGAAGGGGCTCTCCACCGCTGAAGGTCAGGAAAAGGACGCCTGCTTCTGCCATTTGCTCCAGGACAGAACAGATCTCTCGCGTGGAAAGCTCCCCATCTCTAAAACAAGCTTCACTTTGGTTGAAGCCGGTTAGATAACAGTGCTCGCATCTTGTATTGCAGGAGTAAGTCAGTTCAAATAGGGCTGACAGAGGCCTGCACCGCCTGGATGTTTCTTCAAATGCGCGATTATAAATATTATTCACGAAAACAGCTTCCTGCATGCAAGGGCGTCCCCTTTCCCAAACCTTCCTTTGCAACTAACCGCCCTGGCCTCAATTTTTTCCGATGTTGATATCCTCGGCCTCGTATAAGGTTTTTTCCTTTTTCTCATAGTAAACGCCCCTTCTCTATTTAAATATGACAAGTTCTCTTCTCCTGAGAACATTAAGGAACCCTTTAATATCCATCATGGCTTTTCCTTCAACTACATTATACTCTTTGACTATTCTACCAATAATATCGGCTATTGTCCTTTTCCCATCTATAGCCTTCCACACCTGGGTGCCTGTTTTGTTTAACGCAAAGACAAACCCTTTTGAGGGATGGACAATTACAGCCTCCCCTCCAATGACCCTCGAGGCTATCCTTGGGCTTTTAATAGGTATTTTACCCAATTTGAGCACTTAATTCAATGCCCCCCAGATCAGGGCCCAAAATGCCCTCCCTTTTTTGAAATGCATCCTGTAAATTGGCACATTTTTCACCAGTTTCTCTATTCTTGACAAAAGGACATCACTTTTTCTTTCCTTATCGGATAAGAACGGAAGGCCAGATAGGAGGGAAGCCATGGCATCACTCCTTGAGATAGCGGACAGATAATTTTGTGAATCCTTCTCTGGGAAAAATATTCCGTGCAACCCGACCTTTACACATGGGAAGTTTTTCTCTCCCTGCATTGGGACGCTGTGCATGGCCCAACCCTTTCCATCATTCTGAATGGCCACAAGATCATCCCCAAGAACCTCTCCCTCAAAAGCAAGGGATGCTGCAATAGTAGATTTTCCTGCCCCTGAGGGACCAGGGAAGAGGCAACCTTGCCTCTTTCTTTTAACGCCCGCTGCATGGACAAGAATACCCCCCTCCTTCAGCAGAAGAGAAGCTCCAATAACCCTCAGGTAATTATCCAAAGAGCCGAGTGCTTCCTCACAATCCGCCTCCAACCGTCCCGACCTTATGCGGAAATCAAAATCTCCCCTGAAATGATAGGAAAATACCTCTACCTCATCTTCCCTCCTATCTATTTCCACCCTGAATTCCTCGCCCCACGATCCCTTATCAAGAAAGGAAAGACCGGGTGCCAGGGATACCATGATCCTCGCAGATGGCTTTCTGTGATTGGTGATAAATTTTGGATACCTCTTCCTCAGTAGCGAAAAAAGAGAAGAATCCTCCGAAGAGATCTCTACCCTCAAACCAGCCAATTCGAGGCTTGCCTTCATCAAAACAACCCTGAGGGAACGACTATAAGATCTCCGTCTTCAAGGGCCATGTCCTTATCCCTGTCTCCATCCTCCAGAACATCCTCCATCTCCAGGACAAAGACATCCTGCTTGCCGCTTTTTCCCCTGATAAGCTTTGTCCCATTGCCCTTTGCATACTTTGTGAACCCTCCGGCATCAAGAATGGCATTGAGGACAGTATATTGGTCTTTAAGCTTGTAGGCCCCTGGCGTTTTTACCTGTCCAACAATGAAAAAGGTCTTTGCCTCCTTATCGCTCCTTGGAAGGAATATGACATCTCCTTTTTGGACAGGGATATTCTGGGCAAGGTCGCCATCAAGGAGGAGACGCGTCACATTGACAGTGAGATGCGTGAGGGGAATACCTGTTGTCGTGATTTCTTCCCCAACCTGAGGGCTCCTCCTCAGGATAGAGACGACATCCCCTGCGCTTCCTGTGGGGCCTCCTGCCTGGAGCAGAACATCAAGGAGAAGGTTTTCACCTTTAAGCCCGTAAGGACCAGGTTTTGCGACTTCACCCAGGACAAAGACCTCCTGGCTGTGATATTCCTCAACAACGACATTCACCTTTGGATCCTTGAGAAAGCCTTTCCCCAGCATCTTCTCCAATTCATTGTTGATCTGGCTGAGGGTCTTTCCTCCAACCCTTATCTTTCCAAGAATAAAGTGGTTTATGTATCCCCTGGAGTCAACCGGAAATTTTCCAGATATCTTCTCTGCCTCATAGGCATCAATCCTTATGACATCGCCTGGTCCAATTACATAGTCCGACGGGTCTGCTTTGCACACAAAGCATAAAAGGATGACTGCAGCAAGAATAATCCCCCTAAAACTCATTGAACGGTCCATCTGAGTTCCAGAAAATAGCGATTGTCAATCATATTGCCCTCGTCATCCCTGCCATCAAAGTGATCGTATGTAAAAGACAGGGATGTGTCAGCAATGATCTCATATTGCGCCCCTGCCTGCACACCCCAGAATTCCCTATTAAGGGGAAGTCCATGAAAGGAATAACTGCCCCATGCACATTGTAAAGAGGTCTGAACCCTGGGGCTCATGAGATAGGTGATCCCTCCCTGCCCGCTATTCGCATTGAAGGTTCTCCCCGTTACATCTACGCTCATTGCATATGTATATGTTGCCTTGGCCTCCAATCTCTCCGATACAGGATACCTAAGGTCTACCTTAATGAATGTGCCGTCACCTCTGCCTGTCTCGCTTGACTCGAGAGATTGGCCCCCAAAGCTCATATCCCCGGTCAGCCCATGGAAAACCAGTAACAACCCGGCAGCCCCCTGATGCATAACAAGGCTTAATGTCTTGCCGAGAGTATAAATTTGATCAAGATATGAATAGTCGAGATACAAAGACAGTATTTCTGTCACCTCCTGAACAAGACGCAGCGAGGCCTTGTGGGCATAATATGCCGCCCGAAGTTCATCATAGAAATCAGCCCTGACAAAATCGTATTTCCATTGAGAGGACGTAGTGGGACTGAGGTCGTAATCAAAAAGGGCCCCAAGGACAAGCTCGTTGGCTCTGGTTAGGTTTACTGGTGAATATGCAGGTCTACCCACCTCAACGGGAATAAGAAGATACCGGTCAGTAACGGAAATTAGAAGATCTTTAATAACATAGATGCCGACCTTGCTCTGGACCTGATATGACTGCTTTTCCCCCTCCTTTCCGTTGTAGTAATAATAATAGGATTGATCGAGAGTTATATCCATCCTCTTTAGGGGATATGAAAGTGAAAGGCGCGGCACCGCCCTCCACACAAAACCTCCCTCTCTTTCCCCCGTGCTGAGAAGTATATTGTCATCATAGCCTCCCCCAACGGTCAGCTCCGGTAATATCTCAATAGGAACATACGCTAATGTGTTTCCAGTGAATAGGAAAATCTGAAGGCTGGCCAGAGCCAGAAGAACCCTTACCCTCATTGGATCTCCGGCTCCTGGGAAATAATGGCATGAACTTCAACCCTTCTGTTCTTCTCCCTGCCCCTTGCAGTTGTATTGGGCATTATTGGCCTTGCCGAACCAGCTCCCATGGCCTCAATCCTGTCTGGCGGCAGGGAAAAATTTCTGACCAGAAATTCTTTGGCTCGCTCTGCCCTCTTAAGCGATATCTCCTGGTTCCTATCTCCCGATTCCATGGCATCACAGTGACCTTCAAGCCTAAGAGTGATGCCCGGATAGATAATAAGAACGGCCTTGAGGGCAGGACCAAGAGCTTGCAGTGACGCAATAGACAAAGGAGAAAGAGCTACTCCGCCAGGTTTGAATGTGACCCCATTAAGAACACCGCTCTTGTTTTTAATAATTAAATCAAAAAATTTTTTCTGCTGGACAGTGAGACTTATTGTTGGCTTCTGCACAGGGGGGTTTTCCAACTTCTTGGCAATTGTGATTACCCCAGCCTCACCCCAGCATGCCCTTCTGTGGTCAAGCTCTCTCTCCGGAAATTCTATGATAAGAGGACGAAGCAATTTTTTTGTCACGAGCTGCGCCACTTCGCTCATGGGCATTCTATGAGATAGAGAAAGGTCAAAACCATTTTCCCAAGCCTCACCAGACCAAACAACTCCTCCCTTTTTCACATCAAGAAGTGTAGCCTGAATACCTGCAACTGGAATTGCCCTGGCTTTCGAACTCAGGTTCTTGAAGCCATACTCACTCACAGAGCCAAAAACAACCCCGTCAACCCCGAGGATCCCCCCGATTCTCCTTGCAGATTCAAGATCGATGCTGCCATCAAGAGCTATCCCCTGCCATTCGAGAATCCGTCCCACCTCGGAACTTTCAAGAACCATGAACCGCCTTGAGCGATAGAGTTCAACAGCCATCAACTCGGCAAAAATATCCCTGGCTTCCGGGTAGTCCGTAGCATTGTTGAACGGAAGAATAGCAATGCATTTTAGATCGCCGTCTCCTGGCGGCTGACCCAAAAAAGAGGATCTAACCTTGTGGAAGCACGCCGTGTCTGAAAAGACAACGGCACACCCCAAAAAAGCCATTGATATTAATATCTGTAACCTTGAACGCCTCATATAAGTCGCTCGCCACCTTGAATCATAGAGCCATCAGACCCTGGAAAGATATTGCCTTATCCTTTCCTTCCCTTCACTGCTAAGGTTAATAAAACGCACACCCATTCCAGGTATAATGGGATCTCCCTTTTCCACCCTTTCTTTATTAGCCCTGACCACCTGCCCTTTGACCTTGATGGGTTCCTTTTCTCCGGGCAAACAAAACTCCATATCCACTATTTCTCCTATTTCGAAAATGAGATCCGATTCGATGAATACCCCACCCACACTGACATCTGATGACGAAAGGTGCATAACCCCCTCCGCCACTTCTCCGGACAAACGAATAATGATATTAAGTGGCTTCCTGTAAGAAACTCTGCCTTTTGTTTCGTTCATGCACCCTTCCTTGACGGTCTCAGCCTCTGCCCGATAAATTCTGTAAGATACTTTTTGCTTTCGCTGTCGAGATTGAGGAACTTAACGCCCATCCCGCCTGACACTTCCTCCTCCACCTCGTCCCTGGCCCACACAATCTCTCCCTTCACTATGATAAGAGTGGGACGATGAGGAAGGGTGAATTCAAGATAAACCCGTGTTCCTGTCTCAAGAAGAAGGTCCGAAACAAGAAAAGCGCCCCCAAGGCTTAAATTTTTTGATAAAAAATATAGCTCTCCTGTCCCCTCTTCCTCCTTGACCAACATCCTGATCTTCACTGGAACCCTGAAAAACTTTCTCCGGTCTGACTTCATATTCCTTCCTCCCATTAGGCCCTATCCACCGAGATTTTTAAGAATGGCTCTTACTTCTACGGCCGAAGGCCCTGTCGGCTCGATCTCGAGAAATTTCCTGTAGTGATAGATTGCTTTTGCCTTGTCTCCAACTGTGGAAAAGATCCCCCCAAGGCTAAGATGCGCACGCGAGTTCCTCGGATCGATAGCAAGTGCCTTCTCCAGGGATGCAATGGCTCCCCTATCGTCTCCGTCATCAAAAAGGGCGTTGCCAAGATCCACAAGAATTGCCGCGTTCTGAGGTGCAATAAGAAGACTGAGGCGATATTCCACAATGGCCTCCTTAACCTTCCCCTCTTCATAGAGGGCCTGACCCTTCTTATGATGAGCAACAGATTCATCCTCCTTCGGCACGGGACGAGGAGGCGCCTGGCTTGGTGCTCTTTCCCTGGGACGAGAAGCTATAACAGGCGCTTGCTGGGGACTAGCTTTAACTACAGAACTCTTGGCCTCAATCATATTTATATAGCGTCTGGCCTCTGTTATCACATCTTTCTCTTTCTCCGGGTTAGCCTGTGACAATATAATCCGAAGGTTGTCATTTGCCTTCTCCAGAGAGCCCGTATCAAAGTAAACCTTGCTTAGAGAAAGACGAGCACCATTATCTTTGGGATCCCTATCTAAACACTTTCGAAACATCGTTAAGGCAGTCTCAGTTTCGCCCTTCTCCAGATAGCACGACCCCAACAAACGGTATGCCCGTGACAAATCGGGATCCATGTCTACTGCTTTTTTCAGGAAAATAATGGCGTCTGCAACCTCTCTCTTTCCCAGAAGCTTCTCTCCAAGTGTGACAAGGACCTCTTTATCTCCTGGAGAAAGAACCAAAGCCTGCCTTAAATCCTCAATACCCTGTTGGAATGTTGCCGGGTTCTTTGAGCGGAGGACTCCCCTGAGATAATATCCTTTGGGATCATTTGGATTGTTTGCCAGGGCATTATCGAGAACAGCAAGGGCCTCCCCGTCCTTCCCCGCATTAATCAGGGTTTCTGCGCTGGAGACCATAGACTTCTCTTTCAAACCATCATCACGGGAAACAGTAGAGACCTTAGACAATCTCTTAACAATGTAATCTTTTCCTATATAAAGGCCTGCGAAAAGAATCAGAGAAGGGGCAATAATCAGCATTGTCTTCCATACAAAACTACTCCTTGAAGGCCCTGAGTAAACTTGACCAACTCCCGTTCCGACTCGTCTCAAGGGCATCTTTTCGACTTCTAACCGCGATGCAAGAGAATCTGCTTGCTTTATAACAGGAGGAAGGGGGGCCTGAATTGCCGGTTGGGTTTCAGGGGGCTGTATGGTGGGCTTTGGCGCAGTTTCAGGCACAGACAGCACCTTCTCAAGCGAAGTAATAAGGGGTTCATCCTTCCAGAAATCCCTTGGGGCTTTTGTTGTCTCTTTAATATTAAATTTCTCAGCAAGCTGAGCCGGCTTTAAGAAGATTACCTTGGAATCCTTCTTCTCTGCTGGCTCTTCTTTCTTTACCGGCGGCAGCTCCTTCTTCACCGGAGGCATTGTCTCAACTACATTTGCCGGCCCAAGGACCTCTACCTCCCCGTGTATTTCTATCGGCGGACTCATGAAAGACTCTTCTGCTTCAGAGGCAACCTCTGTCTTTGAGGAACTAACCTCTTCCTCAACAGAATCATCAGGCGGTTTCATGAAGCTTGATTCAACCTCTTCTGCCGGCGATGGCTTTTCCAAAGGCTTCTGAAAAATCAAAGGAGTTTTTGATACGGTTTGCCCCGAATCAACAAGAAACCCCTGGAAATAAAGTTTGGCAATGATCTCGTATGCCTCAAGCTCATCATATCCAGACTTGTCTATCACTTCTTCAACTGTAGCTTTCCCGTCAAATTCCGCCATAAGGGACTCGATCTTAGTTGGAAATCGCTGGGGGTGTTCAGAAAGAACCGCCTCTGAATCTATTACAAGAACGTTCTCAAATGGGGGTATCTCCTCCTGGATCCTTACGATTTCATCGATCCTGCGCATTCCTTCCATAATCAGGGCTTGATTACTTTTGCCAACCTTGTCCTCACGGGTTATGTCACTGAAATCCACACGGAATGTTCCTTCTGACCAATTGAGAAGCCTATACAATGCACTTTCTCCAGACAGATTCCCAAGTTCTGCATCTACGATCTTCCCCTTTTTAAAATACAGGGCAGCCTTTTTCTCACCTTTCGTAAGATGAACCTCTGCTGATTTATTGCCCATCTCCAGGGTCTGGATGAGGTCCACGAGGCCGATATCACTGAGGCTACCGGCTAATTTCGCCTGCGTAACGCCCATCTCGATCTTTTCCCTTTCTTTCTTCTCAAGAAGAAGCTTCAATCTGGTAAGAACCTCTTTCAGATAGATGGGCTTGGTGAGGTAATCATCCGCGCCGAGTTCCAGCCCCTTCACCTTATCTCCGACGGATTTTAGCCTCGCAAGAAAAATAAAGGGAATGTTCTTTGTGGCTGGGATCTCCTTGATCTTTTTGCAGAAATCATACCCACTCATTTGGGGAAGAACAACCTCGCTTATGATGAGGTCAGGAGGAGAGATCCTGATCTTCTCAAGGGCATCGGTCCCATCCAGGGAGGTCGTCACACTGTAGCTTGCCTTGAGTAGACTCGCCTCAAGGACCCTGAGGGTTTTTTGATCGCTGTCAACAATAAGTATTCGTTGCTTCGCCATATCAGGACATTTCCACCACTTCAAGCTTAGACAGCTCTGAGATATCCGAGATAAGCTGGGAGAGTTTTACGCACTCCCCTTCCAGCAGTTCAGGGAGCTGGGGAGCATCCTGCCTGTGATAGGAAAGCAGCCTTTTTCTCAATGACTGCATCTCCTGGAGAACGGTAGAGAGGATATCTTCCTTGATCTTACCAAGCTTTTTAAGGTCTTCGTTGGCCCTCTTCAGCTCCTCTGTCCTCGTTTGAACAAGTTCTTCCAGCTTCTTCTTGGATGACTCCAGCTCAAGGTTGGCCTTTTTAAGAAATTCCATAAGGACCCTGTTTTCGTATTTAACCCTCTGGTGATCCATTGCTCTTTTCACCTTGTCTCTCAGGACAGGGGGGTCAAAGGGCTTAATGATATAATCGTATGCGCCCAAACCAATGGCCTCTACAGCTGACTCCAGAGAGGCGTGAGCCGTCATCATAACTGCCTCAGTATCAGAATTAATCTCCTTGCACATCTTGATAAGCGCCAATCCATTGATATCCGGAAGATTCTTGTCCACAAGTATGAGGTTGAAAAATCTTTCCCTTAGACACTTTATTGCCTTTATACCGTCCTCGGCAAGGACAATATTATAACCTTCGTCGGCCAAGTGCATTTTGATGAAATCCAGCACGACTTTATCATCGTCAATCACCAAAACATCATTCCCTGCACCTACGAGGAGCTCATTTTCCTGCTCGTCATGAGAACTTTTCGTAGAATTCTTCTTCATTTAATATACTTTACTGGTAATTGCAAACGATTTCAAGGGAGGCGGTGCTTGGAAAATGCCAAATTATCCCTATTTAAACAATAAATTGCGCCCAAGTATGTGATCTTCATCACATTTGAATCCAATCCGAAAGCCGCATAATGGCTATTTGTATGTTGCTTGTATTGGCATCAGAATATATGTAATATTTTTGTTTGGACTAAAAATGACCGAAATAAGATTCCATGGAAGGGGTGGACAGGGAGCGGTTACCTCGGCACAGATCTTTGCACAAGCTGTGATTGAAGGCGGCAAATATGCAACAGCCTTCCCATCCTTTGGCTCTGAGAGAAGAGGTGCACCTGTCCAGGCATTTATGAGAATATCCGACGAAAAAATAATGGTCAGGACAGGTATTTATGAACCTGACATAGTTGTAGTCCTGGATATAAGCCTGATGAAAACAGTTCCGATAACAAACGGCCTAAAAAAGGATGGATTGCTTGTGCTTAACTCAAGGTTGGACCCCTCGCAATGGCAAAAAAAGTTAGGGGTAAAAAATGTAGTTACAGTAGATGCAACAAATATCGCCCTTCAGGAACTGGGGTCCCCTATTACCAATATCGTTATGCTTGGAGCTCTACTTAAAGCAAAACCACTTGCAAAGTTAGATGTTGTTGAAGGACTAATAAGAGAAAGATTTGTTCGTATTGCTGAAAAGGAAATCAATGCCTTCAGGAGGGCATATAGAGAGGCTAAAGTTATTCAATGAATA
>Ga0315310_10002411_pt1 | contig 11682 bp, 17 predicted proteins | sample TDP5_MG_FD_203630 | JGI IMG/M metagenome (GOLD analysis project Ga0315310, IMG submission 203630) | Freshwater sediment microbial communities from Lake Towuti, South Sulawesi, Indonesia - TDP5 | ecosystem: Environmental > Aquatic > Freshwater > Lake > Sediment | place: Indonesia: South Sulawesi... | reverse complement strand
ACACATCGGGCTGTACTGAACTTCATCGAAGAGAAAGGGGAGACAACAAGTCTAGAGATCCGAAGATTTCTCGAGTCGCAAGGTCTACCGACCCAAAATCTGCATAGGATAATTCATTACGAGCTCGGTTTAAATTCTTGAATTTTCACTAGGTCTGATTTTCATCTATTTCATCCCTCACTATTCTATAGAGATCTGCGCTTAGATACATTATTTCAGATAGTTTTTCTAGGGCCTTTAGAGCTTCTTCACGAGATAGGAAGCCTCTTTTTAGACTTTCAAGCATTATGCCTAAAGTTCCACGTATGGGTATCCCTAGGGTTCGTGCAAGTATTCTGGCTGAGTCTTCATCTGTCAGAGCTATTCCGTGGTTTTTGTAGGCATGGTATATGACCGCAGCCTCTGCCGTTCTTAATCCAGCCATTTGAGCCATGTTTGTGAACTCTTGAGTTAACTCGATGTCTTCGACTTTTATCCAGCCTTCGTTGATGGCGTTGCTGATTTGGATGGCGTCAGGTAAGCCTTTTTCGATGCCTCGGTCAACGGTTTCGACTTTGACCTCCTGTGGGATAGCCACTTCTTGGTATAAGTCTTTGAGGAGATGTAGCAAGTTTATTTTGGCGAGGTGGATGAGTGGGCCGGCATTACTGACGACCAATGATCTCTTCGACTTCACGTTTTAATTCCTCTTTAGATAAAGGAAATGGAATGTTATGGGTTCTGAGAAGTTCCAGCATTTCCCTGTAGGTTATTCCGGCCATCTCGGCTGCTTTCCAAATGGTGGCTTTCCCAGCTCTAATGGAGTCTAATGCTTCCTTAAGTTTTTGTTCTTTTAAGGCTATGGCTAGTAGTTCCCTAATGATCTCCGATTTATCTACTCCCTTCTCGGCTGCAAGTCGCTCGACCTCTTGTGCTTGAGATTTTCGAACTCTGGCTGAAACAGTTACCAACTCTTCAACCATGCCGTCTCACCGTATGCAATTTAGTAAAAGGCATGCAGATAAACATTGCGGATACCACATCGCCACAAGTTTCCAACGGTCCTCCGTAGTAGATTTACATCTTGGTTTATATTCTTGAATTTTTAATGAGATGTATTGACTTTTTCAACGTTTGTTTTCTGCGGGTTACGTTATCGTTACTTCTTTTTTGGCTAAACCTTGAACCATTAATGGTATTATTTTGCTTGCTCTCAGTATTTCCATGAAGAGCGGTTTTCCGTTCTCATCGAAGTGAACTATTATGTCTCCCATCTCTTCGGCAAATGAGAGCTTGCCCTCTTCAGCAATAACAACCATGAGAACGTCTGCTTCCGCGTCATACTTGACCTTATACGCCATATCGCTCCCGCCTAACTGGATAAAAAGTAATAACGAGTATATACTCTTTTCTTTTCTCGTAAACTACCCTCAAAGCATACTTATCATCCAAAGCCTTAGTAGCAAAATACTGAGTATTCTTCTGGTCTAAGCGAGTTGGATTACGAACTGTCTCTAGAACCTTCTCTTTATTCACTTCAAAGCCATAATGCTTTACAAGATCAAACTTTTCACGAGCATGACTTGTAAGTCTGATCCTGTGGTTTTGAGTCAAGGTGCATCTACTGAATTACGCTTAAAGCCTATAACATTTAAGTTTTCACCTGTCAAAAGATTTTGGATAGTTGTGATCTATTGTAATGTAAGAGGGGTATAGCCATCTTTTCGCAACTCTAATTATCGGAACGAAAAGGAGACCATTTCAGGGTGCTTTCCATATACTACGCTAATGTGTTCCTTGGAAAGATCAGTTTTCTAGGCCGGATGAAAGCACATGAATAAAAAAGGGGAAAATCACTAGTAGAATGCATATTTATAGTAAGGAAAGGTGAGGAGTATGAGGGTTGGCCTTGCTGTAAGTCCCGTTGTTACTGATATGGATGCTAATCTAATGGCAATTTTGAATATGGTGAATGAGGCTGCGGATGACCACGCCGACTTAGTAGTTTTCGGTGAGTCCGCTTTGACTGGGCTGATCAACAGCGATGATCCTTCTCACGACCTTCCGCTTGGACAGCCGATCCCTGGACCGGCAACGGACGTGCTGCTGGCGCTGGCTCGCAAAAGACGTGTCTGGTTGGCGATCGGAATCCTCGAACGAGAAGGCAAAACGCTCTACGACTCTGCTGTGCTACTTACACCAAGCGGGGAAGTTGGGCTAAAGTATCGGAGGATACAGCCTCAATGGCATGGCAGATCCGCAGACCCATCTGTATATCGTCAGGGCACGAATCTCCCTAAAGTAGAGACTTCATTCGGAAGCTTCGCGTTCTTGATTTGCGGCGACCTTTGGGATTATGAGCTAATTCAACGCGTACGAGACCTCCAACCCGACTGGTTATTGTATCCGTTCGTAAACAGCCTTGCTGGAGAGCGATGGGAAAAAGAGCTGAAACCCAGCTATGCGCAGCGAGCAAAGCTTACAGGGGCTACTACGCTCATGACAAGTTATCTTGCGGACCTTCCCCCGGAGGACATGGATCTCGGAGGAGCCGTTGGTGGTGCCATGGTTGTATTAAGCGATGGCATGGTAATAGACAGCCTTCCTCCTGGCAGGACCGGGATACTCTTGGTCGATCTCTAAAAGGAAAAGTATGGGTTCACATAGCACTCTTGACAGTATCATATACCACATGCATGGAAACCCATTTCTGACATATCATCATGCAACAACAATATACTTTCATTAAGCAGACATTAAGCTTTTCAAACTCCGATAACACCAATTATGGGAACACGCTCAGCGAATAGCAGTTCTTCTTCAAAAACAATACAAAAAACCTTTTTCGACGAAATTAATTTGGCGCGGTCGCCAGGATTGCAAGATTGGAAATCCTACGTTGTGGGAAACCTCGTTGTTATTGCTTTTGCGGAATCTACCCATCTCTTCACATCTTCAACAGTCAATTGGTAGCCCTTAGGTACTCTAACTGCACGCGATTCTATAGCTTTCCTCAATTTATCATACAATTCTTCAGGGCTGGATCGAGCGAGTTTCTCTTTCGAATCGATCTTACCCGCAACGACAAGCAATTCGGCGGCTTGCTCATCGACTCCCTCAATTCCTGACAAGTCTCCTTTAACCATCAGCTTCGCCATACTAATGAACTCGGTAGCTCTCTTCTCAGAGATTTCCAGTTTAGTCAGATCCTTGGAGGACGCCAAAGCAAGATCGGTCACTGTATGGATTCCAGCATTCCTCAACTTGCCACCGAGAACCGGTCCTATCCCTTCGATAGAATCAACGGGGCGAGGCCTTGGAATCCGCTGTATAACCAGTGGCACGGGCTTCAGATTTATGTTGACGGAACTCATAACGCCTGGATCTATCTCTCCTGGTTTTGATGGGAGTACAAAGGTTGGTCTACCTGCTTGTAAAGTGACAACTGCTTTCAACTGCATGTTAAAATCCGAGACTACATAGGTTGTAGTGCGCTCCTGGCTCATCGCAAACTCGTCAACACGTAGAAGATCGTTCTGAACGGATTTTATAAGAGTCTCCGGATCTACTTTAGTTGCGAATCCGGCTACGAGCTCGTCTATCCTCCTCTTTAACGTAAGATTTTCAGTCTTTAGAGCATCAACTTGCTTCTTGAGTTCCCTAATCGTATCTTCAGACATCAGATTCGCCCAGGTTTCAGTTTAAGCTGGATTTTAAGTAGTCCATCTTCTGCGGTGCGATAGTAGTTCGACATAGTTGCGTTTGAGGGTGCGATTTCAATGGGTTTGCCTCCGACGACTGAGCAAATGAGTTGGATGTCGATCTGTGGAGCAATGAAGGTTATCGGCTGTTCCGCTGCCGCTTCGACCGTTTCGTGTGCGCCTTCATTGGCTTCGCGTAGAAGCTCAGTTAGGAGCTCGGCGAGGGGTACAGAGACTATCATGCGGGTTCTACGCTGGTATCTGCGGAGGTGTGTCCTGTATTATTTTCTCTATAACCTGCATCAGCGGTTGTGGAGGCGGAGCAGGGGCTACTTGAATCCGTATCAGGCTTGAAGCTTCAACTTTGTAAGAGTATGTGTTCTGATACTTGGCGTCTACAGAAGCCGAGTATAGGAAGAAGCTCATCTTCGCTTTGACGCCGACCTCTACTTTTCTCGTGATCTGCATTGTTATGGCCATCTTGATCTCGATCACGCCGCTCTGTATTTGGAGGAGGGTCGGCAGTATCCCAAACGCCAAGGCGTTACCGGTGACCGTCTTTTCAGTGCTATCCTTCGTATATTTTATCTCAACATCTGTGTCTGCTAATTCTTTGATACCCTCAATAAAGGAGGTATTCGCCTCATTCTGAGCTGCAACCATTGCCAGAAGAAGGTTCTTCACCATCTGGTCGAATGGAGCGTTCGCCAATTCCTGTGCTACTTGAGTAGCTGACATGAGCTCTCCTCTCTAAAAGTCTTATTTAAGCCTTTTCTATGTCTCTCCATTCTCTCTTGGAAGGCCAGAAAAAGTCTTTAAGCTCTCGGGTCATGAAGTGAAGCGGCTCAAGGACCAATCGTAAGCCTATGGTCTTGAGGTAATGCGGCATGTTCATGAATTTCTGGAGCTCAGATGATCCCCATGGAACCTTGAATGTGAGTTCTATCTTTGACCCTTCGGTTCTTGTCTGACGTTCCTGTTCCTTCTTGAACTGTTCCAGTCTGCTTCTGAGGTTCGGGTAGTCCGATAAGAGGTTGGTGTACGCCATCCTCACGGGATTATAGTAAAACTCAACCAGCTCATGGAAGAACTGGACAAGCCAATTGTAGGCTTCTGGCCCAGGCTTCATCCCTGTGAGCAGCATCCTAAGTATATCCTGAAAGCCTGCGGTTGTAAACTCTTTAAACATGTTAATGTACTGCGGCGGAGACTGCGCCTCGGACTCGCATTGATCGCCATAGAACTCCAGCAGGGACTCTGCGATGGCATCGCAGCTCAAGGGTTCAAGGTTGTAACCCTGCTCCGCGTACTTTGTTAAAGTATCGAAGATGATTTCGGGTCTGTTGATTGCGCTATATCCAATTACAAGCAGAGCGTAAGCAAGATTATTATTTCTATTTTTGGATTTTAAAAGAAGAGGCTTTATACTTTTGAAGCTCCAGAACTTCTCGAAAGCTGTCAGTACGATGATCCCTTTAGGCGTTAGGCCGTATTTTTTTCTTCTCTTAATTCGTGCAGTTTCTAAAAGAGACTGTGATAAAAGCTTCTTCAAAGTTGCTTCCAAGCTGGAATGAGGGATATTGGTAGTCTTTAATAAGTCCGCAGCGGATATCGAACCATATTTACCTATGATATAGATGCAGGCCAAGCGTCGAAAGATTGTGCCTCTCGCCCTCTGACCGTGTTTAGCATCTAAGATGTTAAGGGTGGGAAACAACGACAAGATCCTGGGATCTGCTTTCTCGATGATCGACGGATAGTCTATTGGTAAATGTTCATTCGCAGCGAATTTCAACCTTTCCTCTCTCTGTTGCATCTTATACTTATTAGCATCTTTCATACCGCTAAATAAGGTTGACTCAAACGGGTCGTTCCAGGATTTATATGGCTTGAAGCACTAGTTCGTCATTGTTTTTTTGGCTATCTCATCTATAAAACTGTTCGCTCGATCTATTCTCTTCTTTCTATTCAAAAAGGAAATTGTGTAGGCCACACGTATTTTTCTGGATATATGGCTTGTTGAGCACAAGACGACGGAACATTTGTTACACAGACAGTGCTTTTATTCTTTAACAAATGGAGGGTCAAGCGAATCATAGCAATCCATGGTGTCGACTATGCGTCGGCACATGGCGCACATTAATCAGACTCATCTTTTGTCGTACAATAATTCTTGCGGATCGTCAAATAAAAAAGAAACAGAATTTTTTGCTGCAGTCATATAAGTCTAAAACTTGGTTTAAATTCTTGATTTTTGTTTTTTTCTTTATAAGTTGATATTCTATATTAAGTCAGCGATCAAAAGTGTCAAGAAATTAGCTCATTCTGAAACGTTTGGTGGTTGAACTAATGGTCCCGCCGGAATAATTGCTGTCCGAGCTATTTGTATAGGATCAGCAAGAAGACTCATAATTCATAAGCAAATGTTTGATTCTGTAGAAGGGCGTTGATCATTCGCTCTTGAGGCGAGATTTCAAATAGGAAAATACCATATCACTTTGCTTCGGAAAAACTGTTAGATTAATAGTTCCTAATTAGTGGAATCGGATACTTACCGTGTTTCTGTACAGTTCTCGTTATGATCTCCAAACCCCTATCTCGACAGTTAGGAGGCACGGTTTCAGTTATTCCAAAAATGACCCCGTTGCCGGGACTTGCTTCCGTTAAAAGATTCCTAATAAACCTTTCCAATCTATGAGACTCGTAATAGAAGACAGCTTCAGGAATGTTAACCCATATCGCGAGTTCTTCGTCCCAAGCACTCCTCGCTTCCCTTAGCGTGAGGTCTCCTTCTCTAGCTTAGTCACGAAGGGTTCTGTCTCTTCTGGCAGCTTTGAGTTGGTTGAGGGAGTCTGCAGGATGGATGATGCGACTAGGAGGCTGCTGCTGAGGACTGTGCTGGGATCTTTTGAGGAGTATATGCGGTACGAGGGTGAGAAGCGGCGGTGGACCGACATGGTTCTTCTCCAAGCGAGGAATGTGGCAAAATATTTGAGGGGTGAGGCAGCAGCGTATGAAGGGTTCTACCTCAGATGGTGACTCCATAACAGTCTTCGACATCGTCCAATATTATTATTGTCCGCGAAAAGTCTATTTCCTCCGCGTCCTCGGCGTTCCGGTCGTAGTAAGGCGGAAGATGGAGTACGGCAGAGAAGTCCACGACCGAGAACGGAGAAGGATGACGGAAAGAAACCGGATATACGGGTTCAGAAAAGACTTGGTGGAGGAGGTTCTTCAGAGACTAAGAATCGAGGCGCCCGAGATCGGCCTCAACGGACAGGTTGATGTGGCTCTGAAGCTTAAGACAGGCGAGTTCCTGCCCGTGGACACAAAGTACACGGATGAGGTTGAGGTTCAAAGGCAGTACAGGAAGCAGCTGCATGCCTACGCGTTGCTTCTTGACCACAGGTTCAACACGAACGTGACGAGAGGCATTGTATATTTCGCCAAGCAACATAGGCTTCGTCTCGTAAAGATCTCAGGCGAGGATAAGAAGAGCCTCCTAAGAGAGATCAATATCATTAGAGAGACTATGTCAAGTGAAGTTATTCCCCAAAAGGTTTCACATGAGAAATGCGGATACTGCGAAGTAAAAAAATACTGCGTCTAGGAGAGAGAAGACGAGGAAACTTTTTTAATAAGTATGCAGCCCCGGTTAGTATTGTCCGATGATCTACTATTGCGTTTTAATCTTTTTCTTTCTTGAGGATTGGTTTGACTATGGTTTCAATTTTTGCTACTATGTTCTTGGAGTTCTGGAATAGTTCCTCTGCTTTTGGTTTGTTGTAGTATTCTGAGGGTATTGTGAAGGTTCCTTCTTCGTCTTTTATGGGGTATCTGGCTCTGATGATGTGTTCTTCCATTGTCTTCAGTTTCATCAATACTCCGCCTACATCTTGTTCCAGTTCCTTTGGCTTAGGTATGATTTGGAGGACGTACCAGTTTCTATGTTTCTTGCTCGGTTTAGATCCTAAAGCCAGTATTAGAGCTGAAGTAGAGTTCTCAGCGGCCAGCGCGCTGAATAGGGCGCAGCTGTCATAGAAGCCTTTTGCAAGGGCGTCTTCGGCTCTCAGTAGCTGGTCATGTGCTGTCTTAAGTAGGGCTGCAATCTCTTCTCTAACCATATTTCTTCCTCGGTGTCGTAAAACCAGCGTTTTTTGATGTCTGCTTCTTTCCAGTTGAGGAGGCCCTTAATCATGTTGCCCCGGTCTTGTAGAACCTCGTAGGCTTCGATCACTCCGAAGATCATTGTTGGCTCATCGATTAGGTTTATGAGAAACTGCTTAAACGTCATTGTCAATGCTTCTATGGGCGCCTCAATGTTTACCATTGCATCATAGATGATGTCGGTCAAGTCAGGCTTTTCTGTGCATATAACGAGAAGGTCTATGTCGCTCTCCAAGGTAGCAGTTCCCTTCGCCACGCTCCCGAAAAGGACTACGCCAACAACATTCGGGTCTTCACCTATGAATTCTGCTGCGCGCACAGCCTTCCCATGCGTGCCAACTGAAGGAAACAGAAGCGCAACGTTTCGGTTCAATTCGTCCAGCTCATTCCGAACAGTCTCACGGATGCTCTCAAGCGAAGCCAGCTCGTACAATGAGCCGGATTTCTGAACCAAATTGTCCTTGAGAAGCTCCACAAGCGTCCTACTGAGCCACCTGCTGCTCAATCCAGTCTCTCGCTTAAGCATGGTAAAAGATTTACCCTGGTTAATCAGGTCCCAGAGTATTTTGAACTCGGGAGTGTACCTAAGTATCTTCTCCATTCTGTATCACTGTTACAATAGGTTCTTAAGGCATTTATAGTTTACTAAATAAACCATTCAATTTACCCAGTCCACTTACTCAAGTATGCACATCTCGCGAGACCAACGCGTATGTGTTGCTGGTTGATGGTAATTTCCGGCTCGCTTTTCAGAAAGATTTAAGTGGGTAAAAAAGGAATGTTTTCTGTGGGCGGTCCGCGATGGGAAAGACTAGGATGGACGAAAGGGGCAGAGTTTTAATCCCTGCTGAGGAAAGGGAGAGGCTCAGTCTGAAATCTGGAACCGAGTTTGAGTTGGTTGAAGAGAATGGAATCTTGCTTTTGAAGCCTATCCTTCCGAAGCCGATCACAGCGCGATCTAGGATGGATAGGTGGACGAAAGAAGCATTCTTGGATTCGGGAGAGGCTACTTTTGGCGAGTGATGCACCCAAAGAGAGAAAGGTGCTTGATGTTAACACCCTGGCAATTTTTCTAGTGAAAGATCATCCTGGGAACGAATACATTTCCTCTGTTGTTGAAGAAGGGTTGAGAGGCACTTATATTCCGCTCATTATGGATATCCTTCCCGTCAGAGCCTATTGGATTATGACAAAAAGGTGGAGATGCCCAGAGGAAGAGAGCGCAGAGGCGATTAAGCATTTTATTGAAGCCTATGATAGACCGCGGTATTCGGGTCTCAAGAAAGAGATGATTGTTGAGGGTTTCAGGTTGGCAGAGGAAACGAGACACGACATGTTCGATTGCGTCTATCTCGCATTTGCTTTACAGGAACATGCCAGCGCGATTATCACTACTGACACGGATTTTGAACGGCTCTGCAAACATATAGGGATAGAATATGTTAATCCTGTTCCATTAGAGGTGTTGAAACGCTTCAGAGAACAAAACGTGTAGAATTGCACCATCATCGAATGCTGGTAATTGCAGAGTGATATAGTCTAAGTTGCATGAAGGCCCATGAACCTTGCTACCTGCTTCGCTTTCAGTCAAATGCTCTTTGTAACCCCGAACTGAGTTTGAGCTGGTTAAAGAGAATCGAATCTTTCTTTTGAAATCTGTCCTTTCGAAGTCGATTAGGGCCGGTCTAGGATAGATAGGTGAACAAAGAAGAGTAGCGTATCTATTCCAGTCTTGCTTCCTTAGCTGCTCTTATTGCCACTTGGTTCGCTAGTTTCACAAGGTACTGAGCCATGATGTTCTCGGGGTTGGCGTACCTGTAGAGTTTGGCTCGTCCCGATGTTCCGACCTGCTTGACTAAGCCTAGGTTTACAAGGGCTGAAAACTCCCGGTTGAAGCTTCGCCATGACACATGGCTGTTTCTGGCGATCTCACTCATGGAGTATGCTGAGTCTCGATATAAGGTGAGGAAGTCGAGAATGCGTGCTCTTACTGAGTCTCCGAATATTGTTCTCAACCCGTATTCTGGTAGTTCTGGAACTTCTGAACTTAGTCTTTTTGGCACTTCTACCCACCGTCGCGAGCTTCACCTGATAGTTAGGTGTGGTCCTTCGGCATATAAATGCATGCATGCATGCTTCGTAAGGATCCAGTAGCTCCTAGTGGTGAGACCGAGGGTGAAGAGTATTATGCCAAGATACTGGGGGTGCCTGACCAGCTGGTAGGGACCAAAAACTATCAGCCCTTTATTTCTATTTATTCTCAGATAGGCTGAAGAGTAACAGAGAATCAATAGGCCTATGACGATGCAGGTCTTGTCCAGAAGGAATGCACTGTCAGTGAATAGGTCTTCTAAGGCAATGGGAAGGCTTTCTGGAATAGAAGAAAACAACATTACCAAGTAACTGATGAGGGGAACAGTCATCAAGCCTGTCCAGACGCCGAGCGGGGGCAACGACTGAAAAAGAGGAACAAAATATCCTGCAATCCTCAAGAACCAGTCTCTGACAGGATTCTTCCTCATGGTAGCCACGCAGTTTGCTTCCAACTATAGCCCCACATCTGTAAAAACAAAGAAGTCTACGGAGCTTATATTACCACGCTCTAGAACACTGTGTTCCATTCCTTAGAACAATCAGCCATCAGTATACATTCAAAACGCACCAGATTCTGCGAACAGTGATTATTAGAAGTTATTTACGGGCAATATGGTGGAACTATTCTGTGTAGCAACAACCCGCCTTCTTTCAAAAGAACCTGGATTCAATGAAGGTATCACCCTCACCTTTGGATGTTCAAGTTCCAATGAAAGCGACAAAACCTTTCAACTAGCGAGTAAATGCAACATTCACGATGGTTATATTTTTTCGATTTCTTGAAGTTTGATCTCAAGCGGAAAGGGTTTTGACTTTCTTACCACAGCACCAAAACCCAAATGGCTTGCCCTCTGTCCACTACACTGTGATGTCAATGCCCACGGATTTAGCAGTTTTATAAAGCAGGACTTTTCTGGATCGGTCAACCGCAAATGGCTTGTCTGGTCTTTCTTCGAAAGATATCTTTTTTTCTGTTATAGATATATTTCAGACATTGCCATTCTTTTGCCATTCTCATTTAGGAAAACGGTTTATCATCTGGCTCTGCTCTTTTTGGTTGATGGCGTAATAATGAAAAACGCGGTACTTGCTTCGTTTTCTAACTGATATGAATAGAGAGGTCATCTAAGTTCTGATAAAAGCGATTATCGGAAAACAAAAGGATTTTGACGAGTAATAAGTCGTTATCGGTCAAAAAGTTTCAATATCTTGCTCTTGCGACAATTGCCTCATTTCGAGTTTAACTCTTGCAAAAAGCCAGAGAACCCGCCCAGCTGGTCTTCTTTTCTTTTCACAAGAGACGATAACTTGAGCTGTATCAACATTCACGCGTTAGCTATGTATACGTTCATGCGTGATTCGTCCACTGTAGCCTGATAGCCTGCATTAGTTATCTCTCGCATGGACAATCTTAGCCAAGTCCCGAAGGAACCTGAAGCGGTATTTTCGGGATCCATGGAGCTGGCCCCGGCGTATCCCTTATTCTGAGCTACTTGAAGAAGGATGTACTTGGCTCCCCAATAGTCGAGGGCCACCGGATCGGTGCTTGCTGCGATTACGTTGGTTCTTGTCGCCGTGGTATAGGTTGTACTTGGTCCATTGCCCGGGAAGGCATTTACCCATATTGCATCAAGGATGTTGAGAACTGGAAATCTTGTCTCAACCATTTCGGTTCCCATGCCGCCTTTTCCAACGGTTTGGTGGGCGCGTGCTCCCAGTTGAGCTGTAAGCTTGTCCGATA
>Ga0315310_10002410_pt1 | contig 11683 bp, 11 predicted proteins | sample TDP5_MG_FD_203630 | JGI IMG/M metagenome (GOLD analysis project Ga0315310, IMG submission 203630) | Freshwater sediment microbial communities from Lake Towuti, South Sulawesi, Indonesia - TDP5 | ecosystem: Environmental > Aquatic > Freshwater > Lake > Sediment | place: Indonesia: South Sulawesi... | reverse complement strand
CGCCTTGTTTGCATCGGTTGTTCTTTCTTATCTTTCTATGGTGACGCTTGGAATGTGCTTTGAGGCTTTCTTCTTGCACTCAAGGAGAGGGCAGGTGTATTCAACGATGTTGCAGGAACCCATAATGTTCTTTTCTGGTCTCGCCTTTCCACTTCAAGCTATGCCCAGAGCTTTTCTGTCCATAAGTTATTTGATACCTTTAACTTTTGGACTGTTAACATTGAGGCTCACTTTGCTGGGCGGAGCCGTGTTGCTGGATGTCGCGGTTCCTTTAATGATTCTTGCTTTTATGACGATGATGTTCCTCGCCTTGGCTACTTGGCTTATAGGCTACGCTGAGCGAAAGGCAAAGGCGAAAGCGACATTGACCCAGTTTTGAGGAGGGCAAGACAACGGCACTTCATAGTCTCAGGGTTGTTGCGGCTACCGCCAAAGTCAATCTCATCATGACCTGGCGGTTTTTCAGTTGGTCTGGTTTCGCCCTTAGGTTCTGGATGCCAATGCTGACACTAGGTTCAGCTTGGGTTTTGTTCAATCAGGTCTACCGTGGCGTAACGTCCCCGGAATTTGGAATGGCTGCTGGGGCATCTGGTTATCTTTCCTTCATCGTTATAGGCAACGCCTTCTATGTTTTTGTCTTCGCTGCAGCTTTCGTGGTTGGCAGGGTCATGTTTTGGGAACGAGCGATGGGTACAATTGAGGCTACGTTCATGACTCCCATGAATCGCTTAGCCTATATGGCAGGGGTCATGACGGCCGCGGGCATAAACTCTTCAATCGATCTGATCGCGGTATTTGTCATCGGCCTTTTATTTGGCTTTCAAGCAGCTTCATTTAACGTAGCCTTATTCCTCGTTGGTCTTCTGCTTACAGCCTTTGCTTTGTTCGGCATTGGTTTGATGGCTAATGCCTTAACGCTGAGCTTCCGAGACAGGACTACAACATCCAATAGTCTGATGATGTTGTTCTTGGTTTTCAGTGGTGTAGTCTGCCCAGTCGAACTTATGCCGACATGGGCTCAGATGATTTCAAAAGTCTTGCCGCTGACTTATGGAATTCGTTTGATTCGAGCTTCGTTGCTTGGTGTAGGGTTTCAAGACGCATTCAACAATATAGCAACCTTATTTGCACTGGGAGCAATCTTTGTTAGCGTGGGCGCTATAACCCTCAGGCTGATTGAGAGAAATCTGAAAAAGAAAGCGTTGTTTTCAGTCTTTTGACGCACCTAACTACGTCACATTTGTTCCTGCGCAGGTAGGTGTGGCTTTTATCTTAATCTAGCAAGCCTATGCGCGTCAGTATTCTTCTTACCGCTGGAATCGCTGGGCTTTTGGCTGGAAGATTGAGCAGGGGTTTTCCCTTTAAGTTGTGCGTGAACACGTTGTCATCGGTTGGGATTATTCCGACAAACTCGTATCCCAGTTTTTGCGCTTCGTCTCGGAGCATCGGCTCCATTTCAGGCTTGAACCTGTTTCCTATGAGGTAGAACTTTTTGAAGTCTATGTGAACCTCTTTGGCGACTTCTTTAACGCGTTTCGCCGTCAGCAGACCCATCGAGCTTGGATCGGTTACAACCATCATTATGTCGACGTCTTGGTCAGTCCTCCTGCTCAAATGCTCTAACCCGGCCTCCATATCCATCAGTGTAACATCATAGTTCTTGATCAGACGGTCGATAATGTGAGCCAAGAATGCGTTGACTGGGCAGTAGCAGCCTTCACCCTCGCCGCGTCCCATAACCAGCAGGTCAAAGTTTGGTGTTTCACGCAGTATCCCAAAAATGCGGGTCTCAAGGATGTCTTCCTTAGTCATAGTGGGCGGAATTTCGGATTTTTCCAAAGACTTCTTCAGGTCATCGGTGACCATGCCCACTGTCCTTGCTGCCTGAACGCCTAACACATCAGCTAGGTTTGAGTCTGGATTGGCATCGATAACGAGGATGCTCATTTCTGGGTTGTTTTCGCTTAGAATCTTTGTCATCAAAGCGGTTGTGGTGGTTTTACCTACCCCGCCTTTGCCTGATACGGCAATGACCAAACCCTTGTTTTGCAATGGAGACTCGCCATTTCGTCAAGATTAGATAGCAACACAACCGTTAGAATTAACTCTTTGCTTGTCCAGTTTTCGCGCAAAATCTTGTATCACACTATTTTCTTCGAGAAATATGGAAGGAGACTTCTCAGTAAGAACTATTTCGTCCTGTAAGAAGAAGGAAAAAAGAGTTACTTCTAGCTTGCTTCTTCTCTAGAAAAGACTATGATCTTCTTTTTGATAAGAACGACCGCGATTACAACGACGACTATGGGGATTATGATTAGCAACAAAGTTGTCAATGGCAGACCAAAAGCCCCCATGGATTGGCTTGGAGCTGGACTCACTGATATTTTTGCTTGACCCTGTCCATCAACGTATCCTGCCTTGTTTGCCGATGCTGACACAGTGACCTCTATGTCTGTGGTTGCTTCTGGCGTTATGAACGCCGTTCTGAAGTCGCCGCTTGCATCTGTTTTTCCTGTGACGTTTGCGAAAGTTCCAGTAGCATCTGAGGACAGTGTGACTGTTGCGTTTTCAATGAAGCTGCCATCCGACGTGACGTGAACAATTACGCCAGTTATCTCCTTCGACTGAGCAATGTTGGGGTCCAAAGTAACTTTGACGGCTAGCGTTTTTGGATTCACGGTTATTGTACCATACCCTACGCCATCCCAATAACCACTCTTGGTTGCCGCGGCCGTGATCGTAAAGTTCAATTGGGTAAATGTTTGGGGAGCTTTGAAGGTGAATTTTACGTAACCGTCTGCGTCAGTGTTTCCAGTTTCTGGGATGATGCTTCCTCCATTATTTGATGACATTAGAACCGTCGCGCCCTCGACCGGGTTTGCGTTATATATTACACGAACGGTTCCATTCGAGGCGTCTTCTGACTTTATTGAGTTTAGATCAAAATTAACTGCAACCGACAGAGGTGGGACGACACTTAGGTATTCATGGTCTGCACCGTCTGCGTTGCCGCTTCTTGAGGCCCTTGCGTTTAATCTGAAGTCAGTTTGCTCTGTGATGCTAGGAGCTGTGAATATTGTTGTGAAGTAACCGTTTGAATCTGTGAGGCCGGACTGTGCACCGAAAGTTCCACTAGGTATAGAGAACAATGAAATGGTCGCACTTTGAACTGGCGAACCTCCTAATGTGGCTCTGGTAGTTATTGATACCTGACCTGCCGAGACAACGTTGTATTGACTTGAGGACAAAGAGACTTCCAATGGACTTAGTGCTTGAACAGCCATGTCTAAAGTAGCATCGTTGTCGTTGATGACCTTGAAATCGTCCATGACCTTAAGGCTGACTTGATATGTTCCTGCTGATGAGTACTTGTGGTCAACTACAGAAAGCGTTGTCCAACTGCTGTTCTCGCCGTCTCCAAATTCAAAAAAGTACTTGTCCACACGTCTGTCGTCACTTGATGTAGTCGCGATGAATGTGACTGGTTGATTAGGCGCAATCAACGTTTTATCGCTCAAGAGTCTTGCAACTGGGCGTGCGTTGATGTATCCGTTTGGAGCAGTCAAGTACCATATGAAGTCTAGGTTGACTCCGTCGCTCTGAACAGGGTTACCTTTGCCATCTGGGTTCAATGACGGATGGTAAGGTCCGAGAGGGTCGCCCCAGTAATTGTATTCCGCGTTTATCGGTTCACTAGCTGAAACGTTCATGCCCCAAATGTTTCCATAGACATCGTTGAATTGAATGGGCAAAACGCCAGTTGCGTTTTCAAAGTAGACGCCTATGTCGTTGTATGAGATGGAGTTCTGGGCGATGTTAGTCGTGACTTGACCACGAACATCAATTCCCCTCAGATTCGTGGAAAGGGTGTTGCCTAGAATTGAAATGCTGTTTATGTATTTGCCTTCGCTGCTTTGAAGACATATTCCGTTTTCACTGTTTGCGGAAATTATGTTGTTTTCTATTGTGCTTCCTGAGGAATCAACTATGAACACGCCGTTTTTGTTGAAGTCAACAGTATTATCGTGTATGTAAGCACTGTTGTCATTTGTAATGTAGATTCCGTCCTGAAGGTTGTTGCTCACGTGGCTGTTTTCGATCTCAACATTGCCCTTGTCTATGGTTATTCCGCTGACTGCATATTCTACGACGCTGTAAGCCAACCCGGAGTGATCAGTTCTGTTGGCAAATGTGATTGTCTCCCAGTCTCCGGGTCTGGGTTGAAGTCTGTTTGAGGTAAAAGTGATCATTCTCTCGTTGGTGCCAGTTGCATTGAGTCTTCCATCTACAACTAGGGCAAAGTCACCGCCAAATCTTACTTCAACTCCAGGCTCTATGGTCAACGTGAACCCTGGTTTTACGATCACGTCGTTGACAACGATAAATGGGCTGTCGGTTAGTGTCCAAATAGTGTCTTGAGCAATGTTCCCTTCCACGTAAGTTGCGTTTGCAACAGAAAAAAACAGTGCACTCGCGGCAGCAAACATTCCGATTATTATGACTGCTAAAAGAGAGAACAGTTTCAGTGGTTTTTTCATGCTCTGACGCATCCTTGGTTTTCGAATCACACTATCCTCTGCCAAAATGTTCTTAACCATTATGAATCTTGAATAAAGCTTCAAAGTTAGTTGCAGTCAATGATTAGTAACTGTTAGAATAGCAAGACTAAGCATGCATTCAGAGCTGGTTTTCATAAATCATAACTTTATGGCCAGTGCAAAATCTAATCGGATGTACTTTGGCGAAGCTAAGAATCAATGGACACTTAGAGCGTATGCGCCTCATTTTTCACGGTGTCGGCTTGAGCTGTTTAGGCGGAGCAGTCTTCCTCCAAATCTTGGTCTTCAAGGAAATTCTTCAGCGGGGCTACTTTGTCGGTGTGGAAAAAAACCCAATCATACTCCAGTTTGAGGTCGCACTCACGATTTTCGCAGCAGTCTACTTAGTTCACCTTTACATTTCTAAGATTAGATCCCTACCGTAGTTTCATCAAACTCTCTTATTGAACAAAGTATTTGTGAGGATTAATCCCGCATTTTTCCAAAGGGTTGGGTCGACAGAATGCGCGCATTCAATGTTTTGCATTGGAGTTGGATAGTCGCAGCACCCAACCCTGATCATAAAGGTGCTGTCGGCTCCACTTGTTACGCTATTACCTTGGGAGGCACGCGAATTGGTTTACCGAGTTTCATGCGCAGGGCTACACGATATAGTCGGCGCAACGACTTGATCAAGTATTCTACGCTCGGTGCCACAGAGTAAACTAGGGGAATTCGGTCGTACTCTGACAGCTTTAGAGCCATTTCGTCAGGTTCTGTGCCGTGAAAAACTACTAATCGTGGTTTTAGCGGGCTTATTCGCACAGCCAACATCGGTGAGCGCTCCTCGCGAATATTCGTAAACACAAGTGCTCGTTCGGTTGTGCTTCCAAAAATTGTGAAGAACTCCCATCCCGACAGGGTTTCAATCGCCCTGAGACTGTCAACGACAGTATATCCGGAAATTTCCCGCTGAGCCTCTTCATGGCAGGTTAAGACCTGGCCTCGGATGGCCTTGCAGAAAAGATCTATGCGCACCGGAATGGGAAATTCGCGGAGGTCTAGAATGGCGGTTGTGGGTGAACTTGTCAGTCGGGTCAGTTCTCGAATGTATCTCCCGCCACGTTCTTCGTCGATAACAAGCAAAGCCCAGACAAATCTTCTCACAAACTTGGTTCCCGGGCTCTTCCTCCTTCCGCTTTCATAGTCACTTATGACCGACGGCGTAGAGAGAACCATTTTCTCGGACAACCGCATCTGCGACACGGCGAACAGCTCACGCCATTTTTTCATGGCGGTGCCTGGTTTATTCGACAAGATGATTTCCCCCGCAATGCGACGTGCCAGAACCATGCGAACGCTCGGGGACACAGACAAATTGTGATTACACCTCAAAATAGCCCAACAATAATCTCAAGGGTTACATATAAAAACTACCCTTTACGAAAGCAACGTCTGGAGCTGGTGCAGACGTGTCGTTTACAGAGAAGATGAAAAGGTCAGTCGAGAAAAAGAAATCGAACATCATTTTGGCCCTTGATTTTCCTTACAACAAAAATCATAAGCAGCTTTTGTCTCGTAGCCTCCAAGCTCTTGATTCTACCGCAAAATACATCTGCGCGGTAAAAATGAACCGTCAGCTTGTTCTTCCCTTGGGTTTGTTTAACGGCGTGCAAACAATTATCAATCATGCCCATGCGCGAGGATTGCCCACCATCATGGATGCCAAGATCAACGACATCGGAAACACAAACCGCGCTATTGCTGAATACTATTACAATGCTGGCTTCGACGCTGTTATCGCGAGTTCTTTTGTGGGCTGGGAAGAGGGTCTGCAGCCAGTTTTTGAAGTTGCCAAGAAAATGAACCGGGGGGTCATTGTTCTAGTGTATATGAGTCACAAGGGCGCAGCGGAAGGCTACGGACAGACGGTGCAAGACTCAACTACGAAGCGTTTGGTTCCACAGTACAGAGTCTTTGCGGAGAAAGCGTTGAAGTGGAATGCCGATGGCGCAGTTGTAGGTGCTACTTATCCAGACAAAATACAAGAGATCCGCGCCATATTGAGAGACACTGTGCCCATTTACTCGCCTGGCGTAGGTGCCCAGAGAGGCGATGTGCAGGCGGCTGTTAAGGCTGGTGCCTCATATCTTATTGTTGGAAGAATCATCGTTGAGTCAAAATATCCAGCGACGGCGGCGGAGCAGATCAGAGACGTGGCTTGGAAGAGTCTGAAGCGTAAGGGTGCAAAATCCAGTTGAAATTGTGATTGTGTGCGCCCTATTCTTCTCGTCCTCGAGCCCATAATTCCTTTTTGAGCATGTCTCTAACAGCTGAGCGTATGGCTGAACTCCGGCTAGGATACATGTTGGCTCGAACAAGCTCGTCTAGGCCTTCTAAATAGGCTTCGGGAAGCAAAACCGTCACTAATTTCATTTTCTCCTTTCACCTGAGCGCTGTGCGCATGTTTGCGACATATTATGTGTGTGTACACGTTATAGGATTTGCTACTTAATTTCGCTTTGCCTGATTGTACTCAGCTGCTTAACGACCTGCGGAAATGTTCTGTAGACGTCTTCAACATGAAGGGCTGAGTTCTTCATTTTCGTGTGAATCAAGCCGGCCGCAACTAGTCCGGCGCCGACAATGTCGCTTATGGTTGGGTCGGGAAACGCGATTAGCACCAGTCCCGCCTTGATCAGAATTGAGTTGCCGCCTTTCTTCCACAACTTCTGTGTAGACTTGAGCTCCCCGGTGAACTGCTGCATTGATGAATTCAAGGTGTGGGCTGTTTCAGCGCGGCTTGAGGCTGACTCTCGAAGTGCATCTGCGAGGTCCTTTAGCTCCTTAGGTTTCACTGTTTATCCTCTGATTCTCTGTTACTTCTTAACCTTAGAGCATTGGATGCAAAAAAGTCTTAGCGGGAAAAAGACACGGAGTGCCGAGTCGAAGCTGTCGTTTGTCGAAGAAAAGTTGTTCAGGAATCTCTCAAAATGTGATAGGTGGCGTGTCGTTTTTGAGGAGAAAGTGCGCAACTTCACCGTTGATTGGGCATGTTAATTGTTTTATAAGACCTGTTCTCAATATTTGAGCCACTAATTAAGTGGCTGAGGCGATTGAAGATGACTGGGGAACGTTATGCCTATCTTCTTGTTGAGGAGGAGAAATGGTGGAACCGCCGCTGTGATCAGAGTCAGAAGGGCTTGGACCCGCAGGCATTTGTTCGCAGGGGAAGAGTTGGTCCAATAGACGCCAGAGTGCTTCTGTTCTACGTTAAGTTGCCTGTTGGAGAAGTTCGCGGTTACGCGGATTTCTTAGAGAGGATCAGTGGAGCTGCCGACGAGCTCTGGAACATGCACGGATCTGAAACCGTTTTTGAATCTCCGGATGAGTACGGCAGCTTTGTCGGAGGAAGGGGGAAGGTTACGTTTATTCGCCTCAGAAACTTGCAGAAATCAGAAAGGCCAGCTAGTTGGAAGGATTTGTCAGCCACGCTGGGAATCAAGAAAATGCCTAACGGTGGCATGTACCTTAGCAGGGCAAGTGTAGACTCGATAATAAAGGGAGCAGTGTGAAATATTATGGCTTTATCATTGCCTGAGTTTGATGCCAAAGAGTTTGTTGAGAAACAAATCGAAGAAATCCGAAGCCTGTTAGGCAACAATCGAGCGCTCATCGCTGTCTCGGGCGGCGTGGACAGTTGCACATGTACCGCGCTGGTGCATCTTGCCATCGGCGACAACCTGCTGTGCACGATTCTAGACGACGCCTTCATGCGCGAGCGCGAACCAGAACGGGTAGCTGAAATGCTGGCTCGGCCTCCGCTAAGACTGCCCATTAAAATCTTGAACGTTCAGGAACGGTTCTTGACGGAGATGCGAGAGCTGCGAGATGCTGAGGAAAAGCGCAAGGTGTTTCGAGAGACGTTTTATCGCGTCTTAAGTGAGACTGCGCATCGGGAAGGTATCGAATTCTTGGTGCAGGGCACGATTTTGGCTGATATTGTTGAGACTGCTGGCGGTGTCAAAACTCAGCACAATGTGCTTTCACAGATTGGAATCAGTCCAAGGGAGCATTTTGGCTTTCATGTTGTTGAGCCTTTGAAGACTCTGTTCAAGGGTCAAGTCCGTGAGGTTGCTCGGCACCTTAGGTTGCCTGAAGAGATTAGCGAGCGTCAACCCTTTCCTGGGCCTGGACTGTCTGTGCGCGTTGTGGGCGAGATCCGAAGGGACAAGTTGGAGTCATTGAAAAGGGCGACTGCGATTGCAGAAGAGAGGCTATCCAAGTATTCACCTAGCCAATATTTTGCAGTAATTTTGGACAACAGAGACATGCTTCGCAGCAGTCTGCATTCTGAGTTGGAGTCGGTGACTGCTGAGTTTCTAGGCGTGTCGCCGGGGCAGGTTGAAGCGCGCGTGTTTGAGGATAAGGCGACAGGCATTCGGGAAGGCAAGAGGGTTTACGGTGAAGTTGTGGCCGTGAAGGTTGTGGCGTCTAGAGAGCGAATTCTTCAAACGTCTGTTCAAGATTTGGTTGGTTTGCAGGGTAAAATCATGTCGGAGAGGCCCTATTTGGCGCGGTTGTTCTATTTGGTTGGTGAGGGTAAGCAGCCGGAGTCCTATGTTGTTGCTGTTAGGGCAATTCAGACTGATGACTTCTTGACGGCTAAGGTGGCTAATGTTCCGTGGAGCACTTTGAGCCAGATTGCTGAGGGCGTTTTGAAGGGATGTGACGATGTTTCGGCTGTTTACTATGATGTTACGCCGAAGCCGCCCGCGACGATTGAGATGGAGTAGTGAAGGGTAAGGCATAAAGCCTGTTTTGTGTCTCATTTAGCGCGTTGAGTGTGAGGTTTGTATGGTCCGTGTTCGGGTTCAACGGATTGAGTCGATTCGGGATCCTGAGGGTAATTTGGGCAAGCGTATTGAGCTGCTTGAGGACAGGGTTATTCCACGTTTTATTATTAAGCCTCAGACTGAGGAGGCTCGGATGGCGCAGGATATTATGCAGGCGATTCAGCAGCAGTTGCCGGTGGTGCCTCAGCAAGCACAGTTTGGTTTTCCGAAGATAGTCCTGTTCCTAACTGAGCAGGAGTATGAGAAGCTAGGCGTTGTTTTTGACGTGAATCAAGTGTATGAGTTGGAGTTGTCGGGTCAGACGATCAGGTTTAGGAAAGCGCTTTGATGCAGCTTAACGAGATTCTCAGCAAATTGAAATCGTTGAGTGATCCGAAAGCAGTTGAGGGCATGGCTCGTTTCGGCATTAACCCCAAGAACACGTACGGCGTTTCAGTTCCTAACCTGAGGGTTATAGCTAAAGAGATTGGCTCTGATCATGTTCTTGCTCAGCAGCTTTGGTCGTCTGGTGTTCATGAGGCTCGTATACTTGCGGGTATGATTGATGAGCCTGAGATGGTTACGGAGGTGCAGATGGAGAGCTGGGTCAAGAGCATTGACTCTTGGGATGTTTGCGATCAGGTTTGCAGCAACCTTTTTGATAAGACTAGGTTTGCTCGTCGGAAGGCTGTTGAGTGGAGTGGTCGAAGTGAAGAGTTTGTTAAGAGGGCCGGCTTCGTATTGATGGTTGTGCTTTCCGTTCATGATAAGAAGGCTAAGGATGAGGTTTTCTTGAGTTTTCTGCCGATAATTAAGCGTCAGTCAACTGATGATAGGAACTTTGTGAGAAAAGCAGTGAACTGGGCGTTGCGGCAGATTGGAAAACGCAATCTCAACTTAAACAAAGCGGCAATTGAAACTGCCAAAGAGATACAACGCGTAAATTCAAAGAGCGCTAGGTGGATCGCATCGGATGCGCTTAGAGAGTTAACCAGCGAAGCGGTTCAGGAGAGGTTGCGTGGTTAGTTAGTCACCTTCCCGGTTTGTGACGTAGTAGTATTCGTTGATTTTTTTCTGGTGTCTGTCGAGTTTGCTGCCTTCTTTGTTTACTCTCGGCCTTTTTGTGGCTGGGTCTCGGCGGAATGTGATTTTCATGTTTTTGAGGAAGGTGTTCATTCCCTTGCGGAGTGTGGTGGGCGTGTTGGCGACGCCTGTGATTCCAGGGTCGCCTGTGAATATCATTAGTCTGTCGGCTATGAAGTCTTGGGCTACTACGTCGTGTTCTACTACGAAGGCTGTGGCGTTTCTGGTTTCGATCACGCGTCTTATGGTCCGTGCCATGGCTAGGCGCTCTTCTACGTCTAAGTAGGCGCTTGGTTCATCGAGTAAGTATAAAGGTGCTTTCTTGGACAGGCAGGCGGCTATTGCTACTCGTTGCAGTTCGCCGCCGCTCAGTTGTGACACGTCTCTTTCAAGTAGCGGTTCTAGGTTGAGTGGTTGTTGGATCTCGGTTCTGTACCAGCCGGATGTGAACTCGTCTTTTGCTACGCTAGTTAATAGCTGTGCGACTGTGCCTTTGTATTCGGCTGAAATGTACTGTGGTTTGTAACCTACGGCTGATTCACTAGGCATTGGTGAGACGCTTTTGTCGGGTTTTTCTATTCCGGCTAGGAGTTTGACAAAGGTGGTTTTTCCGATGCCGTTGGGTCCGAGCACGCCTACTACTTCGCCTGTTCCCGCTTCTCCTGCTTTGACAGTGAGCTGGAATCCAGTGTAAGTTTTTTGCATTGTGTCCCATTTCAGTGTGGTTTCGCCTGAGGTCCAACCTGTCGAGGGTGGTTTAATGTGGAAGGTTATGGGTTCTTTGCGGAAGCGTATGTTTTCGTCTGGGACAAACCCGTCTAGATAGATGTTTATGCCCGTGCGTACGCCGTGTACGTGGGAGACTATTCCGTATACGCCTGGGCTGCCGTAGAAGACACATATTTGGTCGCTGAGGTAGTCGAGTATGGCTAGGTCGTGTTCGGCTACTATGACTGTTTTTCCATCTGTTGTTAGGCTGCGTATGACTCGGGCTGCTTGTAGGCGCTGTTGGACGTCTAGGTAGCTGGAGGGTTCGTCGAACAGGTATACGTCGGCTTGGCGGCTGATTGTGGCGGCTATTGCTACTCGTTGCAGTTCGCCTCCGCTGAGCACGTCTAGTGTGCGGTCTAGAATGTTGTTTAGCTGGAGCTGTTCTGTTAGGGTTGTGACCATGTTTCTTTCGTCGACTTTCTTGAGTAGGTCGCCTGCTTTGCCTGAGACGGCTTG
>Ga0315310_10002409_pt1 | contig 11683 bp, 10 predicted proteins | sample TDP5_MG_FD_203630 | JGI IMG/M metagenome (GOLD analysis project Ga0315310, IMG submission 203630) | Freshwater sediment microbial communities from Lake Towuti, South Sulawesi, Indonesia - TDP5 | ecosystem: Environmental > Aquatic > Freshwater > Lake > Sediment | place: Indonesia: South Sulawesi... | reverse complement strand
CCTCGAGAGCCATCAGAGAACTGGTCAACAACGTGTGCGCCTACAGGCTCAACATGTCGCCAATACTTGAGGACGCCCGGTTCCCTGAAAAATATACAATGTTTATCGGCGGAAAGGTTGATGACGCTTACTGCGACATTGCCCAGCCGGAACAAGCCAAAGTTCTAGCGGACAATGCCGACGTATTCCTCAAGAATTCTGGGTGGATAATGCTTGCCGTGAAAGCCCAAAGCATAGACGTGACAATGGAACCGTCGGAAGTCTACAAGCGCGAAGTTAAAGTTCTGGAAAGCCGCGGCTTCCGCATAGGAGAAGTCGTGCATTTAGAGCCATACGACAAGGCCCACGCCATGATAGTAGCCCAAATCCGCTGAGCACATCTTCTAGAAGATAAGTATAGTTTATATCCGACAATGCAATGATATTTTTTGTGACTGTTCGATGATTTATAGGGAGAAGGAGAGCGTAAAGGCTCCGGAGGCTGCGCTGAAGGAAGCCGGCTTTAATGTTTCTGAGAGGTGCTGTTCTAGGCCCAGCTGCTTCGACTATGCGGCAAGAAAAAGAGAAACAGTCATTTTCATAAAAGTTCATTCGGATATCGACGCCTTTCCTCCAGGCGACTGTTTCGAGCTGAAAGCCATTTCGGAGTGTGTATCGGCAGCTTCGCTTCTGGTGAGCGAGAAGACACGTGAAAGACCGTTGGAAGACGATACGGTCTACTCGCGATACAATGTTTTGGCTGTTACTCCAAAAACTTTTGAAAACATTGTGGTTCGCGATGTGAATCCTCTAATCCAAGCTGGCCCGGGAGGCTACTACGTTGAAATCGACTGTGAAGCGGTTAAGCGGAGAAGGCAAGAGTTGGGCTTGTCAGTAGGTGAGATGGCTGAAATGGTGGGCTTGTCCCGGAGAACTCTTTACGGTTACGAGCGTGGCATGGCTAAAGCTTCAGTTACAGCTGCGTATAATTTGATGTGCACTTTGGGAATTCCGGTTGCCAAATCGATAAACATATTCGAGAGGTCAAAGGATCAACGTAAGTGTTTCTTGACAGCGGCTAAAAATGTAATCGCCAGAAATAAACTTGTCCAGAAGATTATCAGAAAACTTACCCGCTACAACGTAACAACAGTTAAAAGGGCGCCTTTCGACTTCGTCATCACGGTTCCAGAAGAAAACATGAGAATCATCGGCGGGGTTGCGAAGAACAAAGAACAAGAATTGAACAGAAGGGTGGATGAAATCTTGAGCATCAGCAGAGTCGTCAAAGCACATCCAATCCTCATAACGGAAGGGCAAAAGCCGTCAAACAGGGAGATTTCATGCATTAATAGCGAAGAGATTTCCAAAATCAGAAATCCTGAAGACTTGATTTGCAAAATTTAAATGAGTTTCGCCTGACGTGAATCGTTCTCGCTTTTAGCCCTCTTAGCTGGCTTCCAGGATTTCCTGACAAAGTCTGGGTATTCTCCCAGCTTTTCTAGGCATTGTTGAAGAAAGCTTATGGTTTTGGGGTCTGTTGGGTATCCACAGCCAAAATCGCCATACTTACTCGTTAACTCTGCAATTTCTTTATCTCTTTCCACCTTAGCGATTATTGAGGCTGCTGAAACTATGGGGTATTTCTTGTCAGCCTTGTGTTCAGAGACTATCTCCACCTTAAAGGGCAAGCACTCTAGAATGTGTTGCTTGAACCGCTCTTCTAAAACGTCTGAAGCATCGACATAGGCTATGTCCGGCTTAAGCATCTCTATGACCTTCGCCATGGTCTGCGCCTCCAGTCTGTTCAATCTGCGAAGTTTCCTGCCTGTCTCAACAACCTTATCGATTTCTCTTGGCGAAAGCTTTATCACGCTATATTTTTCTGCAATACGTTTAATTTCAACCGCAAGGTATTCTCGCCTGCGTGGCGATAGAAGCTTCGAGTCTTTAACTTTCAATTCAACAAGCTTCGGCAATTCCTCTTCCTTCATTAGAACTCCTGCGATGACTAACGGACCGATAACTGAGCCGCGTCCCGCATCGTCAACGCCTGCAACCAGCATGGGAGAATCACCTTTTTACAAGGAGGGGTATCGAACTTCAGAGTTATAACACTTTGTTCTTAGAAAATGTCTGCTTTATTCTTTTGCTTTTGGTGAAGGCTTGACGCAATTCAGTTTCCTCGGGTCTCTCGTCTGAGGCCTAGACCCACCCATGGATAGGGGCTATTAAACTCTAATGCGCCTGGTTATGAAAGGCAGGCTATTGGAAAACTTTCGATTGCAATAAAACCTACCCCTTATAATTCTTGCTGGAGTTTTACCTAATTTGTAACAGGCACCTTTCGCCGTGTTCAAAATCTATGCGGCAAGCTTAAATTTTCCTTGATAGTTCATAATTTAATGAAGTAGAATGATAAATGAGAACAGTTTGGAAAAGGAAAGTTTCTATAGAAGATTCACTAATATGGTTCCTGATATTTTCAGGTTACCAGAAAGCATAGAGATAGTATACGTGGCAATTCTCACAGCCGTATTCATGTTTTTCTCAACAACGTTTTTCGCTGACATCGAAATTTCAATTACGGATATCACGCTTCTTTTCATTGGACACTACGGCTTTCCATTTGAAATTCTAAGAAATGTTAACGCCACTCGAATAATTCAAATTCAGCCCAAATTGAAATATCTCATCCCTCCACCAATCCTCGGTTGTAGTCACGGCACTGTCGAGTTAATATGGTCGGGACTGCTATTAAATCTCATATTTTATGTTCTGCTTTCGTTCGTCATCGTTAGGGTCGTTGCGAAAGTAAAGGATGAAATATACTTACGTATACATTATTAAGATAACGACGAAGAAACTGAATGGCACCTCGGCTTGGAAAGTTTCATGTGCTGCCTCTCAATAGTTGTCTATATGACTGAAGGGCTCGAATTTTTGATTTCAGGAATGATTTTTGGCTTCGCTGTAGGGCATCTCCTGAGCCTCTTCTTGCTTTGGTTTTTTCTGAGACTTTATCTTTTTGTAAAAGAGGGTTTAAACTTAATCGGTTTATTTTAGGGGGCTTTCATAAAAGGGAAAAATTCGCGGAGAAATCCCCTACTTTACGGAAATAGCCTTTTTGAATCAGTAGTTGCTATCTGGCGTAACGGGCATGTTTCTGTTCATGTTTTCTGAATAGCATTATGTTTTCAGCGCGTGTTTGGTGCCTAGAAAATTCTGCGTTTCTTTTTTTCGTGCTGCTTTTTTAGGTCTTCTTGGGTTTCTTCAAATTGTTGGCTCACTGCGGGTTCTTCAATTGGCGTCACTTCTACTTCGCCTTCCATTGGTTCTTCTTGCACCGTTTCTGTGACTTCTGGTGTAGGTTCGGGTGGTGGGAAGGTTTCTGGTTCCTCGGGTGGTTTCTTCAGTCTGTTCTCTAGCTCGCTTATCTTGGATTCTAGCTCTTTCACAGCCTTTAGCATCGCCTGGTTGTGGTCTTCCAGTTCTTGGATTGCTAGTTTTTCTTCGAGTATCTTTACTCTTTCTTCCAGGCTTTTTTCCATTTCTTCTAGAGAGTGTGCCTCTTCTTCCAATCCTGCCCTCTTGTTTTGGAGTTCCTCGAGTTCTTTTGATGGGGTCAAGTCGTTTCACTCAAGGCTTTTGGGGTCGTTATAGGGATAACTATTTTATGAAGAGAAAATCTTTATTCAAGATTCAATTCGGTGAAGCGCTCAAGAACCATGGTAACGCGAAAACTAGAAAAAGAGGGGAGTTGCAAAATGCTTTTTATGCGTGCTGTGCCAAATATTGGGTTTGAAAGGAGGTTAAAGCTATGGAGTTGAAGGGAAGTAGAACTGAAAAGAATCTGTTGGCAGCGTTTGCCGGTGAGTCGCAAGCCAGGACCAGATACACTTTTTTCGCCAGTGCGGCCAAGAAGGAGGGGTTTGAGCAGATTTCTGCGGTTTTTCAGGAGACGGCTGACAACGAGAAGGAGCATGCGCAGTTGTTTTTTAAGCTTTTGAAGGGTGGGCTCGTGGAGATCACGGCTGCTTATCCAGCGGGCGTTATTGGGTCGACGGCGGAGAATCTGAGGGCTGCGGCTGAAGGCGAGAAGCACGAGTGGGGTACGCTTTATCCAAACTTTGCTGAGGCGGCTGAGGAAGAGGGTTTTGTGGAGGCGGCTAGGACTTTTCGTATGATTGCCAAGGTTGAGGCCTATCATGAGAGGCGATATAGGAAGTTGTTGGCGAACGTTGAGCAAGGTAAAGTGTTCCGTAAAGATTCGACTGTCTGGTGGAAGTGTAGAAACTGCGGCTATGTTTTTGAGGGCAAGGAAGCGCCTGAGAAGTGTCCTGTCTGTGAGCATCCGAGAAGCTACTTCGAATTATGGACGGAAAATTACTGAAGCCAACTTTTCTGCCTTTAATATATCAATGTAGAGGGTTTTAGGGCTATTGCTCGTTTTTCCTGGAAAAATTCTTCTTTGCAAAGGCAACAGCAACTACAGTGATAACTAGGAACATTGTTAGAATAATGGTTGATGGGAACTCTGGAATTACATGGGTTCCTATTATCCGCACAGTTTTTGTGCTATGGCCGTAAGTGAAATATAGGTATGTGTAGCTTTGATCTGGAATTAATGCGTAGTCAGTTATCAGTTCATCTCCTACGTAAACTGTCCACCCGTCTTCAACCCACAAGAGTTCTTTGGGAATGGTTACTCTGCAGAAGCCGCTGGTTCCGCTTTCTCCAGTCACGTTGAAGTTGATGGATGGCAGATCTGGACTTGGATTGAAATAGAAGTCAGAAACTGTGGAATTGCTCACCACATCAATGTTATAGGATACTCCATTCCATGTGCCAGCGTCAAACATGTTAAATGGACCTGCAAGCGGATAGTGATCAATGTTATTCTCGTTAATAGTGCGGATGGCATTGCCTATAGCATCGCCATCGGTGTCGACGCCCTTGTAATTGCTCCAATAGTTTCCGCCAGAAGGATAGCCATCATCCCAGACATTGGCTGAATCGTCAAAAATGCACACATGTCTCACCTCGTTGAATATAAAATTGTTATGATAAAACTTGTTGCCAGATGACGATGTGAGATATACGCCATCAAAGTTGTATGCTATTGTGTTTCCTGAAATAATGTTGCTGGATGACGAGTGAAGCGCGATGCCCTCCCACGTGTCACCTGTGTGTGCTATTATATTTCCAGAAATGATGTTCAAAGACGACGACGTGAGATAGACACCAGACTCGCCGTGCCATTCTATCGTGTTGCTGGAAATAATGTTGGAAGACGAAGAGTCAAGATAGACGCCATGATCCGCGCATTCTGTTATGTTGTTGCCAGAGATAAAGCAATACTCAGATGATGAGAGATAGACGCCTGTGCCAAATCCTTTGATATTCGTCGCCTTGATTGTCACGTTGTTTCTATTGGACAAGACTATTGCGTTACCTCCAAACAACCAATAGCGCTGAATCGTGTAGTTATTTCCATCGATCAGGATGTTGTCACGCTCTACAACGATGGGGACGGAGATGTTACCAGTAAATGTATACAAGTCTCCGGCACGCTGAATTGGTGCAGTTGATGGACCAACTGAACCATTCGACCTTATGAAAACAGATCCATAAACATCAACGGTTTTTATGTCGCTTCTTGCTGGTGACAGGTATCCATCGCCTGCCCAGCTAGCCTGAACCTCGTATGTTTCCTCGGCTGTTGTTTTCCACGTGTAGGTGTATTGGCTGTTGAGGTCGGTTTTGACTATAGCTAGAGTGTTTCTGTTTCCGCTGGATGGTCTGTAGGAGATTGTCACGTTGACATCAGCTTTTATCGGTGTTATGCTTCCGTTTATGATTACGTCGGAGCCTACGGTGACTTCTTCTGGATTCACGTTAACAGTTATTGTACTGCTTGTCTCCCATGTGGTTATGGAATTTTTTGAAGTGTGGATGAATTCATCGTTGTCTGTTACTGTCAGGTTTATTGCATAAGTGCCTAATGCAGTATAGACATGCGTTATTATGGGGTCAGCGACGGTTGTGATATTGCCGTCGAAGTTCCACGTATAACTGGTTATGAAGCCGTCGAGGTCGTAACTATTCGAAGCGTTAAAAGTTACTGTTGCGTCTTTTGCTGGGAATTCTGGGGTGTAAGTGAAGACAGCCATTGGATGCCATGGTGGGGGTGTTGGATTCATAAGCGGATATTGGTCCTGATTATACTCGTCAATGGAATATCTGGTGTCACCAATACCATCGCTTCCATTCTGGTTTTGATCAAGACCACTGAGAATATCCGTGCCGTTGTAGTCGCTCCAGTAGTTTCCGCCAAAAGGATAACCATTATCCCAAACTTGGCTTATGTAATAAGTATATTCGAAGTGCACTTGCTGAGTGTTGTTGATGAAGTTATTATGATAAAATTTGTGGTTTGAAGAATACAGAAGGAGATAGATGCCATAAGTATTGTCTGCTATGTTGTTTCTAATCATAATATTGTTTGAGCAGGACATGTCGAAATAGACTCCAGAAGTATTGTTCATTATGTTGTTTCCAACTATGCTGTTGCTCGACCCAGAAAGATAGACACCTTGATAGTTGTTTGTTATGTTGTTTTCGGAAATACTATTATTACCGCCTGAGGGAAGATAAATGCCCCTCGTGCTATTTATTATGTTATTTCCAGAAATAGTATTGTTGGACGAGGAATAAAGGGCTATACCATCTTGATTGTCTGTTATGTTGTTTCCAATTATGCTATTGTCTGTGGAATCATAGAGCGAAATGCCCCAGCGGAATGCTTTAATTCCCATATTTTTGATTGTTACGTTGCTGCTTCCCGTCAGTATTCCTATGCTCACCAAATAATAGATCCCTGCATCTTGAACCGTGTGTCCGTCTCCGTCAATTATTATGTTGTCTCTATGCACAATAATTCCATAACCATAAAAACTTGTAACATTGTCTGTTAACGTGTATGTCACATTGTCCGAGGTCGAAATCGGTGCGTCTGGTGGGTCTATGCTCCCGTCAGGAAGTATGAATATTGTCCCGCTGTAACCCTTAACCAACGGAACATTCAGCACTACACCAAACACAGCCACCAACAGCAGAGAGACCAAGACACCAAAAATCAAACTGACCCTTCTCTCACCCAAAACCTTCTCCTCCCCTAATAATATTATAACCGCACAAACAACTATTTATCCTTGCGATGTTTCTCCCATTTCCAACACTGGGTTAAGCCTATTTCAGAAACTCGACGGCCTTTTCAGTGATGACTTCGTGTAGTTTAGTCCTATTCTCGAACGTAACCACAATAACCTCTACATCTTCTCTTTTCTTCACTTCTTCTATCAGCCTATCCCTAGCTTTCCAGTGAACAACGCCAACCACGAGTTTCCCGCTTTCAACAGCCTTCTTAACTGCTTCTTTGAACTTTTCTGAAAACAATTCCATGGGTCCAATCTCATCTACGGCAACTACATCCAAGTTTTCAGAAGCATCGGCTATTGCAGTAGCGCCTATACCGTTAAGGTCTTCTAAGTTCACGCGGTACTTGCCAATTTGCGGACCAGTTGGCTGATTAACATGCGCAAGCCACCCACGCCTATCACTGCCCAAATCCAAAATCTCAAAGCCAAAACGAGCCCCGCAAGAACGAACCTCACGGCTCACCATCCCACCAACACTATAGCCCTCAGCCTTTAAGGCTTCAACTACCCTCATCAAAACAGTTGTCTTACCAACACCTGGACTTCCAGTTAAGAACAATAATCGTTTTTTCACATGTTTTTCCTCTAAACCAGAAATCTAATATTCCCCTGAAATGGTATTTATGGCTGTTTATTTTGAGCAAGGTTGGTGTAAGCTTGAAAACAAGGAAGCTTGGAAGAACAGACCTCGAGGTCAGCGTCATAGGTTTTGGAGCAATGTGGCTCCCGAATTTGAAGGTTGAGGAATGCGTTAAGATCGTTAGAAGAGCTGTTGAGCTGGATGTGAACTACTTTGACACTGCAAGAAATTACGGAGACAGCGAAGAAAAGCTCGGTTTAGCCCTTCGAGATATAAGAGACAAGTGCGTAATCGCAAGCAAAACCGGCTCTAGAACCAAGAAAGAATCGCTTGAAGAAGTCGAGAAAAGTCTTAAAGCTCTCAAAACAGACCGAATAGATATCCTTCAACTTCACGGGATAGACGACTCCAAAACCTTAAAGAAGGCCATGTCTCCGGGAGGAGCCTTAGAAACGTGCAAGCAAGCCCGTTCTAAGGGGTTAGTAGACTTTATAGGGATTTCAAGCCACAGACCGAACGTTTTAGTTGAAGCCATAAAAACCGGAGAGTTCGACATGGCGCTGGTGCCTCTAAATGTTGTAACCAGGCAGCCCACAGAGGAGTTTCTGCCAGTTGCTAAAGAACATGACGTCGGAGTCGCTGTCATGAAACCTCTTGCCATGAAAATCGCCAACATACTGACTTGGAATTACAGTCAGCCGCTTTCTCTCCTTTCTGACGACCCTGAACTCGCGACCTTCCTTGGAGCGGATACGACCTCAAGAGTTCGTAACGCATTGAAGTTCATTTTGACTCAAGACATTTCAACAGTGGTTCCCGGCTTCAAAAGCGTCAAAGAGGTGGAAGTTGCAGCTAGAGTTGGAGAAGAGTTTAAGAGGCTGTCCCCAGAAGAAGAGAGCCTTTTCAAGGTAAACCTTGGAAAAGATCATTGCAGAGACTGTGGCCTTTGTCTTCCCTGTCCAATGAAACTGAATATTCCGGCTATGCTGAGGTTTTATGATTTGTACAGAATTTATAACCTGAGGGAGTGGGCTAGGAAATTGTACGTGGGCCTAGAAGTTAAAGCTGATGAATGCGATAATTGCGGAAGTTGCGAGCCTAAATGCCCGTATCACGCGCCTATCAGAAAATTCCTAGAAGAGATTCGCAAGACCTTTTAAAGTACAAGCGAGACTATAAATGGCTTGTCATAATTATGTCCTAGCTTGATGCTAGGTGAATAGCCAGAGCATGAAAAACGAAAACTTCAAAATAGATTTTCCAACAGAAACTGTTGAAGAAGGCAAAGTCAAGATATTAGTTCCAAAACATGAAGCCTTCGTAAAGTTGCCTTCCGAGTATGCGCCTTCAAAGGCTCCGGTGTTCTACAACCCCGTTATGGAGTTGAATCGTGACATCTCGGTTCTAGCCCTACAGGCTCATCAAAAAACGCTCAACCGCGAAATCTCTGTCTGCGAACCCTTAACAGGCTGCGGTGTCAGGGGAATACGCTTTGCGGCAGAGGTTGAAGGCGTCCAGAAAGTTTTGATCAACGACATCAGCGAGAAAGCCTTTCAGCTCGCAAAACGCAATGTGCAAACGAACGGGCTAACCGAACGCGTAACCGTAAAAAACGAAGACGCAATTTTTCTCTTAGCCCATTATGGTGCGCCACGTAAAAGATTTGACGCCATAGACGTAGACCCCTTCGGCTCCCCTGCGCCATATATAGATTCTTCCATCCGAGCCTTACGCAACAGCGGTCTTCTTGCTATGACAGCCACGGACATGGCGCCCTTATGTGGAGTTCATCCAAAAGCATGCATCAGAAAGTACGGCGGAAAACCGTTACGCACAGAATACTGCCACGAACTGGCCGTTAGGCTTTTGGCTGAATGCCTAGCCACAGCTGCAGCAAAATACGACGTAGGCATACGCGTGGTCTTCAGCCACAGCACAGACCATTATGTTAGGATTTATGCAACGATAAAATATGGAGCAAAAAGTGCCGATGAAAGCATCAAAAACCTGGGATACATACTGCACTGCTACAAATGCTTCCACAGAGAACCCGTAAAGGGACTCTTCACCATTGAGCATTCTGGAAGATGCAGCGAATGCGGTTCAAGACTTAGCATTGGCGGGCCATTGTGGCTTGGAAAGATATTTGACGGAAAATTTTGCGAGTTGATGGAAGAAGAAGCCAAAAAAAGAAAGTTCAGACTTGGAGGGAGAATAGAAAAAATTCTGGCTTTAATAAGAAGCGAGGTTGAGGGTCCCATCACTTACTATGTGCTTGATAAGCTATGTGACGCGCTAAACCTGCCGGTCCCACCCGTTAAAAAGGTTGTTGAAGCCCTAAGGAAAGGGGGCTTCCAGGCGTCATTGACACATTTTAATCCTAACGGGATAAGGTCAAGTGTCACAGCAACAAAAATACACGAAATTTTGCATGATGTAACAAGTGTTACGCGGTAAGTTTTAAATATTCTAAGGTTGGAATCTGAGTTCTAGGTGACAAAATGAAGATGAAATATTTAGCAATCATGATAACCGCGATGGCTGTCTCAGCACTGTTTCTGAGCTCTTCAGCCCATGCGCAAGTTCCGGCAACAGTCAACATTTATGCTTGGACGGACAAGGCATACTACAATCTGGGAGAAAAAGGCACTCTCAAAATAGTGATTCGTAATGACAAAACGGATCAGGACCTTATACTGCAAAACATAACCATAATATATCCATGGTTTGCCTATTTGGGCGATAGGTGGGATGGAAACACCACCATAATACCACCACTGCCATTCGTTCTCTTGAAAAATGGAGGACTTGTATACAATGCCACGGTGGAGTTCACCGTACCAACAGATGGAAGAGCTGCGGGTGGGGAAATTCTAATCAGGGTCGCAGTGGACAAACCTCCATACTACTATCCAACTACATATGGTGGATATTATCCAGTGACTATCTACACAAAAGGTGTACCAACATACACGCTCCCAGAAGGCATGGACAAGATAGTTACGCTCTTCACTATTCAAACAGTATTAATAATTGTTTGTACGATCATAATAGCTGCAACAATATTCCTCTCGGCCCGTAGACCCCAAGCGATGCTGAAGGCAGAAGAAAAGACAGGATAAGCCAAACTTCCCCCCTCAAATCTTCCATTTTGTTTAAGTAATAGAATCCATAATTTATAGTGGCAGACTTGAGTGAATGTTGGAGGTGCCGTCAAACTCGGAAAAGTTTTGGTCACGTCCGCTTGGCCCTACATAAACGTTACTCCCCACATCGGCAACTTAGTTGGCTCTGTCTTGTCAGCAGATGTCGTCGCCAGATACTATAGGTTGAAGGGCGAAGATGTTGTAATGGTGAGCGGCTCGGATGAGCATGGAACCCCCATAGAAGTTGAAGCCATACGCTTAGGCATATCGCCCAAAGAGTTAACGGACAGAAACCACGCAAAAGTTGTTGAATTATTTAAGAAGTGGGGGATATCCTTCGACAACTACACCAGAACGGAAAATCCAGTCCATAAAGAATTTGTGCAAAGTCACCAAATGAAAATCTACAACAACGGATACATCTTTACCCAAGAAACAGAGATGCTTTACTGCGAAAAGTGTGGACGCTTTCTCCCAGACAGATTTGTGGAAGGAAAATGTCCATATTGTGGACATGAACCTGCCCGTGGAGACCAATGCGACGTTTGTGGTAGGCTTTTAGAACCGACGCTTCTGATTGCGCCTTACTGTGCAATCTGTAAAAGTCGACCCATCATGAAAAAGACTAAGCAGTGGTATTTTGACTTGCCAAAGTTTTCAGAAAAACTCAGCGATTACATTAACAATAACAAGCAGCTACCATCTAATGCCAGAAACTTTAGCTTAAACTGGATAAAAGAAGGATTGAAGCCCAGGGC
>Ga0315310_10002407_pt1 | contig 11685 bp, 10 predicted proteins | sample TDP5_MG_FD_203630 | JGI IMG/M metagenome (GOLD analysis project Ga0315310, IMG submission 203630) | Freshwater sediment microbial communities from Lake Towuti, South Sulawesi, Indonesia - TDP5 | ecosystem: Environmental > Aquatic > Freshwater > Lake > Sediment | place: Indonesia: South Sulawesi... | reverse complement strand
GCCTCTTCATCTTCTGTCTTGTCTTCTTCTATGCCTTTATCTTCGATCGTGTCCAATGCCCCCGTTTCGGGTTGGTTCGCACTCGACCTTGGGTTCTGCCTATGACCCATGTAGGAACCGCTTGTCTCTGCTTGCCTACCTTAGCGAGTCGGCGTTTCTTGGCTGCTGGTTTGTTTCGTGCCATGTTTTTTATCGCCTCGTGATTTTTATGTCTCGACGTTGGCCTTGCAGTCGTACTAGTATTTCTTTTAGTTGTTCATCCGTGATTGGTGTTTGGACTTTTCCGCTTTGTGCGAGTTGGATGAGTTGGAGTTCAAGTGCGTTGGCGAATTCGGGTTTGACTATCTTGAGGTTGTTTAGTCGTTGTCTGGCTTCTGGTGTTAGGATGCGTCGGAGTATGGCTTGTTTCTGCATTTCGATTTGTTGTTGTGCTTGTGCTCTTTGTTGTTCTTGGGCTAGTCTCTGTTGTATTTCAATCATTCGGCGTCGGCGTAGTTCTTCTAGTTCTGGTTCTTCTGGGTATTCGTCTTCGCTCAATTTGCTTTTGCATCCATTCTTATGGGTATTTCTTGAGTTCAGGATGGGTTTTTTCGAGTTGTTCTTTGATGTCGGCTGCGAGTTTGTCGAGTGTGCGTCTGCCTTGGCTGGTGATGTTTCTTCCTTTGTTTTTCGTGGTTTCGATTAGTCCTGCGGCTTCTAGTTGTTGGAGGATTTTTCTGATGTTGGCTCCGCTGCCTTTTCTGGTGTGTTCTCGGCTTACGCCTTTTCTGTGGCGTCCGCCGTATTCAGCGCGTAGTCTTTCGATGCCTATTGGTCCGTGTATGTATGTTTTCCTCAGTATGGATGCGGCTCGGGTGAACCACCAGTCTGGGTCTTCGGGTTGGCGGCTGGTGTGGCTGCTGGTTTTGGCTATGGTTGTCCATGGTTGGGGTTGGACTTGGTCTATGTTGTCTTTTATGTATTTGGCTAGGTGTTGTATGTAGAGTTGTGCTGGTATGTCATAAGGCGTTGGCATTTTTGACTGTTTTGCTCCGGTTTTGGGTATGTTTCGGTGTGTATTTGGCATGGGCGTCTTATAAAAGTATTTTTGGACTAGGCTGAGTATGGTTAGTATGAGTGCAGAAAAATTTTTTTGCGGTGAAAGTTAGACTTTTCTGAGTGCATTTTGAGCTCTGCTCAAGTTTCTGTATGGTGTTTTCGGCTCTGTTATCGCTGTTTTAGCGTGACGTTCTATGTTGCTAAGCGTGACGTTTAATGTTGGCATGCGTGGTGTTTGAGTATGTTAAGTGGCTCTGCGGGAAAAGAAATCTCAAAAGAAGAAGGAGATAAGCGCCTTATACCTTCTTCTACCTTGGCTCTTTAGCCCTAGTCCCCTCTAGTTTTCTGTATCCAATTGCCAATATGATCCAAATAGACGCTGGTTTCGCGGATGTTAGGACCAAAGAGTTAAGCCCGTTGCTGGAATTACCATTCCGTGGAGTCAAGGAAATCCCAGCAAGGGGAATTTCAAAAGTAACATACACACCAAAAATCTCGGTTATGATGCCTGAAAGAGGGGTTTGTGAAAGGCTTAAAACGCCAGTGCAATATACAACCATGTGCTAGTTGATGCTAGAATTGGGAGGTTAGATGATGAGTAGGAGAGGCATATCAACGATGGCGGTTGCGGGGATAATCATAGTCATATTGGTGGTTGCGGCTGTTGCGGTCTATGTTGTCACTAGACCTAGCCCGCCCCCTACAGAGTTCGAGTATGACATGTTGACGACATCGCCTGCAGCCTTTACATGGGGGGACGATGTCACCGTTTCAGTGAATGTTACAAATCCTGCAACAACTGAGGTCACCGGAAACGTAACCATCGTTTTGAACAGCATAGTCACCTTGACAAAAACCGAGACACTAGCAGCAAACGAAACAAGAATGGTGAAGTTCACTTTCTCAAACGGAACCTACACTGCTCCTGGATTATACACAGTCACTATTCCAGGAACGACAATCCAGAACACTTTCACTGTTAGAGCAGTTGCGCGCGTGGGTCTTATTCTTGCCACAGGCGGCTTGGGAGACAAGTCCTTCAACGACATCTCCTACGCGGGTGTAGTCAAAGCTAGTCAAGAACTGGGAATAGACTTCGACTTCGTAGAGCCCAAAGCCATTGCTGAGTACCAGGGCTTCCAGACAGACTTTGCCAAAACCGGCAACTACGCGATTATTATTTGTATTGGCTTTGATCAGGCTGATGCTTTGAATATAACCGCGGGTCTGTACCCTGCTCAGAAGTTCGCGATCGTGGACATGGTTGTAAACAAGCCGAATGTTGCTTCGCTCTTGTTCAAGGCAAACGAGGGTTCCTACTTAGTCGGAGTGGTGGCTGGAATGAAGACTAAGACGGGAAAAGTGGGGTTCGTTGGAGGCATGGAAATCGATCTGATCAAAGACTTCTTCAAAGGATACGAAGCAGGTGCAAAATGGGCGAACTCATCTGTGCAAGTGGTGACGCCTGTTTATGTCGGTGGCTGGGCTGATCCAGCAAAGGGCAAGGAGCTAGCGATTGGACTGGTTGACGCGGGAGTTGACGCTATCTTCGTTGCTGCTGGAAAAAGTGGCTTGGGCGCTTTGGAAGCAGCACACGATAGAGGCATTCTGGGCTTGGGAGTAGATGCCTGTCAATGCTACCTTTATCCAGAAATAAAAGCCAGCATGACTAAGAGAGTCGATGTTGCAGTGTTTAAGATGATAAAGGCGGCTCTCGAAGGGACGTTCGAAGGCGGCATCAAAAGCGGAGGTTTGAAGGAACATTGGGTAGGCGCCTGCAGGTTGCCTGAGGAGCAAGCCTTCTGGGAGGCCAAATTCGGGTTCACGCACCCGTCGCTAGAGGCAACAGTGATAAGCAAAATGGACGAGGCTAGAGACAAGATCGAGGCTGGCGATATAACAGTGCCCAGCGCCTTCTGATAGAAAAGTTAAATCCCCCTTCCTTTTTTCTGATACTTGTGCCACCAGCCATTCAAATGCGCAGCATCACTAAGACTTTCCCAGGTGTAGTAGCCAACGATAGAATAGACTTCGTTGTGGAGAAAGGCGAAATCCACGGCTTGCTGGGTGAAAATGGAGCAGGCAAAACAGTATTGATGAACATTCTCTACGGCTTGTACAAGCCGGACGATGGGAAGATTCTGGTCGATGGAAAAGAAGTGGAAATAGACAGTCCGCGTGCAGCATTGGAGTTGGGCATAGGAATGGTTCATCAGCATTTCATGGTTGTGCCCAGCCTCACAGTTGTGGAGAACATAGTTTTGGGAAGGGAACCAGCAAAGAATAGAATCCTTTTGGACTCTGACAAGGCGCTGAAGGATGTCAAAGATTTTAGTGATCGCTACAAGTTGGAAGTTGACTTGAAGGCTCCAATACACTCGTTGCCAGTTGGCGTGCAGCAACGAGTTGAAATCCTAAAGGCTTTGTACAGAGGAGCCGACGTTCTTATTCTGGATGAGCCGACATCAGTGTTGACGCCTCAAGAAGTGCAGGAACTTTTCAAAGCAATTCAAGCACTAAAACAGCAGGGTAAAACAGTTATTTTTATCTCTCATAAACTTCGAGAGGTTTTGGCGATTTGTGACAGGATCACTGTTCTGAGGCGAGGCAGGGTTGTAGAAACTGTCAAAGTAGAAGAAACCCATTTGGGTGAACTAGCCAAATTGATGGTAGGCAGAGAAGTCCATTTCAGATTTGATAAGGAACAACCGGAGAACCAAAAGGTTGTTTTAAGGGTTGAAAACGTTGAGGCTGTGGACGATCGAGGTCTGCCTGCGTTGAAGGGTATAAGTTTCGATGTTCGTTCGTGCGAAATCTTGGGAATCGCAGGAGTCGAAGGCAACGGACAAACTGAACTTGTAGAAGCCCTCGCTGGTCTACGAAAAATTATAGCAGGTAAGATACTGCTCGATGACATTGATGTAACAAAGGCATCTCCAAGCAAAAGGATGCAGCTGGGAACTTCCATTGTCCCAGAGGACAGACACAAGAGAGGATTGATTTTGGGCTTCTCAGTGATGGAGAACTTGATATTGGGAAGCCACGATAAACCGCCATTCGCGACAAACTTTGTAAGAATCAACATCGAAGAAGCCTCCAGCTATGCGAAAAGGCTGATCGAAGAGTTCTCCATAAAAACACCAGACAAAGACACGTTGGCTCAGAATCTGTCGGGCGGAACCCAGCAGAGAGTGGTTTTGGCAAGAGAGTTCAGCAGGAATCCAAAGCTGATTGTTGCTTCTCAGCCTACTCGAGGCTTAGACGTCGGCGCAACTGAATATGTCCGCGGTAAGCTCGTTGAAATGCGCAACCACGGATGTGCGGTCTTGCTGATTTCTGCTGACCTTGATGAAATATGGGCCTTGAGCGACAGAATCGCCGTGATGTATGAAGGTCGAATAGTGGCGGTTAAAGACCTTGGGAAAACAAATGAGTCTGAACTCGGGCTTCTGATGGCGGGCGGCAAACTTGACTGAACAGAAGAAGAAACTGAATCTGCAGGTTGGAAGACTTTTTAGACGATTTCTATCTGAGTTAAAGGCTGCAGTTCCCAAAATAGTGCCTCAAGCAATCGCCATAGCATTGGCGTTCGTGGTCGGAGCAGTCACGCTGATATTGACAGGTTATTCTCCTTTGGAAGCATATGCAGCAATGCTGACAGGTGCATTTGGAGATACCTTCGGAATAGGACAGACCTTCACACAGGCAACTCCCATAATCTTCACTGCACTGGCATTCTTGTTCGCCTACAAATGCGGTCTTTTCAACATAGGCGCAGAAGGCCAGTTCCTATTTGGAGCATTCGTCGCTGCGGTCATAGGCATCTCCTTCAGCGGATTGCCCAGTTTTCTTCACGTACCACTAGCGTTGTTAGCTGGAGCCTTAGCTGGAGGAATGTGGGGTTTCATACCAGCAGTTCTTAAGGCAAGGCTTGGAGCCCACGAAGTCATCACCACTATGATGCTAAGTTACGTCGCCCTTTATGTCACAAGCTACATGGTTAATTACCCCTTCAAAGCGCCAGGCTGGGTAGCTCAGACTGTGCCAATCGCCCCATCTGCCGAGCTTCCACGAATTCTCCCACCGACTCAGCTATCAGCCTCAATTCTGATCGCTTTTTTACTGGCGGGTCTGACACGTTACACTCTCTGCAGAACCACTATCGGTTATGAAGTGCGCGCAATAGGGTTAAGCCCAAGCGTTGCTGAAAGCGGCGGCATCAGCATACGAAAGGGCATCATATTAGCATTAACCATTAGCGGAGCTATGGCAGGACTAGGAGGAGCCGGCGAAGTCTTGGGCGTCCACTACCGCTTTATAGAAGGTTTCTCTCCAGGCTACGGATGGGATGGGCTAGCTGTAGCCCTAGTTGGCGGTCTTAACCCAGCAGGCATCTTGCTCGCGTCAGTGCTGTTTGGCGCATTAAGGAGTGGTGGCATGACGATGACGCGGACAATGCATATACCGCTTGACATTGTCTCTATTCTTCAGGCGCTAGTTATTTTGTTCGTAGCAGCGCCCAAGCTGATCAAATACCTGTTGAAGAAAGGTGGAGTCAAATGGTGGAACTTGTAGACGTAATAAACGTTGGACTGTTCGCGGCAACCTTGAGGATGGCAACTCCAATAGCCTATGGGTCATTAGGCGGCATTTTTTCAGAAAGAGTGGGTGTCGTCAATATTGGATTGGAAGGCATGATGCTCACGGGAGCTTTCACCGGAGTAGCCGTGAGTTTCTTTTCTGGTAGCCCCTGGCTCGGGGTTGTTGCTGCTGTGCTAATCGGTGGGCTTCTGGGATTACTACACGGTGCCATCACAGTGAAATTCGCTGGCGATCAAGTCGTGAGCGGCACGGGCATAAACATTTTTGCACTCGGCTTCACTGCCTATATGAGCCAAGTATTCTGGGGCTCAAGAGGGGCATCTGAAAGCGTGCAGGGGCTTCCAGTGATATCAATTCCATTCTTGAAGGATATTCCAATCATTGGAGACATCATTGGAACCCACACGCCACTCGTTTACATAATGATCATCATAACAGTGATTTCATACATCGTCTTGTTCAAGACTCCGCTGGGCTTAAGGATAAGAGCAGTTGGAGAACGTCCTGACGCAGCAGATACGGCTGGAATAAATGTTTTCAAAACAAAATACCTTTGCGTCGTAATAAGCGGAATGCTGGCAGGACTGGGCGGAGTATTCCTTTCACTCGGTCACCTGAGTCTCTTCGCATGGGGAATGACAGGAGGGCGCGGCTTCATAGCGTTGGCAGCAATGATTTTCGGAAAATGGATGCCTTTTGGCGCTTTTGGAGCCAGCCTAATGTTCGGCTTCGCAGATGCCTTGCAAATGAGGCTTCAGGCTTTGGGGCTGCTTCCACCCCAGATTATTTTGACCATACCTTATGTACTCACAGTCGCTGTACTAGCTGGTATTGTTGGAAGAGCTGTTCCTCCAAGCAATTACAAGCCCTACGTTAAGGAGTGATGCTCAAGCAGTTTTACGGCTTCAATTACTATCCTGATTTCATCTTGGATAGCCTTTTGAACACGCTCATCAAACTCGCCAGTTTTCTCTCCGGGTTCGAATTCCGCTTTCTTTATGCCTTTCATTAGGTTGCCGTCGACTGCTAGAATAGCTCCAGATCTCAGTCCCTTCATTCCAGCAAGAGTGAAAATGGCGGAGCATTCCATCTCAACGGACAAAACGTTCGCTTGGCTAAGTCGTAGCGTGGACGCTGGGTCGTCGCAGTAGAACGCATCGGAGCTCAAAACAACGCCTACATGAACCTTTTTCCTGAGTTTCTTAGCCGCCTGAATCAAAGTTGAAGTCACATCAAAACTCGCGACAGCAGGATACTCAACAGGCATAAACGCCTTACTGGCACCGTCAGCACGCACCGCGGCAGTCGCAACGACGATGTCGCCCATGTTTATGTCTCGTTGAAGAGAACCCGTAGTTCCGACTCTGATTAGAGTCTCAGCGCCGATTTTCGTCAACTCTTCAACAACAATAGCGGCGGAAGGGCATCCGATTCCAGTTGAACAAGCCGAAATCCCTATTCCATCAACCTTCCCAGAATACGTCAGAAAACCTCTGTAGTCAGCAACCTTGTGCGACTCATCGAGAAAAGCAGCAATTTTCTCTACCCTTTTAGGATCTCCTGGAAGTAGAACATACTTTTCAATGTCACCGACGCCGCACATTATGTGTGGCTGTATCCTCTTTCTCATCAAAGCCCTCCATGTGAACCTGAAAAGGATCCTCTAAGTTTTGAAGCATAAATTGTGAACACTTGCTATTTACTTGTTTCTTCTTATCCCCGCTTACTCAGAACCTATTTTTTGAGCAGTTCGTCAAGCAGTTCGGTTAGCTTGGGTGCTTCGCGCATCAGGTCGCTGCTGGTTATGATGCCTACAAGTTCGTTGTTGTCTCTGGTGACGGCAAGCTTTTTGATGTGCTTTCTAACCATTAAGCGAGCTGCTTCTTCTATGCTGGCTTCCTCGTTTATCGTCACAACAGGTGTTGCCATTACTTCTCTAGCCGTGACAGCGTCTGGAGGAATCCGAGGCTGAACAAGCTTTGCAATTATATCTTTATGTGTGATGATGCCGACTGGACGCTTTTCCTCCACCACGATGATGCTGCTTATGTCGAATTTGTTCATGGTTGCGACTACTTCTTGCACGTTGGTGTCGCGTCTCACTACTCGAGGCTCTTTAGTCATTACGTCTCGAACCAATATTAAACCAGCCAAAACAATTCAGGTCTCCTTCAAACAAACTGAACAACATAAACGGAACAGCATGGCTTTAAGTCTTTTCGCAAACTCTTACTTTTGCTTCACCAACCTCATGAGCTTTGGCATAAGCTGTGTTCCACGTTTAAGAAGCCCTAGGCTTCCCTTCTTGCATTCTTTCTCCGAAAACTTGGTTGCTTCGTCGCCTTTTATTTTGTTTCCAGCAATCAGCACTGGCACCGGGTCGTCGCTGTGGTTCCCTAGGTTGCATGGCGTAGCGTGATCTGATGCAACGCATATGATGTGCTTTCTCAAATCAATTCTAGGTAGAAGTCTGCCGAAGAAAAACCTGTCAACATTTTCTATTAGTTGAGTCTTGAGCTTGAAGTTACCATCATGCCCAGGCTCATCTGGTCCCTTAATATGAATGTAAAAGCAATCGTAGCGCGGCAACAGTTCAAGCAGCTTCTTGACTCTGATGAAACTGTCATCCTTCAAGTCTCTTGACGGCGGAGGCAAATCAACCAAATGCATCCCGGCGAGCTTAGCTATACCTCTCTCAACCGGCATGTCAGCGAGACAGACAAAGCGCACTCGGTAGCGCTGGTTCATGTTATAGAAATCGGGCAAAAGGTGTCCAGCATCACGAGTCAATATCAGGTTCGCCTTAAGCTTGCCCTCTGCAAAACGCTTCTTGTTTACCTCATGCCGCTGCAATATTCTGTGTGACTTCTCCGTGAATTCATTGATCAAAGCTGCTGAGGCCTTGGCTTCCTCAGTCTCATCCATCGGTTCACACTGTTTCAGAATCATCTCAGCCTCAGCTGTAGCAACGCCCAATCCTTCAAGCTTCACGTAAGCAGGGTCAGTGTTCGTGATCTTGCTGGAAAGTGGTTTTCCTTTGCGCCTTATCAGCAGCACGGCTCTGTGTCCGATAGTGTTCCTGAACTCGAAAGTAGCTGGATATGATTCTAGCTTCAGTTTTTTGTTAATGGCTTTGCTCAGCGCCTGCGCTTCTTTTGTGGTCAGGTCTCTGCCAGCTCGACGGTCTATTATCCTGTTTCTTCTTCCTAGAGTGGCGAAGTTACACCGTAGCGCTAGGTCGCCATTTTTTATGGATAACCCTGCGCCCACTGCCTCCAAGATGCCTCTGCCAGTTGAGTATTTGAAGGGGTTGTAGCCCAAGATTGATATGACGCCTGCATCGCTTTCAGGCGCTACGCCTTTGCCAACAGTGTACATCAGTCCTGTTTTTCCGTTCCAAGCCAAACGATCCATGTTTGGCGTGTTAGCAACGCCAAGCGGAGTTTCGTTTCTCAATTCCTTGATTGGACGATCAGCAATGCCATCGATCACAACGTAGATCAGCTTCAAAGCCAGTGCTCCAGCATGAAGTTCTCATTGAACTACCCTTTTAAGCCAATTGCTCTTTTACAGTTTGGAAGTATTCTGATGTCTGCTTTAAGTTTCAGTTTATACGGCAGCTCAAAGAATACGTGGCTCAACCCTCACATCTTAACACGAAGTCTTTTGGCTCAACGCATTCTGCTTTCAATCAGCAGCGGAGAGAAGACCCCGTCTGATATTGGAATCACAATTGGAGCTCGTGAAGAATATGTCATTGATGGGTTAAATTGGTTGTCCAAAGATGCCTTGGTGAAAAGGACAGATGGAAATAGTTGGATTGCCAATTTCATAATCTTAAACGAAGCTGAGAAAAAGCCGCTTGTAAATCTAGCTAGACGCCTTGCTCGTCTCGAAGCCTTAGAGATTGAATGCGAGCTTCCTAGGCTCAAGGCTGTTTTCAAAGAATGCAGCTTCAAACAGCAGGGCTTCTCTTGGGAGCGTATGGCTTACATCATCTTGGCAGCTCTTGTTGCAGATCTAGGAGTCAACTGCTCTCTGCACAGAAAAGGCATGGTTCCACCGCCGCCAGAAAGGCCAGACAGTGGCAGATGGTATTTTTGGGGACTTGAAAAGGGAACTGACTCAAAGAGACAGTTCGGTGTAAACAGCAATTCAACAAGAGAAGGTGGAACAGCCCACATATGGAGCCAACTCGTGAAGAAGCCTACAATTAGTCCATTTGAAACTGATGAGATACCGCTAATGCTTGCTCTCGCAAACCACTCTTTAGAGAGCTCCAAGATAGCTCGAATCACTCGTATTGAGACGGCAACGGTTGAAACAAAAATGAAGAAGCTGTCAAACCTTGGCTACTTCAAGGGAGTTGACGGCAAGTTTAAAGCTGATTTCCCAGTTTTCAGAGAGAAAGACCTTGACCTCATGACAACGGAAGTGATGCGAGTTTCAAATGACATTGTCAACAATATCATCCAACCGAAGTCAGCTGTTTTCAGGCGATTGTTTCGGAAAATCGGATTGGACGCGCTCAATCGAGAATATGGTGCGTACTTGTGCATGCTGTATCATATGATGATGGATCATGTTTTAGATCAACTTGTCGAAAATTGCACCTTGCCAGAAATGCCAAAGAAGGCACCTGCCACCTGGGGATTCTGGGGGTGGATCGGTGAACTTGGGTTGCTAAAACTTCTCAAGAATCCATGAAGATCCGTTTCCTCTTCAAACATGATGCCTTTAACCAATTTTGAAACAGAAGCGCTGCTCCATTGGAATAGCTGAAATTCACAAGGGTTAAATCTTTACGATGAACACACATCGAATTGGTGTGCACTGTGCGTATTGGATTTTTCATATGGGAATATCCACCCTCGTTGGTTGGTGGTCTAGGCACATACGCAGAGTACATTACGAGAGAGTACATTGAACTCGGACACGACGTCACAGTTTTCACGCTTAATCCAGGCAACCTCAACACACGAGAAGTTTACAAGGGCGTTGAGGTTCACCGTCCCTTAATCGCAGACGCGAGCAATGTGTTTCCAGTTTTTGTTACCGAGGACTTGCGCAAATGGGGCACGAATATCAAGTTTTTCAACGACATATTTCTCTACAACATCCTCAGTTCGACCAAATTCATCAACGGATTGATCGGAAAAGAAGAGTACAAATTTGACGTGGTCTGCGTTCACGATTGGTTGAGTAGCATTGCGGGCAGCATAATTAAGAACGAAGTGAGAATCCCTGTTGTGTTTCATGTTCACAGCACTGAATGGGGTAGAAGCGGAGGCGCAGGCTCAGAGGTTGTGTCGCATCTAGAAAGACAGATGGCTGAGAGAGCAGACCACATAATCACCGTGAGCGAAGCGATGCGTGAAGACCTAGTTCGCCATGGCTGGCAAGCATCAAAAATCAGCGTGGTGTGGAACGGCGTTGACCCAGACAAATACGACCCTTCAAAAGCAAAACCTGAAGAAATCGAGGAAATGAGGGAACGCCACGGCATATCCAAAGACGGAAACATGATACTCTTCATAGGTAGACTAACATGGGTCAAAGGCGTCAGAAACCTAGTTCAAGCCATGCCCTCAATAATTAATGATTATCCCAAAACCAAACTCGTCATCCTAGGCAGAGGCGAGGAACAAAAAGACATAACCGAGCTAGCCGACAGATTGAGCGTCGGAAAAAACGTTCAATGCAACTTCGAGTTTGTCCCTGAACCAGAAAGAATCGCGTATTACGCTGCTGCAGACGTCTGCGTCTTTCCCTCCACATATGAACCCTTCGGCATCGTAAGCCTAGAAGCCATGTCCATGGCAAAACCTGTTGTAGCAGGCGCCAACGGAGTCGTAGGCTTCAAAGAGCAGGTCGTGTCAAGCGGTCCAGACCAGAGCGGCATACACATAAATGGCAACGACCCAACCGATATCGCCTGGGGAATCAAAGAAGTCCTGAAAAACCCTGAAAGAGCAAGACAATTGGGACAAAACGGCAGAAAACGAGTCTTGCAATATTTCACATGGAGAAAAGCAGCAGAACAAA